>Ga0181612_108544_pt1 | contig 25295 bp, 11 predicted proteins | sample HoacroProtozoa21_FD_119630 | JGI IMG/M metagenome (GOLD analysis project Ga0181612, IMG submission 119630) | Hoatzin crop microbial communities from Cojedes, Venezuel. Combined Assembly of Gp0051906, Gp0051904, Gp0051908
GCTCTACTAAACTCTAGGTAGACAACATCCACAGCCTTTCTCTCATCCACTAAGCAGGTTATCTTGTCATAGAAGGAGATCAGGTTAGTCAAGCAGGACCTGCCTTTCATAAACGTATGCTGACTGGGCCCGATCAGCTGGTTGTCCTGTGTGTGCCACATGATGGCCTCCAGGTGATCTGCTCCATAACCTTCCCCAGCACTGAGGTCAGACTGACAGGCCTGTAGTCCCCTGCATCCTCCTTCCAGCCCTCCTTGTAGATGGGCACCACATTTGCTAACTTTCAGTCAACTGGGTCCTCCCCAGTTAGCCAGGACTGTTGATAAATGATTGAAAGTGGCTTGGTGAGCATTTCCACCTGGCTCCATCAGACCCCCTGGGTGCATCCCATCCAGTCCCACAGACTTGTGTGTGGCTAAGTCATGAAGCAAATCACTGAGCATTTCCCTTTGGATGATGGAGGCTTCATTCTGCTCCCCATCTATGTCTTCCAGCTCAGGGGGCTGGGTACCCTGAGAACAACTGGTCTTACTATTACAGGCAGAGGCAAAGCAGGTATTAAGTACCTCAGCCTTTTCCTTATCCTTTGTGACTATGCTTCCACCCGCATCCAATAAAGGATGGAGATTCTCCTTACCACTCCTTTTGTTGCTATTGTATTTACAGAAACATTTTTTATTGTCTTTTACCACAGTAGCCAGATAAAGTTCTAGATGGGCTTTGGCCCTTCTAATTTTCTCTCTGCACAACCTCACAACATCCTTTTAGTCCTCCTGAGGTGCCTGCCCCTTCTTCCATAGGTCATAAACCCTTTTTTTTAACCTGAGTTCCAGCCAAAGCTCTCTGTTCAGCCAGGGCACTCTTCTTCTCCACCAGCTTGCCTTTCTGCATATAGGGACAGCCTGCTCCTGCCCATTCAAGATTTCATTCCTGAAGGATGTCCAGCCTTCCTGAACCCCTCTGCCCTTCAGGACTGCTTCCCCAGGGACTCTGTCAATCAGGTCCCTACACATGCCAAATCTGCCCTCTGTTTCTGCATTTTCAGCAACAAACAACTATTGTGATTGATATTCTGTGTTAACACATTGAGCCATCGCCTCTGAATACAGCCTGGAGATCTACATTGGTTTGAAGAGCAGTGTAATTAGAAATTAATTCATTATGTTGGACAGGAGTTAAAAAAGAGTGGTACAGATCCAAATGTACCAAAACAAAGCAAAAGTGTACATGACAATATTCAGGAAGACTTCACTGCCTTCTTGATACACACACATTTTCCATTTGCTCACTATTTTCACATAAAGATCACAAGCTTGTAGTGTCTCTGATGCTCCAGGGTATCATTATGAGAGATAGTCCAGGCTTTGTCTTCATCTTTGTACTATTTTTAAAAGAATATTATTAATGAGAAACAACGTGTAATTTTGTGCTCTGAAGCGGGTGAAATCAGAAGTGTGTCCCTGTGCTTTTAATGTGCAATTGGAACCAACCTATGAGTTAGTCACACACAGTGCAGCATCAGCTGTTACATCTATCTAGTCTTTCTCCCAGGAATTTAACTGGATATTTGATTATGGATATCTAACTAAAAGGGGTTTATCATGACCCAAAATCTTGACTTTGAGAACCACACCTCAAAGCCTCCTCTTCTTCAATGCCAGAAGGTTTATTTCTGACATACTGACAGATTTTTAAAAAACAAAAAGTTAATCCCAGGAGACTTACTTGTAGAAACACTTTAGTAATAATGAATAAAATATAAGAAAAAAAAAAAAGGCTGCAGGCTCACTAAGTATAGGGATAGATTTGTGTGTGGAATTTTATCATTGCTTCAGAGTCAAATTCCACAGTTTTTCCTTGCTGTATTTTCATGGACTATACTAAAACATCTGAACTTCCCTGAAATACAGCAAGAGAGGGAATACAAGGAGAATGTAGGTATCAATCTCAGGTCCACACATCAGACTCAAATGTTTTCCTTTATTTTACCAGAGACGACCTACGCCTTACGCTATCTTGCTTAATTAATGAAAACACAATTTGAGACAAAGACCCACAATATCAGTTTGTATTCAAAAATTAATACAGTTAAGTAATTAATTAATGCAATCATGATTCTCATCAGAAACCAATTCACTGATGTTTCCCATAAAACTTCACTATCTGTGAAAGTCTCAATGTAGATAGGGCCTTCTCTACCATAAAGGCCTCCTATGCTTTTTTCAAATGGATATAAGAATTCATCCAGAATGGCAGAGGTAAATAGCTTTCCCTTGGAACCACAGCTGAAATAGGAAGAGAATATACAAACGTTTGTGTAATACAGAAATGTATTTGCCAACATACTACTGGCCAAATTTACCTGTATTAACATAGTAACACAGCTAAAAACATTGACATCACTTATTAACAGGCAACATTAACACAGATCTACTTGGCTAACCAGTACTTCTATGCATAGCATTATTTGAAAGACGTAGATAAACCACAGAGTTCTCACAGGGGGTTGCAAAACATGATCAGAGCTGGAGTGACTTGACTACAACGCAATAATAAGGCAAGCTAAACCTGTGGGGGTTGAGCTGAAGGAGAGCGAAGCAAACACAAATGTAGTTGATGATTAACTACATGAAAAGTAAAAAGGAAAGGAGAGAAGAATTTAGTTCACCCAAAATTGAGTGCAAAAGGAGAAACTGCTCAAATAGCTAGAAAGTGTTTAATGATCTTCCTACAAAAATGACAGCAGACATGACTTTTTAGATACTCAAATGTATTGTTCTGTTCTGAAAAGCTTCAAAATAAAATGACATCTTCTTTTCCATGGCATCTGCTCCTGGCGGAGACGTACCTGAACAAAACAAAATATTGCTGTTTTCATTCCTCATAGCCGTGTTCTCACTGCACAGTCCCACTGCCTTCAGTGGCTGAGGTCACTACAGGCATAATCTGAAGAAAGTGGGGTTCTTTTTTCTGATGACAGTCAATGAACCCTCCGCCTGAAAAAGCTTATCTCTGCCTGTAGACAGATTTAAGCACACACACACATGCACACAGAAATAGGAGGAACATAACTTAATTCTCACATTTCAAATTGAGTTTATGGGTCTGGCAGAAAAAAAAAAACAGAGTTTTTCACTAGTAAATTTGATACTTAAAACATTGAGAAGTTGCAAGTATAGAATGTACTGACAAAGGCATAATTTGAGAGAGGAATTTAGGACTAAACAAAACTCAGAAGAAACATACCATGTTAGAGCAAACACTCACAAGAAATCACAGTGCTCAGATGCTATCCTCAATGGTACGAAAGCAGTTACAGCAAGAAGCATACGATAAACCAAAAAAGGTTGGCATTCACGACAACAGTTCCTTTCAGCACAATAACAGCAATTCACAGGCATGCTATAACTATACATAGGTAAGATGACAGTATTATTACCTAAATTTTTTTCAAAACCATTTGATTAGGTAGCCTTAAGATACTTGTTTGTGCCTGAAACCAAAAATACCAATGTATTAAAAAATTTTTAGAATAATATTTTCAGCAGAGTATGATTCTATAAAACAGATTTGTGGCCTGTGGCAGATAATCACAGAAGAATAGTTTCTTCTCAGATGAAGAGTTTGCACTGATGTGAATTTACAAGGTTAAGGATATGAGTAAAATCTAAATTTCTTTGAATTGGGACTCCTACTGAATGAAGTTTATGAATGTCAATTTAATAGTCTGGATTTATATTGAGCAGGTATCAGGCCACATTCGACAATTAACGCTCTGCTCAAAAAGGTCAGTTAGAGTCATACATTCTGAATTGTAGAGTCTCCATTTTAAGTGTCATCAATGTCAATTAAAAAACTAAGAAAAAAACCAAAAAAAACAAAACCAAAACCAAAACCCACTGCCACCAACAACAAAAAAACTACCACCCAGAAATGCTGGGAAGCTAATCCCTCAAAGTATTGATACTCTTGCCACTTTTTAATATAAATTGAGAGGGAGAAGATATTGGTGATGATGTTGACACGCTTGAAAATCTAGTCTCAATGCCTCTAACAGCAAAACCATCAATATAAACCAAAGCGTGTATTTTTATTAAGTTAATATTAAGTTGAGTAAAGGCCTTCCCAAAGTTTATGCTGATGTTATAGTGGAATACAAGAATTCACGAATGAAACATAAAGTTACTGCTATTTGGTTTTGCAACCAAAACTGAGGGGGGATCATTTCTGTGTATTTTCTTTTTTTATTCTTGCTGCTTGTGATTATTGCTACTGATTACTTGATCCCAAAAGAAGAAGCATGTAGAGGAGAATGAAAAGAAATGAATGGGTAGACAATTATACTCCATCAGATGTACTTGAAATCAATCACGATGCAGTTTACTCAGGCTGTTTTCCTGAGCTTGCCATCTCTATGAACTGTTCAAGGGAAAACCTCAGTAATGATCTGGCTTTCTGCACATTGATTTTTAACAGCGTTGTCATTTCAGCCAATAGAACTCAGGTAAAGACTAAGTGAAAACATTTTCTTTCATTGGGGAACTAACAAGTGCATACAGGAATTTGCCCTGAAAATACAAAAGAGAAGGAGAACAAAAAGGGTGTCTACTCCCAAAATTACTGTACAGCATTGCAATGTAAGAATAAGTGAAGGCAGAAGACAATCAGTGAAAAGGAAAAAGGAATATTTCCTTTTTTTATTAGTGAAGTTTTAAAATGTTGCAATTTTTACTCACTTTTTTTTGTATAAATGAAGCATTCTCCAGATAGTAATTAAAAATGTCATCAGTAAGAATATTTTCATGTCTGTTCACTAGCTGCATAATGTTCACTGCATTCCAATGGGGGACTATATAGTATGGTTCAGTTTGTGGCTCACTTTTACATCAAAATTTGGTGATACTGGGGAAGCTCTACTAAATTCAAGATGAGGACAAAATAGTATTTATTTATTAATGAATTAAAGATGTTTTTTAAAAATCCCTAATGTATATTTGCAGCTTGCCCTTGGGACAACAGAATCACATGGGGGCAAATAACATGTGTAATAATTGACCCACCTTTCACTGTTAATATAAAAGAAATTCTAGTATAAAGAGTGATCAGCAGTAGGTAAAATGATTTTTCAAAAATGTTTTCCAGTTCAATAACATAAATACAGACTTGAAACCAAAAGAAATTATTTTTAAATCACCTTGTATCTGTTTAACAACAAAAGCAATCGCTTCTAATAAAATGTGGGGGTTAAGGACAGGAGAGGAAGACGTCCGTTTCACAGCAACTGATTTACCATTTTAACACCCAGTAAATTCAGATTGCCTTAACATGCCAATCCAGCAAGTAAAACTGCCCAGGAAGGTGCACACTCCATGGAGAGTTTTGCCAGTGCAATGGGCGATACTCTCGATTTTCTGAGTCTGAAGTTCCACTAATTGCAAAAGAGATTCTATACCTGGAAGGCTTTCAGGATCGGATCTTCAATTCTAAGCACAAACATTCAGAAATTCTGCATGTTTTACTTGTAAAGATTATAGAACACAACAATAATATGATTACCAGAGAACACTTGTTATAATGGTAGTGCATGACACTGACTTTATATTTGAAGGGTCAAATATCAGGATGATTGATGTAATGTATGTAATCTAAACCTAAACAATATATTTACTTCATTTTGAGTGTGCAAATTAAATTAATTTTGGTTTTATGCAGCACTACCAGCATATAGGCACTTCAAGTTCTAATCTGGTGATTCTTCTTCCATCCCAGTTCCCCCATCTGTAAAACAGGGATAAAACTTACCTGCCCCACTCAGTGGATGTGTGGATTAGCTAAAGAGGCTGAAAACCCTTTGAAGATGAGAAGCACTCATCATTATTATCCAACAGCAGCATTCCAATTACAGTCTCTCGTCCTTCTTCCTTTAGAAGCTGTCAAACATAATATACCGCTCCATGTGTCGCAAAGATTAAATACGTCTAATATGACAGGTTTAAGATGGACAGGATATTATCTTAACAAGGTTACATGCAAATATAATTACTTGTTTGCTAATTCATTTCATTTAACCTACAAATGCTGTCAGTCTGCTTTCTGCAAAGAAGGACCCCAGAGATCTGCCATTAAGGGGACATTGCTTCTTTAGAGGGTGTGCGGAACAACCTCTTCTTCGTTACTACCTCCACCATGTCAGACCTATATATTTCATATCGGTCTTATATAGGCATTATAGGAGTTTCACATTTCTTCAGTTCCTTGGATTCTTGGACGTTACTTTTTGTTCTCAGCACACTATCGAACTGCCACATATTTTCCATTAGTGAAATAATCCTGATTTATCTTTCCATTTTACTGAAGGAATATCTAGAGTAGAGAAGCAACAGGGCAGATTTTAAAGGCATTTAGGCACCTGTAGTTAACTGCAGGCTAAGAACAGGTTGTTTTTTAAAAATTCACAAGGTCTCTGCCTGAATATTTAACTACCTACATACCCTTTAAAAAACTTCTTTTCTTGAAGTCAGACAAGAAACATCTAAACAAGAACTAGAATTCATGTGTTTTGATATGAGCAGGATGCATCTTCCAAAGAGTCATACAGACAGCTGAATCATTAAACTGACTTCCAGGGCAAAGCATATCACTGCATGACAGCAAGAAGGTACCGTCACCGGCAAAGTACACGCGCTCCCAAAGACTCGTTCTGCGCAAAGGTGCTCCTTTCAGGGGGACAGGTCTCTGTCCTGGCAAGCATGCTCCCTGCCTCGCTACCAGCAGCTGCTGCTCAGCTGGATGCACCCTATGTCCACTGCAGCCACAGTCTCCTCTGCATGGCAGTCAATACCCATGTTAGCAGCAGAACGAGGCCCCACAGCCAGGTGCCCTGCACTGCTAAATGACAGACAGTTAAGCTCGATTTTGCAACGTAATGAAGGAAGTGAAGTAAATGAGAAGAGCTCAGAAGGCATGTGAATAGGATAAAGAGAACACAGAAGTTTTTCTTTGCTTTTTCTCAAAATTTCACGTTAGCCTAAGTCAAGACAATGGCACCAGCTGACCTGCCGCAGTCAGCCCGCTGGAAGTCGAGTTTTATAGGTTAAATTCAATGAGTATTTTAGAAATCCACTGAATTCCTTATAGCAATCCAACTTTTTATTAAAGAGTTTCCAAATGTGCTCTAGCTTTGAAAAAACAGGTGACAGCACCTCTAGCTTCTGACCTAGATACCTATCTTTACAGAAAGGATTTACAAAAAGCCCTGCAAAAGGTGCTGGTCTTCTAATCCATTTAAGCAATGAAGAATGGGATTTTTAAGGCTCACACTGCCATGAAACTACATCTATGGCCTTTCATGTGGCTCTGTAGGTCAATCCTACCACAAGTGCACAAGCAGTCAAGATCCCTGTTTGCTGCAGCAACACACACAAACTCACAGGAGCCTGTCGCCCTTTCAAAAACAGTGAGCAATACAGCATTCTGACCTATTTTGGACACCCTTGCTACACTGTCAAGCGAATCAATTCCACAGAAACTGTCTTCCCATTGATAAGGACAGCTTGCTAGAGAAACCTGGGCAACAACGAGGTTTGGGGTGTTAGGGAGGCAGCTGCATTTTTTGTAGAGAAGCCCACTTAAGAGCCATCCTTCTCCATTTAAAAATTGTTAATTTTTAAAACCCAGTTTAATTCTTGTTCATGGCTTTTATCAAGACACAAAGTGTTATGGGTGAAGGAGAGAGCTCACTAGAATTTCAATTTCCAAGCCATTTGAAACCTATTTTTGCAGAGAGGCAAACACATGCACTTAAAAGTTTCATGTACAGACCCACAATTAATTTGCTATCATCTCATGACAGCAAGGAAAGAGGCTGAGAAATGATTGACAGATTACACTTCAGAGAAACAGAGGGATGTCTGTTTGAGCGACCTATCGTCCTCTTGTCAGTTACTTCGCAATAGATTGACCTTTTTAATCCCCATACGAACCTGAAGGTAACTCAGAGCAGAAAAGGCCTGCTACACACACTGCACTGACAGCTAGAAACATTTTTTTTTCTTCAGACTAGAACACACATTCCTTTATCTTAAATTCTTCAAGGGTGAGGCAGTTAGGCTTTGGCCAGAAAAGAGACTGCTGGGATGGCAGCAGCAGCCCTGGGGCTACAGCAGGAGCGGTATGGCCAAACCAGTGCATAATTCCTCTGCCTGTATCCTTCTCACTCCAGTGTGGCTCAGCGAGGCTGGAGATCCAATTTCGCAGCCATTCATCTTGATCTGATTGATGAAGGTAGAGTCCCCTATGACTGCAAGCCTCAACAGGCAATACTGCATTCTGATTTCAGTAACTTCCAACGCTGACCAATTGTCTCAGTGGCCACGTCTCTACATTGAAGACAGCAAAACACCGCAACTCCAAGGGCTGTATCTGGCAGAAGACCAAATACAATAATGCCGTATCTATGTGGGCTTATTTCTATCATTATGTTTTCATTTCCTTAACGGCTTAAATGTCTTCTTTACTTCAGATAAATGTGCAAGCTAGACTCCTTGCTTGCATAAACTACAAGTTTCTTTATCGGTATGCACACATCCAAAGTAATCTTTGCAAATGTCTACAATTAAAAAGCAACAAAGGCAGCACAAAGTAATCTGAAATCTTTGCTGTTCCCCTGAAATACAGAGTGGCTAATTTTCTTTAACCATCTGCTCTGTCTGCCTTAAACTAATCCTAATCCCCTGTCTTATCTGAAGACAACCTTTTGTGGTATCCAAAGCTCTGCTACAGCAAGCAATAGGTGTAACAGATTTTCATTACCATGCTAGCTGCCACCATTAAGACCCACTTGCTTGGACCGCTCAGATAGAGCAGCTGTCTCGATTTAAGATCTCTGCTCCAGCCCAGACCTGATCAGAGGAGCCTCAGAAAAGTGGCAGTATATTTTAAGTTATTCACTGTAATGAAGCCATACCACACACATTAGAAGTCTATTGTCAAAGCCTAAGTGCCACTGCTGCTACACCTCAGGACCTCTGGACTGGATTACTGTGTTGATTTTTACACAGTGCAGCTGTGGATCACTTCTGAGTTGCAAGCAATGGAGAAAGCAGCTATCCTCAAGGAACACAACATAACAATTTTTCAGACCATATGACTGTTAACCCTAGTGCAGTTCAAGATGTTGATGCTGAGCTATGAAAGTCTTTATACAGGTTAGGTCCAAGCTATTTTTAAGCCTCCTAGTTTTAATTAATACCACCAACAGCAGGACATTTTTATTGAAGCAAATTTGACAGTGGACTACTGTTCCCATACAGATCTGATGCCGCCCTATCTGTCTACATTTAGCACAAGGTATATGGCTATGAAGACACACACAGCAAACAGGAGTCTACACAACCACATCTCATCAGGACATGAATGCTTCTTTTCAATTTCAGAAATATTCTAAAGCCTTCTCTCAAATTTGCAAAGCCTTTAACCAAGCTGCCTCTACAATCCACTCATCTTCCACAATCTTGCATGATAGCTCTGCTCTCGATGAACAATGCAGCTTTGAGTGAAGCAGTGAGGACTGTGTATTTTCCATGGTTGGATGACAAATATTAAAGTCTTCATCAAACAAAAACTTGTCAAAGTCTGCTGTTTAACTCCAAATGCAAATGACATTTCGGGGAAAACTTTTTCCAGGTGAAGCATCAATAAAAATCATCACCACAAGCAGAAATAGGAATGTTTCATTCATATGCTTGTGAATGCAAAGAATAATGATCTTAATGGGAATACATACTGATATTCTTACTTTTTTTCTAAATAAAGCTTAATAAACATCTTGAACTTCATGCTTCATTGGAAACTAAATTGGATTTCTAAATCTCTACCTATAAATCTTTGAAAGTACTCAGCGTCTGATGTCAGGAGATTCACTATTCAGTGCCTTTGAAAATGAAACTACGTGTATTTCAAAGCCCAGAGAGGATTTAACAAGGTAAATTAAAAAAAACACCCACCCCAAAATCCAAACAAACTCGAAAATCTACCCTTCAAATCATATATACCCAAAGAAAGCAAAAGTTGCATGGTGTCTGTATATCTTAATCCTGGCATGTGTATATTTATTTCTACTGCCTTTGATCAATAAGCAGCAGAAATCCGTGCACCTGGGAAGCTGAGACAGAAATCACAACCTGACTCTGCACGTTCTCCCCCACACAAAGTACTTCCAGAGAGGGTCCTGCCGAGTCAGGATTACATGCAGGAAGGACTGCTCAACACGGGAGAAGGCTATGGGATCAGGACCAATACCTCACTCGGGAAAGATGAAGGCAAACAGTAGCGTCCACTATAGCATGGGAGGCACGTGCTTTATGTGTGTTTCCATGGATGTCTTGGATTAACTACTTACAGCACCGTAAAAAAATATGAACCATGAAAACTGTAATGGACTAGTATAATATCTGGCTACTTAGTGGCTTTACGCTCTCCGCCTTTTCCCCACACAGTGGAAACTAAACCAGTACAGGTGTGAGCTCCCTGTAAACAGGAACAAGCAAAGCTTCCCTAACAGCTGATTTATCTGCTGTCTCTGAGATAATATTGCAAGCTGAAGCCCTAACTAATCCAGCTGCTGTAATAAAAAGGCTGATGCCACCATTTTTCTAATTACTTCAACAAGCTACATATACACAAAGTGATTATTACATACACTATGCTCCCTTTGGTTGCAGAAAACTGATTATCCTATTGATTGCAGCTTTATATTTAGATTCCAACAATGAAAGTATCTTCAGCTTAGAAAGCAACAGCCTGGCCTTCTGGTTGGGTACTTCCCTATCAGATAATTAGTAGAGACAGCCAGAAGAAAAATCAGTATCTACATTAATATCCATGACTCACTGGAAAATTCCCGCCTTTAAAAATATCCATTCTAGACAGCTATGCAGTGTCTCCACTAAGAAGTATAATTTCTTTCTTCTCTACCCAAGACAGAAGAAGTTGCATTTCCAACTACAACCCTCACAGATACACCAGCGCCCTGTCACCAAACCCAGCAGCAGCATTATGGCAATGCATAATTCTGTCCCTTGAAGAAGAAAAGGGTTCTTTTGAACGAACAGGCATCACTAAAAGACCTGCTGAAGAAACAGAAAAGAGAGAACTCACGCCCATGCTCTGAAACTAGTATTTAAAACAGTGCTTCACCCTGAGCCATATGCCTTTGCATTTGGATGGTACCAGATCCCAAACACTGCAAACCACAGACCTGAACTGGTGTGGGGAACAGCTGCAGGCTTGCCTCAAGTGCAACCAGCCCTCCCAATGTGAGACCAAGCAACATGAGATGTCCCAAACTGCTATTTTGGTACAAATCAATCCTTCATTCTTCCAAAATATTACTATGCTTATTCGAGGGTGTTGGCAAAAAGCATAAGACAGGAACGTATTAGAGGACAAGCACAGTGTAAAACCCTTGGTGTAACTACCAAGTGAAACCAGCAAGTTTATATTCTGCTCCTTTTGTTTATTCTACTACTTCCTATTATGTTTCTCCCAAATAGTAGCTACTATGTGAAGCTGACATTGCAGGTGTGGGCCACAGGGCTCTGTGTTATCAAGGCATTATGGAATTAAATAAACTGAATAATTTAATTGAAATAATAAAGAATTACTTACTAGAATTGAAGCCAAACACAAGCAGAGCTTGGCTTTCCTCCAATATCTGCCAGCAACAATATCCCAACCTTGTTAACATATTGCAAGTTTTTGTATCGGCAAGAGATCACAAGATAAATCGGTTCCTCTCTTTTTGCAGTACACGAATCATGCACTCATTCAATACATACCAAATCCTTCATTGATATCTTAAAATCTTCTTTCTAAGAACACACCAGGCTGCCTTCTAAATTAAAAGTGTCTTCCCTGAATGGACCACATTCCCAACAAGCCTTACTGAGTTCAGGTACACCACAAAGCAGATCCTTTCAACGAGTTAAGCGAAGCTACAGAAAACCATCCACACTCAGTGAAAGAAATTCAGCTGTTTATTTTGTGAAGTTCACATAGTATTTGATGAATATATTTGAACTATTCTTCTTGGCAATGGGCATGAAAGAGTTAGTCCTCTAAATTATTTGTTCAAACAATTAACTTTGTATTAATTCAATTTTTTTCAACTTACCTTGTCACCTTGCATATCAATGTATAAAAAGATAAGGAAGTAGACAATATTTAGCATTAGAACATACAAAGAACATATAAAATCTGCTACTTCAATGAATGAGGCCAGGCCTGCACTAGTACTTGTACAACACACACGCTGCGTTAGCAAATTTACATATTAAAAACCTGTGCTCTCTGCCTTAAAAGACTGAACCAGCTAGGCTGTCCATGGAAAGGTGTCCTTGCAAACAGAAATCCCCATAGTATCAAAAGTACTGTTAGTCATGCAAGGCATCTACGTGGTAAGAAGCAAAAGCATACAAAAAAAAATCACTGTATTCTGAATCTCCAAAATGAACATTACTTCAGTATAACGGGCTCAGGCTCTAAATAGAAGCAGAAGCACAATGGCATGGAGCTGCTGGAACTCTGGGAGACAGTGACAGAGGCTTCTAACTGCACTTACACACAGATGTTCAGACCACCCCTGCTCTTCGAGGCAGCTCTGGATAACAGTAAAATATCGGGGTGGAGAGGAATCACAGTTATGTCTTCATTCGGCAGTATTCACTACGGCTGACTCAGATGAGTGCAAGAACAGCTGCTCAGGGGATTGTAGATAAGACGGAGAGCAGCAGGAGGTAGTGAAGGTAAGAGCAGCCGACGAGATGATGCATCTGAAAGACTATTCCACAAAACTGCACTGATGCCTATGTCATTGAAATAAAGGCTGAAAAGTTTCATCCTAAAGCTGGAAAACCAAGTCCACATTTATCTAAATACCTTGTTTTCAAATGATGAACACCATGAAACTTATGCAAGTTATCAGAGGCTATGGGTGCTTAGCACTGATACAGATCAGGTCACTTGGTTATGTAAAAGGGAGTGATAAAACCTCAGACGTAAGATGTGCAACACATCCCAGTTTGGGGGCTCCTCTCACAGGGAAGGCTGATGCAGGAGTGACAGATCTGAGTGCCTTTCCATGTACAGGAGGAGCTAATCCCCATCTCCTCTGATGCCTCTCAGGGAAACAGAAAGAAAGCAGTAGAAGTAGTCCAAAGACTACCAATTAGATTATGCTGATTTAAGGATGTACCTTTAGATGAGCTCCTCTTTCCAATGCCTCAGGATAGAATAAAAAAACCTAGTAAATCAATAACTGACATTAAATATGAAAATACTTCTGAATCCTCATGGTAAATAAAGAAACCATGTCTTCTCTAGCCGTCAGTATAAAAGGATATAAAATTCTTGAGGTCATACTTTACACTCCCCTGACAGTACACGGTACAACTTATTAGCTTGTGGACAGCAAAGAATATCTTCTGATATATTAGCATAGGCAGAGAATAACCCATGTCTGCCAGTTAGACCCAGAATGCACTCAGTTTATTTTTCTCTAGTGTCTTCCATCCTGAAGACCATAGAAAATGTGAACCCAGCTGATTCCACTGATTCGTCTTCTCCCCGTAAACAGCAATTTAGAAGATAGAAATGTTAAAAGGCTACTGTCTGTTGAGCTCAATATATTACATCTGGAGAGAAGGCCATTAATGACCTGATAAATTGAAACTGATAAATCTTACGTTGTATCCATATCATGAGAACAAATTATCATGTGGACTGAAAAGAGAACTATAATGTTATGTTACATCTGCCTCATCCCCAGCAATATACCTAGAAATGTACATTTCGAGAATTAAAAGCGAACTATTCAGCAACCCTTATATTGTCACTGGAAAGGCCTACTCTGCTTCAAAAGATGACTATAATGTGTACACCAAAAGAGGAATGAAAGCTCTGAGAGTTTATGCAGTATTTAAATATTCCTGAACTACAAATGTAATGGCTAATTCAAGAAAAAAAAAATCATCTATTTCTTCAAGACCAAGTAGTGGTAAGGGTCTTGACTGGTTCAAATGATCAAAAACTAGTATGGAAGTGTTTCTCTTGAGCTGTACAGTTAACACATCATCTGCTTTGCATAGTCATAGGCTACAGGCTATACTGCCCAGGGAAAATCTCCTCTTGTATGTTCTCTAATTCTCCTGTGCACTTTTTTATTAACAGATCTGTACCACATAGCTTTTTTCACCCTTTATTTCACACCCATTAACACAGAAGTGAGTGTTCTCAGGAATGAAAGTGTTCTTTTTTAACCAGTTAAAAAAACAGCTATGACAGATAGCAAATTTTGCAAATATTCAGTCTTGGAGAGCGACCATATTGTGTAACACATTCAGCACTTAAAAATTCAAAATATCAACTGTAAATTTAGTCAATAAGTAAATCCTAAGAATTTGCAAGTTGGATAAAATCTTGTTCCCAGAACTAAAATGCAGAGCTGACATGTGCCTAACACTTACTCTAGTAAGTAGAAGTACTGCCAGGCCAAAGGCAGCTGAAGTCTGTTAAGTCAATAAACCCCAAAGAGTGTATCATATTAAAAACTGGGTACATTTGGAAGACCTGGGCAGGGCATTTGGAAAGGCTTCTCAGCACTAGCTGGCACTCTTCTGGCACAAAATCTTAGTGTAAGTTTAACAGAAACTGATGTAAACATAAACCATTAAACAGAATGATTTTCATCTGAGAAGGAAGCTTCTTATTCTTGATGGGGACATCCACAGAATAGCACTTGTTTCCTGCAAGATGGATAGACGTTCACAACTTCGGGATAGCACTGCCCCTATTCACCTCAAACTGTCTCAATTAATTTAATTAAGAGAGCAGAGAATCAGAACTGGAATCACTCCACCACATTAACTTCCGATTATAGACGGATATAAATTTTGGGAAATGAGCCTAGGCAGATCCACAAGATAGCCACCAGGACAAAGACTGTCATTAAGCAAAGACAGAGATGGGCTGGCCAGACATTTGTCTTCTGTCTCCACTGTCCAACAACAAATTCTTTTGGGTTTGGTTTGGGTTTTTTTTTTAATGTAGAAGTGTCTCCAGCACTTCCAAATAAACTTGTTGAAGTAGAGAACAACAGAAGGCATACAGCTGCAAGAGCCAGCAACTGAGATATCGTCATTGTGGTATCTTCTCAGTGTAGTTTTTAATAGTCTATTCATCCTGCTGTTTTTCAGAAACAGAAAAAACCTCAAACCATAATTATCACGAGAAATGAAAGAACATAGGCCAATTCTTCACACAAGCACCCAACCTTGCTATGCCTGCGAGGCCTTCTTGCTTGCAAGTAGCCATGAATCTCTTCTCTGCTGCCATCAAGAGCTCTCTTATCAAAATAAATATGGGGGGGAGGGAAGGGAGGGAAGGACTCCCATGATGGTCATCTCATCGTAACCCTTCTCCTAACCCTTGCTCTGGGTTCAGCTTGCAGTGCTTTCATCCACATCAAGAAAAGAGTGCACAAGCCAAAAAGCTTCATAAAGCATTTGACTCATCATGGTTATTAAACCACTTTAAAGCACCAAGTTGAAAACCGAATCCTATGCCTTTTTATAGAATTCAACAAAGCGGAGAATATTACATGACTGACAGGTGCTTGACAAACTACACCCCAGAAAGAATCTCAGACTGACTACAAATCACTAGGCAAAGAATCAAAAAGTATCTTTGCTTTTTAGAGTCCTCACAGAAACATTTGTATCCATGCTAGTGAGGGGAACAGGACAACACAAAAGTCATTCTAGAAAGTTCATCACCCTGCTGGAGACTGGGAGGGATACAAACCTCAGTGTCTGGTACAATCATTCAAATCCCAAAATAGGTAAAAAATCATTCATTCTGAACATCTGCTTTCTCTCAAAACATCAATTTATGTTGCTATCAAAAAAAAAGGTACTTCAGATCTGTTCTTCAGTGAGCAAACTCTCCAAATGGACAACACACACAGGAAGACGGGTGCTCCCCTTGGCTGGTTTACCTCATTGTAATTAATTCAGGTACTGAATCTCACCAGCTGAGAATCTGGTATATCAAATAATTTCATTTCATGGATGGCCCTACGTGGCGCAGTTAGACATAGCTGCCATTGATACACACATGTTTGTGGGTTTAACAGTCTGCTCCTTTCTGGATCGCAGGCAGGTGCCTGGGAGCAGCAGGGTACTCGGTGCCCCTCTCCTCGGACATCCATCAGCATGGGGATGGCTGCAGATTCCAGCAGGCACATGAGAGCACCAGGGCAGCGGTCGAGAGGCAGCTATAGGACTTGAAGTCCAAACTCAGATCTCCTGTGCAAAGCAAAGCAGTGTTGCTGGTTGAACTTCAACAAGTGCAAGCCTCCCTGCTTGGTTCGTTCCAATAAAAACCTCCTTACCACTCTACCAAGGTCTTGTAATGAGAGATCCTGTCTCACAAGAGACAAAGGTTTTGAGTATTAAGAAATCTGTTGCTGTGGTGATGTTGATGATTCACCCTTAGTCTGTGGCTTCATACCTAGCTACCACAGCACAAACGTCACACACACGACACTACCAGACTCTTGCACTTCTGTGTGGAATAGGCTCCAAGTCAGCAAAGCACGTACGCCCACGCTCCCCTCTCACGGTAATGCAGTGGGATTTAGTCATGCTCTTAAGTGACTTGTTGACGAAAAATGGATTAAACCCCTGTCTATAGTCGAACACACGCTGAAGTGTTTGGTTGAAGAGGGATGTAAAATCTGCCTTGAGTTTAACTTGCCTTGATTCCCTCATCTGTGTAGATTTGTGGTGGCAGCAGTTTTACCAGGTTCATAGACAGATGGATAAATCTTGTTCTGCTGTTATAACATCTCCTAGGGCTAGCTGGGAGATCTCCGGCTGGAAGAGAGTGTATCAGTAATACAAACCATAGATCATAAGCAGAGTTTTGCAAAATGCATTAAAATTAACTTGCACAATTTTATTTTCAAAATAAAACTGTTCAAAGACAGGAAAGGGTCCCAAGCCACCAAGCAATACTTACTTTGGCTCCCTTGAAATTTTTCAAGCAGCTGAATATCATTAGATGGATTCTTGCAAAGAAAAAATCAAAAATAGGGCTCCAAACACGTGACCTTACTCTGATCTTAGCTGTTCAGCTGTAAATGAAAAAAGATACTCCACTGAAGCCACTAGCATAAGATCACTGTCATGTCCTTAATCTCAGTGCACTATGCAAACCACATTCAATATTTGTCAAAGATCAAAGGTCTGAAACTTCTATCGAAGAGTACAAAACTTGGCCCGGAGAATCCAAATTGGAGATTGTTAAAGAAATATGCAAACAAAAGCCCAATTATTACACTACTGGCCAGCACAATCACTATTTTGTAGACAGTTAAATGGCAAGCAATGGCCTGATGTTTACACATTTAGAATTCAAACTGAGCAACATTAAGAAAGTTAATGTTAAGGTGACAGGGTCATTATATTCTATTACCGGCATTCCAAGATAGATGTATGTTGCCATGCTCATGCAGTACATAGTAAGACATGATCCATTCCATCAACAGGAACAAGAACATTTTTGAGACCCACCCCCAGATAAAGTAGGCAAAGTGTTCAGCAATCACTCTGCAGATAAATTCCAAGTAACAAGACTTGTTTTGTTTTCCATGGCCTCTAATATGTCCACTACGAGAAAAGCTTGGCAGCACCCTCTATAAACTACCTGGAAAAGCCTGCTCTCAAGAAAAGATTTAAAGGATATTTAAGAAGAAGGAAACAGGCAGACACATATAAATCATGACAGTTTTGATTCTGGCCAGTGTTCAGCACAGCTTTAACATTAAGATACACAAAATTTTTCCCCATGAAAATTTTATGATGTGTTGCTTACTCATGGGATCCATATACCTCACTCAGGCATATATAATACAAACAAACATGTATATAACTTTTTTCCAGGAATGAAATACAGATTGCATTTCATACGCAACAAACTCCCTTATTATACACAGATCTATTGCACAGGACATTCGTGTTTCAGTCATATTATCTGAAAACACTTAGAAAAGATAGGGGTTTGCATGTGTGTGCTTCCGTTTGTTACCAAGCAGCTAGTTCACTGCTAAGAAATGTTGATGAAATAGATTTTTATTGATCAGCTTCATCTAACATACTAGGATGTTTGGTGCCTGATCCACAGTAATTGAATACTGCATTTCTTGCTTCCTTAATAAATCAATTTATTAAATGCAAAATATGTACAGCTGATATTTCAAGGAGCTAATTTGGAAACTAAGGCTATGGTGGGATTCTTTAAGAAGATGACCCATGTGTTACAAAACTCTGGGGACATATATTAAAAAAGGGAGTAGCCAAATAAGTAATACAATATTTTAAATATAGTGCTTTGAATTTAGATAACATAATTTTATTATCTGCCTTAGAAAAATTAGCCTGAAAGAAACACACTCACTAATAAAGAATGTAATTTTTTCATCTGTTTATTTTTTATTTCAATATGTATTTTAGCCAAGCCTCCCCTTCATTCTCAGAACTGTCGGCTGTTCTATCTTTAACCATAAATCACAGAACAAAAGGATAATACAACACTTACTACACACCAAAAGTAAACCCATCAACCATTATCATCATCACCTCTGGGATAGTGTTCATCCTTCTGAAGATGGAAGAGAAAATGCCAACATCCACCTTTTTAATTGGGGAGGAGGTTAGTGCAATTGCCTTTTTTTCTTTTTTAAACTCTTGCCAAGAGATTCCACCTACAGCTCTCCACAACGGATTCCCAAAAGCACTGTCCTGTCTAACACTGTCTAGAATGACGCCAGCAGGTATATGCCTTCCAAAAAAACCCCAGCTTCTCATTCGTGGAGAACACCCCAGAGAAATGGGCTGACTGGAGGGTAGGGGAGAGGGAAGAGTTTTAGAGCCCTCCCTTCACCTCCTCTCCTCTCCGAAACTGCCTCGCTAGCTGCAGCGCAGGTTCTCCCAAGTCAGACGAGGTAGCAAGGGGCCACAGGCTGTGCAGGCACCGACCAGCCTTGCTGCGGCAAGGTCTGCTGAAGTTAGCACAGCCTCATTGCTTCCAGCATGCCTATGCTAGCTTCTGCGGTCACCACAGCCTTTTAAAGGTTTAGATACAAAGCCTATATTTAAAAGAAAAAGTTCTTATGGCGCTACTTGCCACAGGCACTAAGATGTCATTGCAAATTCAGCTATTAGAGAACAGATAAATACCTTCAGGGCAAACAGTGGTTATATTTTCTGCAATAGCTTGCTGTTAATCTTCTATTTAAATGGTCTCTGCTCCTGCTCATCTATGTTAGGCTGTAACCACCTAGCCCCTATCTGAATTCCAGGATCAACCCATTTTGAAGAAGAAACTTGGTCACATCAGCTACACCAGAAGAAAGTCACACATCTTGATGCCAGCGGTGCTTAAATCAGACCGAAACATGAGGGAGAGCCTTCGCATCAGCAGGAAGAGTACCAGCCCCTCCAGAGTGACGCTGAGGAGATGCTGCCTTGCTTTGGCAGAGCAAGTAGCAAGTAGCTTTCCCCTATTTTCTGTGTCAGCCCCAAGCCTCAACATAAAGGTGATAACTGCAATCTACGCTTCTTCCCAACAACCATGCAGTTATCACCATGAGGGATGAGATTAAAACTTAAGCAATGCCAGGTGCAAAATAATACCTTTGCTGTTTGCAAGGTCTCCCAAAAGAAGTGACAGTTCTGAAAATCCGTTCCTGATGTCTGCTCTTGCTCTCACAGAGCCTCCTAGACAAATCTTCGCCACAGCATGAGCAGGTAGCAGTGACGAAGACAAACAGGAGACGTACTGCCGTACAACTGGTGCTTAATCTACAATCAGCCTGCCAAGAGAAACAGTGTGTCTTCACACCGGATCAGACTAACAAGGATGACAGGAAACCTGAAACACCTAGATACTAAAAGCTCCTGCAAACATCTAAACAGTCTTCACCCAAGGTGGAATATCAGTGATTTAATGGACAGTGGACATTTTTAATGAGCACATGCGATTGACTTAGCACTCGCAGTCGAGCACTGTAGCTGACAACGTACACTCCTAGTCCTTTGTAACACAGAACAAAATAAGGACTTTTAAAACACCTTCACAGCAAGTTTTTAAATATACGGACACTCGATTGCCTGCAAATAGCTCTTCATGTTGGGATGCTTACTTTGGAATCAGAGGACAATATTTCATAATAGTCACAAAATTTATTTGCCCATCTGGGAAAAAAGGAAAAAAAGATATCATTGTAGAAAAAAGATATCCCTATAGGGACACCTACCAGTAAAACTGCAATTGTTTAAAATCCCACTTTAATTTTTCCGGTAAAGCTTTTTACAAGCTATATCATTAGCTAGCCGTGTCCAAGACACTGACTGGCCAGACTATGAGAAACAAATTATAAGACCTTGAAGTATGGTCATAATAAATTAATATAGCCACTGCTCAATTAACCATGATTCACATTTTCTTATAGAATGAGAGCAATGTCAAAAACATAGGGAAACAGTGACGATCACAAGAGCTGTGAGCTCTCCCAAGGCATTAACCAGCCAGGAAAAATAAAAGTTTGGAAGAAAAGCCTTCCAACATTCCTGGTGTATAAGCAACAAAACTGGAGTTCATGGAGATACTCCTTATTTACATGTTCCATTAAAATGTCACCCTTATATCGTGGAACCAGAATAATTTTGATCAAAGAAAAAAGAGGTCAGGTTTTCTTAGGATGGGAAAAACATGAATTACCCGTGCAAGGCAGACAAATTAGATCAATCAGTTGGTAGAGCACTCAAATAAATCTACTGAGCAAAAGTTTGCAGGAGGTTTTCTACGGGCAAACAAATTGTTTCCAATCCCACCCTTTCTGCTTCTTGTCCATTTATATCGAGAAGTCTCCTATTGCATTCTATTTTGTAGAAAACACAAATGTCAAATTATTTTTAAAAATGCTGAAATAGGAATTTGCAAATATATTTAGGAATAAATCTCAGAGGACTTGCACTGTCTCAGCATTTTAATGTCAATTTTATTGTATTTGTAGTGATTATCATTAAGCATTCTATCTGGCAGAATTTAAATGTAAGCAATTCATAACAGAATATTTTGAAGTAATGTAACACATTAACTAGAACTTTCAGTTACACTGTACAATTTGTCAAATTGCCAACAGAACAACTCATTTGAAAAGACAGATTGTTGCTTATTCTTTAGCTGTCACTTGTGTTACTTCACTTCAGCTACTTTTGCCTGACACTTGGCACGGAGTTAGTCAATCATACTGACGGCTGCCTGATGATCTCTGATAAAATGCACAAACACAACAGAGATTCTAGTGACTCATCCATCAGCCCGGAGAGTAACGCGATACCCCAGATAGTGGCTCCAGGGAAGAAACCCCTGCCAGCCACACATGCCGGTAGATATTACTGACACATTCTAGTCATGGCATCCTTCTCAAGACTGGGATATTATTGGAATAAATTGCTTGGATTTGCCAGATTAAAAAATGTCTTGAGATTCTGAGCATTTTTGCAGACTCTGCCTGCTAAGGGCTTCTTTTGAAGTTAAGACAGGTAAAACAGCTATCCAACATGAAAAAAAAAAAAAAAACAAAACAAAAAACTTTGCAGAGTGTGTAGAGATTCCCTGGGCTTGGTCCAAACACTTCTGGAGATGTGTCCAGACATCTTCCAATGGGGACTCCACTGCGACCGTGACCATTGTTGTATTAGTTGCCCAACAGTTACGATGCAGCAAGAGCATCCTGCCGCTCTCCCTTCTCAGAGGCTCAGTTTTCCTTTCATGTGTTTCACTCATCCATATATTTTTATATCCTGCTTAGCGTTCCACAGGTGGAGCACATAAGACCTTATAAAACGATGCTGTTACAGAAATAAGAGTATGTCCACTGTCTGCACTGTCTGCCACTTTCCCTCTCCCTTTCATATGCACATACACAGCAATAACCTTCATGCATCTTAAAGCTGCGACTGCTCACTCACGTGTGAAAATGAACCTCGGCCTTCCACCAGTGATGAGGACAGAAGCCTAATGGTTTCATCTAAATTAGCTCTTGAATTGGGTCGTATATATTTTAATGAAGTAGAAGTTAATGTGGGGGCTGGAGTCAGGAAGCTAGATGTTAGATGAGCGCCTGTGATTGCTTTTGTCCTTGGTTTGATTGGTTTGGCAATCGCAATCGTTTACATAAATTGTGAATATCTTACAAAAGGGGAATCATGTCCCAAGGGGGCAGGAGAAAGGACGTGCAAATAAATACCAGGTAATTTTTTTTCTGCCTCTGTGTTCCCCATTGACAAAGCAACTCAGGTGGCTCAGGCAGCGCCGCACTGATCAGGACTGCCTCGCAGGCCTAAGCACAGATTACCGTGAGAAACACTATGAACGTCAGGTGAAGGGTGATGGAGAGTTTTCCCTCTCATCCTGTTAAATGGGTATGAATGTTCTAGCAACAGTTATTACCTCCATCAAACTCACCACTAAACAAACATTCAAAATTTGTCCTAGTTTGTCAATGTGGCCTTGTCTCAGCAGATTCACCCTTCTCGAGCAGCACTGCAGTTCACTGATTTGGTCACAAAGCATGATGTGCACAGAAAATCATGCTATCCAGAGCTACACAGTTTATAATCTAGGATGAATCCCATTGGAATTAGACAAGCATTAGGATGTAAAAACTTTCATTTGCCCACAAAACTGATGCAGGCTGAAGGCTTTTCCACTGGCTGGTGTGCTTTCAGATATGAACTCAACCCAACCACCTCAGAGGAGAGCACATAATGTGCGTCCTGACTGCTCCTTCCTGGTCATTTTGGCTGAGCACACCAACAGACAACTTCATCACCCTTCACTGGTTTACAGAAAGGGTCCTTTACACCTTTCTTTCACATACTGCACTGAGACAATCAAAACATTTCATCTTTGCTGAGCAGTAGCTAGCAGGTGTTACCAACTTCATGATAGTTCCAAATCTTCAGGGAAGCATTTTCTCCAATATTTTTATCTCTTGCACAAGTGAGCCAACATTATGTAAAAAGATATATTAATTAAAATAATGACAATATGTCACAGATGACTGGACTGGGCATTAAACCTGACTCAATGGAATTATTAATTTAAGCACACTAAATAAGAACTGCCATGTTCTCTAGGAAATTATCTTCTTCCTGAAACCATCAGAGGTTAAAAATGCTGACCTAGGAATATCCCAGTGATATTAGTCCACACATGTTTCACTGGAGGCATCATGGCTGCACCTCTTTCCATGAATTAAAGAGCGCCAAGGAACACCCCAAGCACTGGAACTCACCTGCCCATGCTGGGAGCTGTTGAAGGGCCCCAAGCTTATTTGGCTCATGCCAACACAACCAGCAACCCCTAGACACAGCCTGAGAGCCATGATGAGTCAGGAACCAGTCCCAAAAGGAGGAGCAGTTGGAGTTACCCTGGTCTGGAGGGCACACTCATTGAGCAGAAGTGTGAGAGTCCCGGGGTGCTCCCACAGCTGTCACCCTCCGGGCCAGTGCAGTCCCAGGCCCACTCGTGTTGGTACTGTCACATCTGTCCTGCCTATGGACTTCATGATTATCCCAAGTAGGAAAAATGTGGGACTCCCTCCCAAAAGATGTCATGAACACCACAATTTTACATGGCCTTCAGAGGAGTACTTGACTTGGACAAGTACTTAAGAGATACTTTGAGAGTTACTGTGTAAATGAACCGCATCAGGTTCAAGAAATCCCCTGAGCTTAAGCATTGTTTGAGGCTGAGAGAACATTCATAGAAGTATCAGATATGCTTGTCCCCCTCTTACCCTCTGGGTCTGCTTATTATGGCCACTGTTGGAGACAGGATATTGGGCTAGATGAAATCTTTGTCTGAATCAGTACAGCTGTTATGTTATTATGCAGAAATGGTAACATCCATAAGAGTTTACTGTGACAGAGCAGATGTGAGGAAATGTTCAAGAAAACAGAGGAGCTGAGAGGTAATTTGGCAAGTAACGTTTTGGCAGCAGTGCTGGCTTAAATCGCCTCCCTCCTCCCTGACCTCACCCACTTCTTCCCAGCGCTCCCTCCTTTGTGCTTGTACAGCTGTTTGTGTAGCCACGTAGTGAACCAGGCTAGAAAACCGATTTGGATGAGACACCTCTCTTCTGTTCTTATTTTCCCCCCTTTCTCTGGGCTATTTTTCAGCCACATTAGTATCCAGATTTAGCTGCTGCACAGCTGAACAAATAGTTTACGAGGACAACACAAGAAGCAGCACAAATCAGGAGCACGCGTCCAGGGCCAGGAGGTGTTTATGCTCAGCATAAGCAAAGTTTAAGCCAGACCATCACCATCATCACCACCAGCCCACAGCCTGAGACTCCTCGGGGTATCGGAAGAAGCAACTCTGCCTGGAGTGGGAGCAGGGCTTGCTACCCAGCCACTGCAACGACTGGGAGGACACTGCCGACCTGGTCTAGAAAAGACAGAGCTTCAATGTGGATCAGACAGTGAGAGTAGTTGTTTGTACAGACATTCCCTGCATCGTAACTCAGACAAAAGTAGGAGCTCTCCTAGGAGAAACCAAGCCACTCTCAGTTTAAAAATGGGACGTGGCCCAGATACCTGTAAATCACCTGAGGATGTTCCTGCTAAGCAGAATTACTGTGTCTCTTAAACAGTAGTTATTGAGTACATTTGGCTTTAATTAGTTCTCTGAGCAATTTCCCGATTAGGAACATCCTGATTAAGTGGAAAATGATACACTGCCTTTACATTCTCTATAAACAACATCTGGTAGTTTACTACCGAGGTGCACACAGAGGCTGAGCAGAACACAAAGCAGAGGACAGACTTGGGTACTACCGCTACAGCTGCTTTCTGAACACAGGCAGCAAGTGACAACTTGGCCTCCATCTCCTTGAACAACCCAGTCTGACACCTTTGCCTCAGAAGAAACAATAATGCACTAGGGAACAGCAAGATGCCATAAAAAGCACACGCCTCTTCTTTCTCACGTACGCAGCATTTAAAGGCAGGCACCGCTGTTCCCGTTGCTTTCCCAATGGGCTGCCAGAAGTAGGAACCAGCTCCTGCCAGAGGTTGCGATTCTTTGATACATGTGGACCAGCAGAGCAAAACGCAGTGTTCAGCGGAATACCTTTACTGCCTTAAACTAACAGTCGCAGGCAC
>Ga0181612_130942_pt1 | contig 25292 bp, 18 predicted proteins | sample HoacroProtozoa21_FD_119630 | JGI IMG/M metagenome (GOLD analysis project Ga0181612, IMG submission 119630) | Hoatzin crop microbial communities from Cojedes, Venezuel. Combined Assembly of Gp0051906, Gp0051904, Gp0051908
GAGCACGCCGACCGTATAAACCGCGTCAAGCCGGTAGTTCCAGTCCTTCTTGCGGGCCTGCTCGCGGATGGGAAACGTCGAGTAATAGACGCTGCGGTCCTTGTAGAACTGCTGGAACACGTTCTGCATCTCCACGATGAAACGCTCGCCAGTGGTGCTGGTGCAATAGACGTCAAAGATGGCGCGCCGCGACTCGATGCTCGCCCCCAGGTGCTCGCTGTTGAGGTAGGAGATGTCGGCAATCTCACGTTCCCCCGCCAGCAGCGCGTTGAGGAAACTGATGAGCAGATCCTTGTTCAGCTCGGTCCCAAACAGCTTCTTGAACCCGAAGTCCGTATAGGGATTGATGTATCGTTCTTGTTCACCCATGGTCTAAACCCGTTTTATAACATTCTAAACGTGACAAAGGTAATGATTTTTTTTCATATAGAGCGTGTTGTTATCGGGAAAACTGTTTGCTTGCCAATTTTTGCTAGAATTAGGATGAAAAACCAGCCTGCGTATGTCAGGTGCAGGCTGGAAAACTATTGCATTAAGCGTGTCTGTGTATGGTATTTAGTTTTTCTTTCCACTTCCTACAAGATCATCGTTCTCGATGGTCGTTTCGGTGCTCTTGACGTGTGCTTTGAGAGAACCAAAACGGTAGCTCACTCCAATCGAAACCTCGGCTCCATTAAAGCGTGAGGTGCTGTGGCCAATAATGTCTCCTTGAGTGTTGTAAGAGCGTATGTAGTTGTATGGGCTCAAAAAATTGTGTGCCCGCAGTTGCACTGATAGCCTATCCTCGTTGAGAAATGAACGTTGCAATCCCACACCATACCAACCAGCATAACCGCTGTGACCATAAAGATTTGTGATTTCACCTCCAAATATGCCACAGTACATGCCCAGACGTAATTTCCATGGTAGTTGTTGATTGACTAAAGTGTTGAATGAAACACTGGAACGGCTATTGCTTAGGTTCAGTCCATCGCTGTGGCAATGGGTGTAAGCCACATGACCATTGAATGTCACGCTGGTGCTGGAAAAAGGTTGCCACTGAATGAATGTCGATAACCACCAACGTCGAAACTGCATCTGATTGCCATGGGTGGTGACTGAAACATCACCATCGACCCACTTCACTTGGGTGAGACCGTTGTTTTCAAAGCGGAAGCATGGGTTGATGTTGAAAGTGAGTTTGCTGCCGATGTGCATCCACGTGAGCGCAATCTTGTGTGAGTGTGCGCTGCTCAGCAGGGGATTACCATAGTCGCGGCTTGTGGGTGTCTCGGTCACCGCTGGGTTAAGCAACTCGATGCCTGGACGACTGATGGAACTGTTGTATGATAGCGTGATGCTGTTTGCATCGTTGATTTTGTATTTCACACTGGCATTGGGCACCCAGTCGTTGAGGTGTCTGCTGAAGTCTTCTTGGTCGTTATCGGGATATTTGCCACTGAGCAAACTGTGTTCATAGCGCAAACCAGCCCGAGCACTCCACGGCCCACAGTTGAAACTGTAGCTGGCGTAGGCCGCACCCACTTGGGTTGTGTGGTTAAAACGCACATCGTCCAGCAGGTCGATGCCTTCATACTCACTAATGGTATGGCTGCGATTGAGGCGATAGATATACTTCACGCCAGTTTCTAGTTTGTGCCATTGGGCGATGGGACGTGCCCAGTCGAGCTGCAAGGTGTGTTCGGCAAACCGTTGGCTGTCATCTTGGTTAATGCCTGTGTAGTTTGCAGGGGCATCATCATATTGGCTGAGATTGTTCGCCTGTTGCCGCCATGTGTCGAGCATATAGCTGAGTGTAATGGTCTCGCCCCTGCGGTGGGTGCGATGCTCATAGTCGATGCGCCCATCCAGATTATAGTAGTTCTGCTTGAGAGCAGACTGTGTGGCATAATTGTAAAGTGTGTTGCCTGCGGCATCGCACAAGGCTAGGTCTGAAGTGTTGTCGTTGTTAAAACTGTAGGTATATCCACCCAGTGTCATTGACACCAGGTTGAGTGTGTCTGGTTCCCAGCTAGCACTCAAGTTACAATAATGGATGAGAAACTTGTCTAGGCTTTCGGTCTCAGTGGTTTGGTCGTTGCCTGTAACTTGATTGTGTAATGCGCTGTGTGACATGCCATGCTGTTTTTGGTCGTCTTCGTAGCTAAAGCCATAGTTGAGGTTTGTGACCACCTTGCCAAGCTGTGATGTGAGATTTAGGCCGAAACGCTCGCTGGCAGGAAGGCCTTGTTTGAAGTTGACGTTACCCGATACCCCTTTGAAAGAGGCACCATCACACATGACGATGTTGAGAATGACTGTTGTCCCTTCGGCATCGTATTTGGCTCCAGGGTCGGTGATTACCTCGATGCGCTTGACGCTGTTGGCAGGCATTGCCTTGAGAACCTCGCTCACGTTGTTGCTTAACGAAGGGTCGGGGTGACCGTTGCGATATACTTTGAAAGATGTGCTGCCGCTGATGTGGATGTTGTCTTGAGCATCAACTGACACCAGTGGCACCTTGCGCAACATCTCCAGCACACTGCTATTGCGACTGCTTGCATCGGCTTGCACATCATATCCGATGCGGTCGATTTCCTGCTTAACAAGTTGGCGCTGGGCGGTAACGGTTACACCTTGTAGCTCAATGTTGTCAAACACGCTGAGCAGCGAGTCGGTGACTGCTGTGCTGTCATTGGCCACCGCTGTCTCTTGCCCCATTGCGTGAAAGCAAGGGGCAAGTAGGATAGCGGCTTGGATCAAAAGGGTTGTTAGTCTCCAGTTCATGATGTGGGCTTCGTTTGTTGTATGTTGGTTTGTTCTTTTGTGATTTCAGACGTTCAAGCGCGGCAAATTGTTTCAAGCGACGTGGATTTTAACATTGTTTTAACATATTTGTTTTCATCTTGAAAGAATATTATTGGGCTTGGTCTTTGAGGATTTGAACGCAACCCTTGTGGTGCCAAGTCCATGGAGTGGAGAGTTGCAGCCGCAGTTGGCTTTATATAGTTCGTGTTGGTTAAGTGTTTGTGTCACTTGATTGATTGGGTTTTGAGTAAACTGAATTGTTTCAAAAATGGGGCATGCGACTGCCACTATGTTCTGTAAAGATAAATTAGTTTACAATGTAAACCAAATAAATCATGACTATTTTAAAAAAATATTCAAATGTGTGTTATCTAGCAAGGATAATGTCGATGACAGCATTGACATCTGCGATTGTGACCTCGCCATCAAGGTTGACATCGGCACGTGTTGTGGTGTCTGGGTCGGTGTCATTGCCCAAGATGATATCGATGATGGCATTGACATCGGCGATGGTGATTTCACCGTCGGCATTGACATCACCTGTGGCAGTGGAAGAAGCACTGATGTTGGAGTATTGGGAATATAAAGACTTGATTGAAAGAGTGTTGGCTCCAGTGTCTGTTGTCTTGCTGATGCCAAACTTAATGGTTTTGAGAGTGATAGGATAGGTTCCAACTTGGGCGATTCCACCCAATGCATCAATATCCAACAGGACTGTGTGCATAATGTTGGCTGCAAATCCGCTATCGGGTTGGACCTTGAGAAAGTTGGAACTATTGAAATAACGGTTGCGTGCATCAAGTTGCACATAATCGATGGGGCATGTGGCCTGGAACACGAGGGCAATGGTATCGGGCAGACTGTAGAAGGTAATGCTCTTGTTCAGTTGCAAGTAAGGTGCACGGTTGGTGCTGTAGTTAAAGTTGATGTCGCCTGCGATGGTGTCGAACACAATGTCTTTAGCCCCCGTCCCCTTGATTGTCCATCCCTGCCATGACTGGTAGATCCGATGAGACGGACTAATCTCAACGATAACGGTATCTTGGTCGTTAAACTCACCAATGGAGCACCCAATGGTTGTGGTTCCACATGACACACCATGCAGGACTCCATTGTTGATGCCGGCGACAGAGGTGTCATTTACCCACCAGTCAAGGTGAGATGGGTCGTACTCGGTGACCGTGTTGTTGACCGTGGCGGTGACACGTATGGGATAGTCACGAGTGTCGATGACAATGGGTCGCAGGTCGATGGCGGGCTGTGCCTGCAAGACTTGCACAGGCACTGTGGCAGTCATGCCGTTGAGAGTGGCTGTGAGTGTGCCATTAATGACGTTGCCTCCTGCCGTGTAAGTGGAGCCACTGGTGGTGCCGATGGTTTTGTCACATGAAAGAGAGAAGCCTTGCACATTCTCATCGATGAGCTCGCCTGTGGCATTATAACCCAACACGCGTGGAGAGACGGAAGAATAGACGGGTACCATCAAGCGAGGACTGTCGAAGGCGATGCTAGCGATGGTGCTGTCTTCGCGACCCACTGCATTGAGAAACCATCCACATGCCACAGCGCGTGGTGTGCTCTCGGTGGTTGTGTTGACGATATTGCCCAGAACCATCATCTGTGCGCTGCCACCAGCGTCCAGATTGACCATCTCGGTCACATCGGGGCACAGTTGCTTGAGAATTTGGCAAGCTACGGCTGTTGGGCACCCCGCCGAGGTTCCATATTGTGGACTTGTGCTCTTGTCGATGACGAGTTGGTAGAGGTGCTTGCCGTCGGCACTTGTGGCAACACAGGTGCGCGAATAGACTTGGGTATTGTAGGTCTCGTCATAGTTGCGGCTAGTAAGTTCACCATTGTGCATGATGGGCGCATTGCCCTCAACGAGATTCTCGATGTCGGGAAAGATGTGTGGCGCATCATCCTCGTTGGTCATCCAGCATGAGCTGACCACGATGGTGTCGCCAGTAACCAATGAAGCCATGATGCGCTTGTTGTCGTCTCCAGTGACGGTGAGGCAAGCCTCATAGTCGCCTAAGGTTTGTCTGTCGGCATCGTTGACCACACGATTGATGATAAAACGCATGTCGGTATTGACTCCCCAGTGGCTGTCATCGGCGATAGTGAGGTAATAGTTGTCGGTGTGGTTGTTGCCACGTGTGCTATAGTCAATCCAATCATCTTCAAACTCACGCGTTGTGCTGTAGGCCTTGTTCCACAGTGCTATCTCCCCTGCCACACAGCGGCGGTTGATGTTGTGATATTGCAGCACGGTGTCGAGCCGTGTCGATGAGACGATACCAGTCCACAGCAGGTGCCCGAGGTGCATGGTCTTGTCGCTTGTGATGGCAACAACACCTGTGCGTGTCGGTCCGCCATCCCACTTGTCGAGGTGGTTGTTGGTGTTGACAAGTGTAGTGTCGTTGCGCACCACTCCTCCCAATGGGGTTCCCAGCCCATACTGATTGAGCGGAGCCCCACTGCCACTAACTATCCAGAAATTGGCATTACATCCTGCCACAGGCCTGACGCTGTCGGTGCGGTTACGTGAGTAGGCGTTGGTGAGCAGTTCGGTGCGCCCCACAGTGTTGTAAGCTTGGGTTGTCTCGACCCTGTTGTTGGGGTTATTGAGGTCTGTCTCCAGGACATATGCGTTGAGAGGGTAATTGGGCAGGCGCACGATGGTGTGGATGATGCCTGGTCCCACCTGACGTCGCACGAGAGTGTCGGCTTGGTAGGTCACATTGTCGATAACGATTGAGGCTGTGGCTGAGGTGCAGTTAGCCACGGCAAACACGAGACACAGGAGTAAAAATTTCTTCATGTATTGATATTTTGGTTATAGATGTGGACTGGCGATTGGGAGTGGGGTGGTTAACGCCCCATAATGTATTTGCTGAAGGGGAGGCAGTAGATGAGGCGCATGATGGCGAAAGTGATGATGAATGCCAGCACTGAGCAAAGCACACCATCGGGGAGCCAATGCCCGAAACCACCCCAGGCGCACATTGCAGGCCAAACAATCTGTCGCAGGATGAGCATGTGTCCCAGATAGATGCCATAAGTGCATATGCTGATGTGCATGATAACCATGGAGAGACGGTGTGGCTTGCCGTCATCGTAGCGTTGTGGGCATAAGCGTTGTGCCGTGCTCATGAGCAGGACTGCCATCATCACATCGTTGATGCTGATGTCGCTGGTGACGGTGTCGATGTGCTGTTGCCACGAGATGCCAAAGTGGGACTGGACTGTGAACTCGAATAGCGGCACAATCACGATGCCAAAGATGAAGAGCAACGCAAATTTCCAGCCGTGCTGCCGAGTGAACACTGGTAGCGGATAATGGTGTAGATAATAGCCCAACAAGACATAGCCAAAATAGTTGGCAAAGCCCGACAACATGTTGTGTGAGAACTGTGAAGCCTCGATGAACACTCCATGTTGATAGGGGATGAACGATGACAAAGCCCACAGGATGAGTACTGCCTCGACGCCCCTCTTGCCCAATGCCTGAATAACGCGTGTCATGAGCGGCATGGTGATGTAGATGACCACCATGACATAGACAAACCACAGCGACCCCTCGACGGGATGAAAGAGGATGCTCACCAACAGTCGTGGGGTGAAATTGTGCAACAAGAAAGCGTGTTCGAGCAGGTAAATCACCGACCAGAGTATCAGTGGTATCAGGACAACGCCCAACCGCCGTCGCAAGAACTCTCGCCACGGTCGCGTCACTGGTAACAACAATGCTCCAGAAATGAGGAAGAACAGCTTGCTGCTGACGGTGATGAGAACAATGAAAGGCGCATAGAGGTTGTCCTGATGGTAGTAGAAAGCGTCATTGTAGAGGATGGGCCCATGGACGAGCAACACCAGCACGCACGCCAGCACACGCAACGCATCCAGATAGGGGATGCGCCGCGCCAAGCGGCTATTGCTGTTGTGCTTGTTGTCACTGCCCATTGTCCTGTGCTGTCGTTGTCTGGTGGATGAGCGCAACAGCCATTGCTGAGATGCCTTCACCACGGCCAGTGAAGCCCAAATGCTCGGTTGTTGTTGCCTTGACTGACACTTGTTGCACGTCACAGTGCATGCACTGTGCTAGCGCGTGCCGCATTGCCATGATGTGAGGTGCTAGCTTGGGCTGTTGTGCACAGATGGTGATGTCGCAGTTGCCCAGTGTGTAACCCTGTTGTTGCAACAAAGTCATGACATGGTTGAGCAGCAGGCGGCTGTCGATGCCCTTGTACTTGGGGTCGGTGTCGGGGAAATGCTGGCCAATGTCACCCAGCGCGGCGGCACCCAGCAGTGCGTCACACAGTGCGTGAATAGCGACATCGGCATCACTGTGTCCCAGCAGCCCCATTTCCCAATCGATGCGCACACCGGCTAGCCAGAGCTCCCTGCCCTGAACCAGCCGGTGCACGTCATATCCCATTCCAATGCGGAACATGCGTCAGCTTATTGAATTAGTTGCGTCCAAACAGTCCCTTGATACCATCCATGTCGAAGGACAATGTGAAACGCAGCGTCTGGTCAAGAGGGCTGTTCTGTGCCGTTGCAATCATGTAGGATGCGTCAATCTTGATGACGTTGAGCGAGAACCCCGCGCCCAATCCGAAGTACTGTCGATTGCCATTGTACTCACTCTCGTAATAGTATCCACCACGCAAGAAGAATTGCTGGTTGTAGGCATACTCGGCACCGACTGAGTAGGTGATGCGCTTGGTCCAATTCTCATCAAAGCTGTCAAAGATGCCAGCGATTGATGATTTGTCTTTCCATTCCTGTAGTGCGTCATCATATTCAAGTTGGTCAGTGTAATCGCTGTTGCGAGGCTTGGCCGGTACCAGAAGCTTGTTGGCATCAAGAGCCAGCGTCAAGTTGTGATAGTCTGCCAACGGGAATGTGAAAGCGCCACCCAGACGCAGGTTAGTTGGAATGAAGGCGGGGTCATTGCCGCCGTTGTAACCGACCTTGGAACCGATGTTAGACAGGTTCCATCCCAGTGCGAGCTGACATTCGTTGCGTCCGATGACAGGATAGGTAGTGAAATATCCCGAGATGTCTGCGGCAAACGCCGATGCGCCGCTGTTGCCCTCGCCCGAGTTCATGTCGCTGTACCCCAGGTCGCTGTAGATGTACCTGAGCACTACGCCCATTGAAAATTTCTCAGACAGTTTGCGGGAGTATCCAGCATCGACAGACATTTCAAAGGGATTGATGGTTGACATCACGCTCCCTGCCGCATCGGTGGCCATAACCTCGCCAAGCGAGAAATAGCGCAGTGAAGCACTGATTGCTTGCATGTCGCTTTGTCCCAGTTTCATGTAACCTGAGAGGTTGGCGAGATAGATGTCATTGACAATCTTGCGCAACCACGGGGTGTAAGACAGCGAGACCCCCGCCGCGCTATAGGCAAAAGCATATTTGGACGGGTTCCAGTACTGTGAGTTGACATCGGGGTCAGTTGCGACACCGAGGTCGCCCATCGACGCACCACGTGCGTCGGGAGTGATGTTGAGCGATGTGACACCTGTTGTGATGGGGTTGAACTGGTTGTTCTTGATGTCATCTTGTGCCCAAGCGCCCATTGCGGACATCACGAGGGCCAATGCCAAAAGTATGGTTCTACTAGTCAGTTTCATTCGTTAACAAGTCAAAAAATGAATATCACTACCCATATAAACTTGAAAAAAGCGATTTTATTGTATTTGAATCAAAATAAATGCCACGATGAGTGTGCTGGGGCGAGAAGGCATTGTGTGCCGAAAAGTTGTGGACAAGAAGAGAAACGTGAGAAAAAACGCGGGCAAAATGCAGAAAAATCGCTAAAAGTATTGACAAGCGGGGTTGAATGTTGTAATTTTGCGGCAAATTTGGTGTGGTGTGTGCTAGTGGGATGTAAGCTAGTGCACGATGTGTCCATGCCAGCAAGTTTTTTATTATATTATGGCAAATAATTCCGCAAAAACAAGAAAAGAGCCGTCACAGCGTGCTGTATCGGCTACTGACCGTGTGAACGAGAAGGTACATTACCCATTGAGCAAGATTAACTTCATCATGATGGCTGTGTGCCTGCTGATGATTGTTCTGGGTTTCTGGCTGATGACTGGTAGTGCAAACGTTGGCGACAAGTTCAACTATGACCTTTTTGAGAGCCGCCGCACGTCAGTTGGTCCAGTTCTGGCCTTCTTTGGCTTTGTGTTGATGGCATTTGCTATCATCTGGCGCAAGAAGCCGTCAACCACCACAACCCAAGCAGACGAGACCCACGAGGTTGTTGAGTGATGAGTTGGCTAGAGGCATTGATACTGGGCATTGTCCAGGGATTGACCGAGTATCTGCCTGTGAGCAGTAGCGGTCATCTGGCGATTGGCAGCTACTTGTTTGGCATCGACGGGGCTGATAACTTGACGTTCACGGTGCTGGTTCATGTGGCAACAGTGTTGAGCACGTTTGTGGTGCTGTGGAGCGAGATAGACTGGATTTTGAAGGGTCTGTTCAAGTTCAAGATGAACGAGGAGACGCGCTATTTCCTGAACATTGTTGTGTCGATGATCCCGATAGGCATCGTTGGACTGTTGTTCAAGGACAAGGTTGAGGAAGTGTTTGGTTCTGGTCTGCTGATTGTGGGTTGCATGTTGCTGCTGACAGCTGCATTGCTGATTTTCTCATACTATGCAAAGCCGCGCCAGAAAGAAAAAATCTCGTGGAAGGATGCGTTGATTATAGGCATAGCTCAGGCATGTGCTGTGATGCCAGGCTTGTCACGCAGTGGAAGCACCATTGCAACTGGCTTGCTGTTGGGCAACAAGAAAGAATCGCTGGCCCAGTTCTCGTTCCTGATGGTGATACCCCCCATCCTGGGCGAGGCATTGCTTGACGTGCTCAAGGTGCTGAAAGGAGAGGAGGTCGCTGGTGGCATTGACACGCTGCCACTGATCGTGGGCTTTGTGGCGGCATTTGTGAGCGGTTGCATTGCTTGCAAATGGATGATTAACATAGTGAAGCGTGGCAAGTTGATATGGTTCGGTATTTACTGTGCCATTGTGGGTGTTATCATCCTGATTACTCAACTGACCCCTGTACTTGCTCAATAATACAGATTAAAACTTACCTGCTTGACTGCATGTTAAACCCGATAGAAGGCGAAATATTCAAGGTTGACAAAGCACTGGGTGTGACCTCGTTTGCTGTGGTGAAGAAAGTGCGCGCCGTGTTGCGTACACATCTGGGCACCCGCAACGTCAAGGTTGGTCACGCTGGCACGCTGGACCCGCTGGCGACAGGGGTGTTGCTGGTGTGCACAGGTCATGCCACCAAGCGTATCGACATGCTGCAAGCAGGTGTCAAGGAATATGTCGCGGACTTGCGTTTGGGCGAGACCACCCCAAGCTATGATCGCGAGACGGCAGTGGATGCGACCTACGAGTGGCACCACATCGACCTTGAACTGGTCGAGCGAGTGCTGCATGAGCAATTCACGGGCAGCATTCAGCAGGTGCCCCCCGCATTCTCGGCATGCAAGGTTGATGGAAAGCCAGCTTACAAACTGGCTCGCAAGGGCAAGGATGTTGAAATCCGTCCCAAGACGCTTGTCATCGATGAGATTGAGGTGCTGCACTGTGGCTTGCCAGCCGAGCCGACGTTGCAACTGCGCGTGGTGTGCAGCAAGGGCACCTATATCCGCGCCCTGGCACGCGACATCGGCGAGGCGTTGGGCAGTGGCGCTCACTTGACGGCATTGCGCCGCACACGCGTGGGCGACATCACCATTGACCAGTGCCAGACGTTGGAAGAGCTGGTTGAGCAACTGGATGAGGAACAATATGTGAGCGTGGAGCAGGCCGAGGCTGAGCGTCTAGAACGCGAACGCATCGCAAACCGTGAACGCGCTGCACAACTGCAAGCCCGTCGTCGCAAGACATCACTCCCCAAACAAGAAAAAGACTAATATAAAAATAATCACATCTCACCCAAGAAATACCCAATAGAGGATATCAATATGAAATTATCAGAATTTGACACCAGAATGCCAGAGGAACTGATTGCCAGTTATCCGCTGCCCGTGCGCGACGAGTCGCGCTTGCTGGTGCTGCACAAGCGCAGCAACGAGATAGAACACCGCGTGTTCAAGGACTTGCTGGACTATTTCAAACCTCACGACTTGTTTGTGTTTAACGACACACAGGTGTTTCCCGCCAAATTGTTTGGCAACAAGGAAAAAACAGGAGCCCGCATCGAGGTGTTCCTGTTGCGTGAGCTCAACCCCAACAACAAGTTGTGGGACGTGCTGGTGGAGCCAGCCCGCAAGATACGCATTGGCAACAAGTTGTACTTTGGCTTGGATGATTCGCTGGTGGCCGAGGTGATAGATAACACGACCTCGCGCGGCCGGACGTTGCGCTTCTTGTATGATGGCGACCACGACGAGTTCAAGCGTCACCTGTACAACATGGGTCACACGCCGTTGCCCTATTACATCAAGCGTCCTGCCGAGCCTGAGGATGCCGAGCGTTATCAGACAATCTATGCCCGCAACGAGGGTGCTGTCGTTGCACCCGCCGCCGGTCTGCACTTCACTCGCGAGTTGATGCGCCGCATGGAAATACGTGATATCGACCGCGCGTTCATGACGATGCACATCAGCCTGGGCAGCTATCGCGACATTGATGTTGAAGACCTGACCAAGCACCGCATGGACAGCGAGGAGATGGACGTGAGCGAGGAACTTGCCGAGCAGGTGAACCGCCTGCGCGATAATGGTCAGCAAGTGTGTGCCATAGGCACGTCGGTGTTGCGTGCGTTTGAGACGTGCGTTGGCATGAATGGCCACATCAAGCCCTATGAGGGATGGTCTAATAAGTTCTTGTTCCCGCCCTATGAGTGCACGACATGTGATGCGCTGGTGAGCAACCTGCACATGCCCTATAGCATCATGCTGATGGCTGTGGCGTCATTTGGCGGATATGAGCAGACGATGCGAGCCTATGAGGTGGCGATTGAGGAGAAATACCGCTTTGGTGCCTATGGCGATGCAATGCTGATTTTGAATGATTAAAGATTTTTTTCTTTAATAAGTGTTGCACATTAATTTAATAAAGTTTAACTTTGCGCAATCAATCGAGTAAACAATTCAATTAATAACTATAAAAATCTTCAACTACTATGTGGTTAACTAATTCATCTGTAGGGCGCAAGATAGTGATGTCGGTTACCGGCCTCTTTCTCGTCCTGTTTGTTACGTTTCATGCCGTGATGAATCTGGTGGCTGTATTCTCGTTTAAGGCTTATGACGGCATTTGCGAGTTTTTGGGAGCCAACTGGTATGCTGTTGCAGGCACGCTGGTTCTTGCCGCTGGATTTGTGATTCACATCATCTATGCCTTCTGGCTGACGTTGCAAAACCGCAAGGCTCGTGGCAACAACCGCTATGCGGTGAATGCTCGTCCTGCTGGTGTTGAGTGGGCGTCCCAGAACATGCTGGTGCTTGGCCTCATCGTGGTCTGCTTCATGATTCTGCACCTGGTGCAGTTCTGGGCCAAGATGCAACTTCCCGAGCTGATGGGTGAGCATGTGATGCAAGGTCATCACTACTTGCAGGCTACCTTCAGCAGCTGGTGGTGGCTGCCAGTCTATCTGATTGGCTTTGCCGCGTTGTGGTTCCACATCAGTCACGGTTTCTGGAGTGCCTGGCAGACGCTGGGTGTTGCCAACGACTTGTGGCTGGAGCGCTGGAAATGTGCCAGCAAGTGGTGGGCAACCATCGTGTTCATTCTGTTTGCAGTTGAGGCAATCTACTTCACTTGGTTTTTTGCCTTTTAACTAGCTGGGTATTAACTTTAAAAACTTGAAAGAAAATGGAAGAGACAAAAATCAAGACCGCTCAGCAAGTTAATGTGGCTGATGCCCCCAACACGATTGATTCCAAAATCCCCGAGGGACCCATTGCTGAGAAATGGACGAACTATAAAGCACATCAGAAACTGGTGAACCCCGCCAACAAGCGCAAGCTGGACATCATCGTGGTGGGTACTGGCCTGGCAGGTGCGTCGGCAGCTGCCACGCTGGGCGAGATGGGCTTCAATGTGCTCAACTTCTGCATTCAGGATTCCCCGCGTCGCGCTCACTCGATTGCGGCACAGGGCGGTATCAATGCAGCCAAGAATTATCAGAACGACGGAGATTCAATTTACCGTTTGTTCTATGATACTGTTAAGGGCGGTGACTACCGTGCCCGCGAGGCCAACGTGTATCGTCTGGCCGAGGTGTCTAACAACATCATTGACCAGTGTGTGGCACAGGGTGTTCCCTTTGCACGCGAGTATGGTGGCTTGCTGGCCAACCGCTCGTTTGGTGGTGCTCAGGTGAGCCGCACGTTCTATGCCAAGGGTCAGACTGGTCAGCAGCTGTTGCTGGGAGCTTACTCAAGCCTGAACCGCATGATCAAGGCTGGCAAGGTGACGAGCTACAACCGCTATGAGATGCACGATGTGGTCATCATCGATGGCCGTGCCCGTGGCATCATTGCCAAGAATCTGGTGACTGGTAAGCTGGAGCGCTTTGCCGCCCACGCTGTTGTTATTGCCACTGGCGGCTATGGCAACACCTACTTCCTGTCCACCAATGCGATGGCCTGCAACTGCTCGGCAGCGATGGCATGCTATCGCAAGGGCGCATACTTTGCCAACCCCGCCTATGTGCAGATTCATCCCACTTGCATTCCGCGTCATGGCGACAAGCAGTCCAAGCTGACACTGATGAGTGAGTCGTTGCGCAACGATGGCCGCATCTGGGTTCCCAAGAAACTTGAAGATGCCCAGAAGTTGCAGGCAGGCCAGATCAAGGGCAGTGACATCCCCGAGGATGAGCGTGACTACTATCTGGAGCGTCGCTATCCGGCATTTGGCAACCTGGTGCCCCGTGACGTGGCATCGCGTGCTGCCAAGGAGCGTTGTGACAAGGGCTATGGTGTGAACAACACTGGCAAGGCCGTGTTTCTGGACTTCAGCGAGGCCATCAACCGTCTGGGTATTGACGTGATACGTCAACGCTATGGCAACTTGTTTGATATGTACGAGGAAATTACTGATGTTAATCCTGGCGAGCTGGCTCGTGAGATTAATGGTGAGAAGTACTATAACCCGATGATGATTTATCCCGCCATTCACTACACGATGGGTGGCATCTGGGTGGACTATGAGTTGCAGACCAGTGTCAAGGGCTTGTTTGCCATTGGCGAGTGCAACTTTAGCGACCACGGTGCTAACCGCTTGGGCGCATCAGCGCTGATGCAGGGTCTGGCTGACGGCTACTTTGTGTTGCCTTACACCATCCAGAACTACCTGAGCGACCAGATTAGTGTTCCGCGCTTCTCGACCGATTTGCCCGAGTTTGAGGCTGCCGAGAAGGCTGTTCAGGCCGACATGGACCATCTGATGTCCATTCAGGGTAAGCGTTCGGTTGACAGCATCCACAAGGAGCTGGGTAACATCATGTGGGAATATGTGGGCATGGGCCGCACCCGCGAGGGTCTGGAGACTGCCCTCAAGAAGCTCAAGGAGCTGCGCGAGGAGTTCGAGAGCAATCTGTTCATTCCTGGCAATCAGGAGGGCATGAATATCGAGCTTGACAAGGCATTCCGTCTGCGTGACTTCATCACCATGGGTGAGCTCATTGCCTATGATGCCATCAACCGCAACGAGTCGTGCGGTGGCCACTTCCGTGAGGAGTATCAGACCGAGGAAGGCGAGGCCAAGCGTGATGACCAGAACTTCTTCTATGTTTCATGCTGGAAGTACAACGGCAGTGACGAGAAGGCACCCAGCCTGCTCAAGGAACCGTTGCACTATGAGGCCATCAAGGTGCAGACGCGCAACTATAAGTCATAAAAACATCACCACCCTTAATTAAAAAGAACAACACAATATGGATACGAATATAAGTTTCAAGTTGAAAGTCTGGCGTCAGGCTGGACCCAAGGAGCAAGGTCGTTTTGAGACTTACGAGATGCATGACATCCCCACCGACACCTCCTTCCTGGAGATGATGGACATCCTCAACGAGCAGCTCATCGAGAAGGGTGAAGAACCCATCGTGTTTGACCACGACTGCCGCGAGGGCATCTGCGGCATGTGCTCGATGTATATCAACGGTCACCCCCACGGCCCTGCCACGGGTGCAACCACATGTCAGTTGTACATGCGCCGTTTCCACGATGGCGAGACCATCACCGTGGAACCGTGGCGCTCGGCTGCGTTCCCTGTCATCAAGGACTTGATGGTGAACCGCAATGCGTTTGACCAGATTCAGCAGGCAGGCGGATATGTGAGCTTCCAGACGGGTGGCGCACAGGATGCCAATGCTATCCCCATCAGCAAGGTGGCTGCCGACGAGGCTATGGACAGTGCCACGTGCATTGGTTGTGGCGCTTGTGTGGCTGCTTGCAAGAATGGCTCGGCCATGCTGTTTGTCAGCGCCAAGGTCAGCCAGTTTGCCCTGTTGCCCCAAGGTCGTGCCGAGGCCAAGAAACGCGTCAAGGCGATGTTGTCCAAGATGGACGAGCTGGGATTTGGCAACTGCACCAACACGGGTGCGTGCTCGGCCGAGTGCCCCAAGAACATCAAGTTGAGCAACATCACGCGTCTCAACCGCGAGTTCTTGTGTGCCAAGTGCAGCGACTAATTTCTACATCATGCGTCAGCCCGGCCAGTGTGTCGGGCTGATGCTCTATAAAGCCATAACCAAACATTAACTTGCTAAAAAGATGAAAAAGAACGTTTTAATGTCACTACTCGTCATGATGGCCATGATGTTGCCCGCAGTGGCGCATGCGCGGTTGTCGATAACAGCACGAGTCAAGAGCCCTGGCCGTCTCATCAGTGAGCTGGAGTCAGACATGCGTGGTGAGATTGAAGAAATCCGCATCACTGGACGCATCAATGCTAAGGATCTGGAGTATCTGAGAACCTTTATTGTGCGGCCCAAGGCCAAGGACGGTGAGGATGCTGTAGCTTTCGGTCCCAAGCGGGTGCGCAAGGTGGACCTGCGTGATGCTGTTATTGTCCGCAGCACTGGTGACCGCATCTCGACGGGCGATAACATGATTCCCAAGGGGGTGTTCAATTCCTGTCGCGGCTTGCAAGAGGTGGTGTTGCCCGAGAATTTGGTCAAGATTGGTGACAATGCGTTCTACAAGTGCAAGGGGTTGAGCCACATTGATTTCCCCGCCACCATCAACAGCATTGGCAGCTCAGCTTTTGCCGAGTGTGACTCGCTGCGTACCGTCCAGTTGCCTGGAGGTATGGATCGTGTGGCCGCTAACGCTTTCAACAAGTGCAGCCGGTTGCAACTGCTTGCCATCGATGGTGACATCGATGTGATTGGCAGCTCAGCTTTCAGTGAGACAGGTCTCAAGTCTGTGTCTATCGATGGTATGGTGGAACATTTGGGCAGCTTCGCTTTTTCCTCTTGCCACAAACTCACCGAGTTGAACATCACGGGTGACGTGCAACAAGTTGATGAGTGTGCATTCTGTAACACTGGCTTGAGCGAAGTGACATTGCATGGCATCCAGGGGTTGGGAACTTCTGTCTTCAGGGGTAACTCCAACCTTCGGGTCGTTAATCTTGATGGCAGCTATGACTTCTCGACTATTCCTGAAGGCACATTCTATGATTGCGTGTCACTCACCGACGTCAATTGGCCTGGTTTCCCCAGTGACATCAAGGTGCTGGGCACCTATTGTTTCAGGAACTGCAAATCGTTGAAACCGTTTGAACTGCCTGATGGACTGGTCGAAATTGGCGACGAGGCGTTGATGGGCATCCCCTACACGACTGTCACAATTCCGGCAAGTGTCAATAGTCTGGGCGAAAGTGTGTTCAAGAACAGCATCAGCTTGACTAGTGCTGACCTGCAATGCCGCGTGAGTGAAATCAAGAAGTCCACCTTTGAGGGATGTACTGGCTTGACCAGCATCACGTTGCCTGCCACGGTCGTGACGATTGGTGATTATGCTTTCAAGAAGTGCACTGCCTTGACCGACGTTGCGCTGCCCGAGAACTTGTCCCAGATTGGTAATGAGGCTTTCACCGATTGCATCTCATTGCAAGAGATTGACCTTCCTGACAGGGTGACTTCATTGGGTGAATGGGCGTTTGCCGACGACCCGTTGTTGCGCACGGTCCACATGCCCGCCGCATTGACCAAACTGGGTAAGAGCGCCTTTGAGAATTGCCCCAGCTTGACCGAGATTATTATCCCCAATGCTGTGCAGAACATCGAGAAGCACACTTTCAAGAATTGCTCTTCGCTCAGCAAGGTGACTGTGGGCACTGCCCTGCAGCAAATCAGTGCCTACTCATTTGAGAACTGCACTGCGCTGACATCATTCACTTGCATGGCTGTACAGCCGCCCAAGTTGGACAAGAATGCCTTCAAGAAGGCGTCTGGCGTCATTCGTCTGGAAGTGCCTGCCGCTTCGGTAGAGCAATATCAGAAAGCAAAGAATTGGGACAAAATGCAACAAATCAGTGCCATTGGACAATAACAATTTGCGTTCATGCCTTGTGGCGCTGCTCGCTGCCACTGGCATGGTGTGCTCGTGCATGGCGTGCAACACCACCACACGGGCTAGCGACGTGACCCAACAACAGCAAGAGACGGTGGTGACACAACATGTTATCCGCCGTCCCCTGCCTGTGTTGGACTCAGCTCATGCCGATAGTGTGCCATCATTGCCTGACGCCGAGGATGAGTTGTTTGCGCCGCACACGCTCATTATCCACTATGACAGTGAGGTGGGCAAGCAACCGCTCATGCAGGCAGTGCAGGATTATGGTGCCGAGCTCATCTATGATTATAACTCCTTTCCTGCAATCGCCATTCGTGTGCCCGACAGTGTGGACATCCACGATGCCATACGTCACTTTGAGCTGGTGCAGGGCGTGCTGCAAGTGAGCCGTGACCGCAAGGTGCAGCTCATGCGTCAACACGGCTTGCAGCGTTAGCAACTGTCCGTCACAGCGTGACAATGTGGACCGCGCTTGCGGTGTTGTCGTTGTTGGCCACTGTCACGTGCAGCTGGGTGGGGATACGCTCCTTGAGAAATTCCACATGGCTGATGATGCCGATGCGGCGGTTGCCCATCTCGTTGAGATAGCCCAGCGTTTCCATCACTTGGTCCAGGTAGTCGGGACTGAGTGTGTCAAATCCCTCATCGATGAAGATGGTGTCCATGCTGAACATGCCACCAGCGCGATTGGCTAGTGCCAATGCCATGGCCAGCGATGCCATGAAGCTCTCGCCTCCCGACAGCGTGTTGACCGAGCTGATGGCATTGTGCATGTTGTCATGTGTCAGGATTGTGAGTGTGCCCGGATTGCATTGCAGCGAGTAGCGGGCATTGAAGCGCAACAGGTAGTTGTTGGCTGCCTCTAGCAGGTCTTGCAAGATGTAGCTTTGTGCAATCTTGCGGAATTTCTTGCCTTCGGCATCGCCCAGGTGTTCTTTGAGTTTGGCCCACTCGTCAAGTTGTCGCTTGAGTTCTTCCTTTTGTTGTGCCAGTTGCTCGCTGTTGCGTCGCTTGTTGTTGTCTTCTTCTAGCTTGACCTTCAACCCTATCATCTGGTTGTTTGCCTTGTCCCATGTGTCCTGGGTTTCGGTCTCAATTGCTTTTAGCTTGTTGACGTCATCTTCGGCATATTCTGGCTTGTTGGCCATCAGCTCTTGTTGCTGGCCTAGCAGGTTGTTCACCTCTCCGGTCAGGTTGTTCATCTTGTTGGTTGTCTCTTGTTGTGCCAGCTCGATGTCGTGGATGATGGTGTCACCCATGTCTGCCAGATGTTGCAACCTGTCGTGGTTCATGTCGGTGTGGGTGGTGAGGAATTGGTCAATCTGTTGCATGGCATCGTCCCGGCGTTGACATTGTCCACGCCACTCATCGTGCCACGTGCGGCAGTTCTGTTCCAGCTTTCTCCATTCATTCAGCAGGTTCGTTACTGGTTGTGTTGCACCATGATGGTGGTCCTCAAACCCGCGGGAGCTGGTGTCTTCCATCGAGTGCTTGATGGTCACCAGGCTGTTGTCTTGCTCAACAATCTGATTCTCAAGTTGGGTGGCTTGTTGCTCTAGCTGGCTGTGGCGCATGGCCTCCTGCTGCAACTCGCTGATAAAATGTGGATTCTTGCCCAACATTTCCACCCAATCGGTGTCTCCAGACAATTCGTTCAGTCGTTCCGCCGATTGGTCGCGGTTCTTGATGGTGACTTCCCGTGCTTTTTTCGTTTCTTGGATGGTCGTTTTGATGGCCTCAACCTCCCTCTCGGCATTTCTCATGGTTGTTTGGCTCTCATCCACCTGTTTGCGCTTGTCTTGTATTTGCCTGTTGATGTCTTCGCTTTTTCTGATAACGTCATTGCACCTTGCCATGTTTTCATCGATGGTCTCAAGGGATATGCCCTCTGCTTTTACACCACTTTGTGTGGCGGCTTGGCTCAGTGCTTGTTGGCGTTGGCCGATCTGGGCGGTGTGGCTGTCAACTTTGGCCTTCTGCTCCTGTTGTTGCCTGTGCAGCGATTGTAGCAGCCTGTTGGCCGCTTTTGCCTCACCGTTGGCGTTTGTTAGTGCCTCTTGTGCCGCATTGTAGCGTGCTTGGAATCCCTCCAGCACCTCATCGCTCAGGGTGACAATATCTTGGTCAATCTTGTGGTGGCACACTGGGCACTCGTCACCCACGTGCAACGTGGCGTGTGCCTTGTTGACCAGTGCGGCAAGGTCTTTAGCTCTCTCTAGTTCCTTGCTGGCTGTGTCCAATTCTTCCTGACATTGTTTCTGCAATGTCTGGGCTGTGCTCATGGACGTCTCTTGCTGTGCAATCTCATCTTGTGTCTTGCTCAGCTCTTGTTGGGCTTGTGCCAACTGTTGTTGTGCGTTTTCAAGCAGCATCAGTGCCTCGCGTGTGCGATTCAAGGCCTGCAAGCGTTTGTTGGCCTCGTTCACGTTTAATTTCTCTCGCTCTTGGGTCAGTTGCTGCAATTGCTGCTGATGGGTTTGATGGGTTGCTTCTGCATCCTTGAATTGCTGCTCTCTTGCTGGCAATTTCTTTTCTTCGGCTTGTATGCTTTGTTCACAGTCAGCAATGCGAATGAGGTCACCGTGATAAATTTTTATCGTGTTCGCAATCTCATCAACTGCTCTGTAGATGCCTGCCTGTGGTTCTTGCTGAGCCAAATCCCTCTTTATCGTTGCCAATGATTTACGATTGTGGGCTAGTGTCTGCTCGGCGACGCGATATCCGTCACACAGGGCGTCAAACTGCCTTTGCAGCTCCTCGCGGCGCGTCTGGCTGTTTTCAATTGCTTGTTGTGCGGCATGTCGTGTCGCTAGGCTCTGGCGAGCAACGGCTGTGTCATGCCATTGCCGCACCAGTGACTGTTGCTGCACAAATTCGTCTGATTGCATCTGCTGTTGCACGTGTTGCAGGCTCTCTTTCTTGTCTTTCAGGCTCTGTTCCATCTTGGCAGTCTCCTCAATCCACTGTCGTTTCTTATTGGCATTATCGCGTTCCTTGAGGACTGCTTCTTGGCTTTGTACTAGCTGGTTCACTTGCTCCTCGAGGTCATGACGCGCTTCATCAGTCAACAGCTCGAGGCCCTTTAGTTGATTATCGATGCTCTTGTATTTTTCTTCGCTTGCTTTCCAATGGTCAAAAATACCTTTGCCCACTTGTGTGTAAATCTCCGTTCCGGTCAGTTTCTCCAGCAATTCCGACTTTTTGTCTTCTTTTGAGGTCAGAAATTCGGCAAACTTGCCCTGTGCAAGCACGATGGTACGATAAAATTGTTCCTCGTTAACACCCAATATCTTTTCCACACATTCCTTGATGTCGTTGACTTTTTCATATGTCTGCTCGCCTATGCTCAGGCTTCGGTTTTTGCTTATTTTGCCATTCGCTCTGCGTCGAGCACGATGACAATGCCATCGTGCCTCACACGGGGTGCCATCGTTGTCCTCAAATTGGAGCACTACATTGGCCTCAACAGCACCACGGCGCAGCAGTTGCTGGGTGTCACTCAGAGTGATTTCGTTGTCATTCGCATTCAAGTCATATTTTTCGGTACTGTTGGCGGCATTCATGCGTGGGGTGCTGCCAAACAATGCTAGGCACACACAGTCAATAATGGTGGACTTGCCGGCTCCTGTTGCTCCCGATATGAGGAACAAGTTGCTGCTCAGCAGGGGTTCTGCCTCAAAGTCTATCTCGGCTGTGGGTATCGATGTGATATTCTCGATAGTTAATTTCTTTAGTTTCATTTGCGGTTCAATTCGTTAATTTCGTTATACACTTCGTTGAATAATTGTTGTTGATTTTCTTGCATTTCAGTGCCATTCTTGCGCAGGATATAGTCTTGCGCTATCTCAAGTGGGGTGAGACGCTTGAACTCGCCCATGCTCAGGTGACGCATCGGGTTGGTCTCATTATTGGTGTCAAATGATTTCTTTATAAGACAGAACCGGCACTCGCTGCCTGACAGGGCTTGTACGGCTTGAGCTTCGGCATCAGGCGGCAATTGAAACCCTTGAACATGCATGCGCACGTAGGATGCCTCGCCTCCTTGACGGGCATGTTTACGCAGGGCCTCCAACGCCTCCTCCCACGGGGCTGCTTGTGCGGGGATTGTGTGCAGTGGGTGCAGGTTGACAATTCCCTCATGGCTAACCACAGGCTTGTCGCCATGATGGGCAATTGACACGATGCTCACCCCATGGGCGCATTGCTCGTCAAAACTCACTGCCAGCGGGGTGCCGCAATAGCGCACCCGTTCATCTCCACCTGGATGTTGAGGGCGGTGGATGTGACCCAGTGCTGCATAGTCATAGCCTTGACCCAGCACCGATAGCGCAACACTGTCGTGCTGCAACTGTTGCTCACGGTCGTGGCCGGTGAAGTCGCTGCCACTCACTGCCAGGTGTGACATCAACACAACGGGAACTCCTGTGACATTCATTTCGCTCGCGCGATCTAGCAATGCTTGATAATAGGTGGACATCAACTGTGTGCGTTCGACCTCATTTTCGCTCACTTGGGGATAATTGTAGGCAAAGCAATAGGGCACTGCTGCCACCAGACCCACTAGTTGTTTGTCGGCATTGTGTACCTCAATGATGTGACGCTCCAGGTTGGCGAGACCCGCATCGTTGCGTGCTAGTCGCCCCAGCACATGCACGCCTGCCGCACGCTGCCACAACATGCTGCCACTCTCCAGACGTGACTGGCTGTCGTGGTTGCCGGCTATCACGATAATCGACATCGATGGGCAGGCGTCAGCCAGCTTCAGCATCCACTCGTTGTATAACCGCACTGCTGCGGTCGATGGAGCCGACGTGTGATAGATGTCACCGCTCACAAGCAGGGCATCGGGTTGTTCACGCTTGACGATTGCGACAAGTTGACGCAGGAAATCTCGTTGCTCTGCCTCTCGGTCATAGCCATACAGCACATGCCCCAGATGCCAATCACTGGTATGTATTAATTTCATATTTAGTGTGATTTGTTAGTAAGTGAATAATATTTTTCCTAAAACTGTGTGCAAAAGTAAGCAAAATGACAGAGATATACAAGAATTTTCGGTTAAAAATTACAAATGCGATGGCGGAATTATACCATACCGCCATCGCTAGATGCGTTATTGTTGCTTGATAACAGTGCGTTATCAATAATTTTCGGCTTTCAATTGGAAATAGGCCTGAGGGTGGTTGCACACGGGGCACACCTCAGGAGCTTGCTTGCCGATGCACACATGACCACAGTTGCGGCATTGCCAGATGCACTCCTCGTCGCGTGAGAACACGATGCGGTCTTCAACGTTTTGCAACAGCTTCAGGTAACGCTCCTCGTGCATCTTCTCAACGGCGGCAACGCCTTCCATCTTCTCGGCAATCTCGTCAAACCCTTCGGCACGGGCTTCCTCGGCCATGTGCTTGTACATGTCGGTCCACTCATAGTTCTCACCTTCGGCAGCGGCTTTCAGGTTCTCAATCGTGTCCTTGATGGCGCCGCCTTCCAGATACTTGAACCACATCTTGGCGTGCTCCTTCTCTTGATTGGCTGTCTCCTCAAATATCGCGGCAATCTGCTGGTAACCTTCCTTCTTGGCCTTGCTGGCAAAGTAGGTGTACTTGTTGCGGGCCTGTGACTCGCCGGCAAATGCCGTCATCAGGTTTTGTTCGGTTTTTGTTCCTTTCAGCTCTTTCATTGTCTCTTGTTTGGTTTGTGAATTGTTATTGTTGATTGTCAAGCAATTGGCTTGCTCGTCTTCTCGGGATTCAACTCGCCGCGAACCTTGCCGCTCGCGGCGGTGCGACGCCGCATCAGGTCCTCGGCACCGTCTATCACGTTGATGATGAAGTCACCCAGTTTCTCGGCCTCACACACGATGTCCATATAGAAGATGCCTGCCTTGTAGGGATACTTCTTCTGGTTGATGTTCTCGATGTTTTCGGTGCGGCACTGGTTGCGGAAGTTGTTGATTTCTCGCTCCTTGTTGTAGCTGCGCATCAGGTCCTCGGGCATCACGTTGTCCAGGTCAACCAGCACACCCAGCATGTTGCTCATCGCCTCGCTCACCAGCTTCAACATCGCATCGATGTTGTCATAGTTGTAGTCGTTGAAATGGGCATCTGCCTCCTCCTTGCGCACCAGGGTCTTAGCAATGTTGTTGCAGCTGTCGGCAATGCTTTCGAGCTCGCTGTCCATGCTCAACAGTGTTGCCACGCGGGCTTTGGCCTCGCTGCTCAACCGTCCGTCTAGCACCTTGTTCAGATAGCTGCCTATCTCATACTCCATGCGGTCACTGATGTCTTCATATTTCTCGATGCGTGACAGCAATTTGTTAAACTCAACCGTGCCGGTCTTGGTGTGCACTAGCGTCTTGACCATCCCCAGCATGCGTTCCACACGCTCGGCAAACACCACTATCTCGCGCTGCGCCTGCGTGATGTTCAACTCACTGGCGCTCAACAGACCGCCGCTGATGTATTTCAACTGGAACTCGTCATCCTTTTTCTTTGACTTGATGATGAAGTTCACAATCTTTACGTATGCCTTGGTGAACCATATCATAATCAGCAGGTTGCACAACTTGTATATCGTGTGGAACATCGACATCCCAATCGACATGGCAACCCCTTGTTGAGCCATTACCGCACTGTCTAGCGTCTTGCCTGCATGCAGGTTGTTATACAACGCTGTCGGGTCTCCCATGCCGAACAGGTCTTTCACAACCCACGTCACCATGGCAACAAATGGTACGAAAACAATCAGCACCCACACGGCGCCAAAGGCGTTAAACAGCACGTGCCCCAGTGCCGCCTTCTTGGCCTCGGCATTGCCGCCCAGCGATGCAAGCACGGGGGTGATTGCAGTGCCGATGCTTGCGCCCAGCACCATCGCACACGCTATCTCAAACGATATCCAACCCTTGGTGGCCATCACCAGAACAATGGCAAATGTCGCCGCACTTGACTGGATGACTAGTGTCACCAGGCAGCCCACTGCCGTGAATATCAAGATGGACAGGAAGCCCATCGACGTGTATTGTTGCAACGATGCAAAAATCTCGGGGGACTTTGACAGGTCGGGAACGTTGGCACTGATCGCATCAAGACCCATGAACAAGAACACAAAGCCGATGAGAAACTCGCCGATGTTCTTATACTTGCTGTTCTTCATGAATATCATGGGAACAGCAAATGCCAGTAGCGGCAACAACAGCACCGTCATCTTCACCTTGAAACCAAATATCGCAACTATCCAGTCGGTGAACGTCGTGCCCAAGGCGGCTCCAAAGCTCACCGCCATCGACTGCTCTAGCGGCATCAGACCAGCGTTCACAAAGCTCACCACCATCGACACCGATGCCGACGAACTCTGTATCAATGCAGTAATCACTACGCCGGTGATAACTCCCATCAATCGGTTGCGCGTCATCCAGGCTAGAATTGAACGCAGACGGTTACCGGCACTTTTTTGCAAACCTTCACTCATGATTTTCATGCCGTACAGGAACAGACACACTGCTCCCAGCAGCGCAAGAAAATCGACTATGGAATAATCCATGCTGTACTTCTTTTAAATTAAGTAAGATATAAAGTCAAAAATCCGTTACAAAATTATAACAAATCCTGCAAACTCAACTCATTTCTCCCCTTTTTTTTATTAACAACATGCTCTTTATTGCACAACCGTCCACCACAGCGCACCGATTATCAGTGATTTGCACTTCCTGAATTTTGAGCGTTTTCAATTCGCCATGTTTTTTACTTTACCTTTAAATCACTTTTATATAATTCAAATTAATTTGCGGTAGTGTTTCATAAAGTGTGTCTGAAGTCTGCAAACTTCAGAGTGACGCTGCAAAGTTAATTCATATTGTTCATATCTCCATTATTATCGTCTGGAAAAAGTGATTTGTCCCCGGTTATCCGTGGTAGGACCC
>Ga0181612_111561_pt1 | contig 25283 bp, 16 predicted proteins | sample HoacroProtozoa21_FD_119630 | JGI IMG/M metagenome (GOLD analysis project Ga0181612, IMG submission 119630) | Hoatzin crop microbial communities from Cojedes, Venezuel. Combined Assembly of Gp0051906, Gp0051904, Gp0051908
ATGTCCAGATCCCCAGCGCTTTGTCCTTCACTCCCAACAGGGGCTGTCCACGGGCTCAGGCCATGCTCTGACAACTGCATAGACTCCGACAGGATCAGTCCCTCCAGCTCGGCTGCCAGCTGCTGTGAGCTGGACTGCGGTGCTGATGTGCCCTGAACGCCGGCAGACTCTGCACCAGTCTGAGAGCTGCGGTGGATCCGGTGGCTCACAATGATATTGTTGCCAAAGCCGCCCATGGACGCCATGGTGGTGCTCTGCTCCCGCTGGACCACGGCAGTCATGCCACCTTCTGCCATCAGCCTTTGGATCCTACTCAGGGCATCCTCACCACTGGCTTCATATTCTGGACCTTCACCTGCAAGAGAAAGAAGCAGCAGCTTTGGTGCACAAAGGAAACAACAACACAAAGAGAAAGCATGCTGGGTAGATGCATCACACAGTGCACATGTGCTAGGACAGAAGATGAGTTTTGTTCCAGAGGAAGCCCAACATCTTACTTCCGCAGCTTTCGGTGAAGCGCCAAACAAAGGCGCTGAACTCTGTCAAGAAAATCTTGGCCAATCCCACAGGTATCCCTCACAGACTTGCATGTGTCCAAGCCTTGGAGAAGCAGCTCCTACCTAGCCATACAGGTGGGGAAAAAAGAGGAGTCAAAGAGGCAGTGCGTTTTCTCACAGCTGCAGAGACAGTCCAGCCAGTCCCACAGGGGCAGGAATAAAAACCTCAGTTCGCACTGCAATAAACCAAGCATTTCACCATGGTGTTAAAGACTCCTGTGGCCTTTCCTGCTTCACCTGTTTGGTAACACCCCAGGCAGCTGACATGATGACAATCTCCCCAGTATCAGAGTGGACATAGGCAGCTGGCCAAGAGCAGACAGCAGCTACAGAATACAGTCTGTGCTTCCACATCACCTCAGACCAAGGAAAGATCAAGTGTGTAGGCTCCTGCTCCCAGGGACTGGTATTTTTTGAGGAATGCAAAAAACACCTCTTAAGATCTAGAGTCTTTGTCTACTCTGTCTCCAAGCCTTCCCTTCACAGCCAGGCTGTACTGAGCACTGAGGAAACCATCGTCAGATGCCTCAGTTGCTGGAGATTACTTTTGAAGAACAAAAGCTCACAGAAAAATAGTCCATGTAGGAGATTAAATCCCTATGGCAGGAAAGTCCAGCCCAATTCTGTTTCCCAGCATCCTCCTTTTGCTACAAACCCTATCCAGAGCATCTGGGGAAAACAATCTGTAATCATAAAATGCTAGAATCATTCCACAATGGGATCCCAATGATACTTATTAAAGAGATAAATCTCACTCCCAGCTCCACGAAGCTGTTGTAGTGCTGATTAGAGGAGAGGAAAAAGCCATGAGCTCTCCTGGCACCAAGGAAATCAAGGAAATGAACACAAATGTCAACAAGGCCAGATGTAGGCAGGAGTTAAAACACAATAAACAAAATGGCAAACTGACTAGGAAGACAAAACCACTCAGGGATTTGTCTTCTTGGGGCTGTGGGGTGGAAATCACGTATCCAACATGAGAGCTGGGGTATTCAGCACAGTCTACACCATGCCACTGTAGAGGTTATTTTTTTAAAAAAGCAAGATAGTTAAAGCTGTTAAGTTGTTGTGCAATCAGTGACAGCTTATTCCCTTTCCTCATGGGCTCAGTGGTACTTGCAACAAACGCCACCAGCTTCCTCCACCACAGGGTACAGCTAATTTCATCTTCAAGCAAGTCTGCTGACGTACTGGCCTGCTATAGGAATACTTTGGATGTTCAGGAGAATGTGGAGCAGAGCCTAGAGGAGTGAGGAAGAATACCCCCTGGGCAGAGCCTGACCCACAACTCTAGCAGAGAAATCCTGTTCAGGATGCAGCTGATGCATGAACTAGGATATGGTTGATGCAAACCAGGAACCTGGTTGATGAGCACAAAGACTGAGAACAGAGGCAGCTATTAAACTGGAAACTTCAGCGTGAAAAACATGCATGCCAGGGGACACTGAAGCATTAATCATGTGCAGAAGTAAGTGGAAGGTTGAGAAGCATGGCTTTGGATTCAGTCATCGCTTCCTTCTGAGGACATAGTCATAAGCACTTCATTACCAACCATCTGGCCAGGCCAGAGAGGAAGCTTGAGAAAGCCAAGATGTGCAACCTGGCTTAGAGACATGCCAGCCAGCCCCATCTACTCAAGTCCTGAAACAGCAAGTACTGTGCTCTTGACAGATCTCTTACTATAAACTAGACCAATGCAGGAGAATCGGAACAGCAAATCAGCAAGGATCCCCAGCCAGTGCTCCTCAGCATTACAAATGGGCTTCACCAGACGAGCCCATGCGGGTAGCGCACACTGCAGCACCCCCTGCTCTTCCCTGCCCCTTAATCACCACGTGCCATGGCTGAATTTGCAGTTGAGGCAGCTCCTTGCTCAGAAAACAGGCAAGCGCTGATGCCACAGCAGAAACCAGTAAGTCACGAGCCTTCAGGTCACGAGCCCAGAGGTACAGCAGTGTTGGAAACGCCAGAAAGACAGCCCACCAAGGGCCAGAAATGAGCCTCACCATTCAGGCAGCCAACAAACACCTCTGCTTTGGGAGTTGTCCTCCCCTCTCCCCCCTCACGTTTCGACACCGACTTTGGCGGACTGGTTCAGAGCAAAGCTTCCTGCGCAATTCGCCTTGAGCTGAGCTACAGCACAGATTCACACACAGCCCGTTTCTACTGCCTGGTGACTCCCACACACATTCTTGCACCAGGCTGCCAATGCAGGCTACATCAGTACTCAGTGCAACTGAAATAACCTAACTTCCATTTGGTGGAGGTTCAGAGTGTGCACACAGGCACTTGCCCAAAACAGCAGCAATGCCGTAAACCCCACACCTCAGACTGCTAAGAGTTTCAACTTGTTGCAGCAGCCAAACCCCATTCCCCGCAGCACCAGCTGAATGAAACCAGGACAGAGAGAAACTCCACACTCGTGACACTTTTTTCAGACTCCGAAGGGTTTAGGCATACCCAGAGCATGAACCTGAGCTTGTGCAGGAACAGGCCAAGTGACAGCACACCTAATTCTCCATACAGAGAAGGCAATTCCTCCTCTCTCATTTTGTGGTCAAAATTACGTTCCGATCTCCCAGGCTCTGTAAAACCCCTTATCTTAAGCTCTCATTCTTCTAAGCCTACTGTCTAGGGTCAGAAAACCAGAAAAACCTCATAGAGCACTACAGACAACATCTAGAAAACTGACCTAACCAGCTCCAGCGTGTGAAGTACCAGTATAAGCATAACACCTGCCAATTTGGCCTCCACCTAGGCCATCCCTGTTTCAGAATTCATCCCAGAGCACGAACCAATCTTGAGACACAGTCTCCATCTGTTTCTGGACAGAGACACAAGTTCTGTGCCTCATAGGTCAGAAGAACATCACCCATGGTTCCCTTCCCTTCTGCAATACAAGTAAGTATTAGTGTTGTGTTCACAGTGCTGTGCTCCTACAAAACTACTCTAACCAAAGTGACCTTTCCAGAGGTCCAAAACCCCATCTACCCCAAACACAGACACAAAACATTACTCTTGACAGTAATCATCCCAAAGACCGGGGGATTTCTGTCAGTCTAGCTGATTGGCTCCAACATTTAACCAAACACTCTGCAGCTAATGCATCTGTCTTTAGAAGTCCTCTGCCACGCTACTCCAGCAAGACAAGAGTTTGCTACAGAAGACTACAAAGGTGCAACATCTGGAAAACTTTCAGTGGAGCTGGACATAAGGCAGGAGCATCTCCACTCTTAAATGAAGTGGTCTCTGAAGTACTCATGGGAAGTACAACTTGTTTATCGCTGGGCATGGACAGCACACAGCTGATAAAGAGGAAAGCCCATAGAAATAAGGATGAGACCAGGCTCTTCTGTGGCTGTGTGATACACTGACATATCTCTTGTTTTTTTTCCTCTTTTCAGCTTTCCTCTTTCTAAAACCAGTAGTAGCAGCCATGCTTGCAAACAAAGCTTTAAAATTAGAACTACAAGTAAGCACTGCAGAGATATCTAAGTCTTCAGAGAACATGGAATAATAGCTCTGAGGTGTGAGCTGACCCACTAATTCAGATGCTCAAAGATAAAAATATCAGCATTTTTAAATTAATTCACTCCTTTTGTAAGAATAGGAAAGGGAGGGTCACAGTGCAGCATAACCAGCTATGAATAATCACATCTCCCTTAGTGCCAGAAGAAATACTACCGGTTTCTTTTCTCCCCAACCAAGTTCAGAAGTACATTCACACTTCCTTTCTGAGGTAGCTAACCCAAGCAACTCCACAGAACTCAGAAACGACACAACTGCTTTGACTTGTAACAAATTCCTTAGCAATATCTCACCTTGGTGATTTCTCTGAGCTAAACTTGTATTTGTAATGAGACTTTAAAAGTAGCTGCCACAATTTAATCCCAAAAAAAGCAGGTACTTCAGTACCTGGAGCATCTCACACTGTAAAGGCTTGCACAGTACACACTTCTAGAACCTGATTCTATTTTTTACATAGTGCTTTTCAGAAGGCTTTAAAGAAAAACAGAAATTTCCAGTTCTACAGGACATATGACGCACATTTTACAGATGGACAGGCAGATGAAAGGATAAGGGATCTACCCACGTTTCTACTTGAAGAACGGGAGGCAGATCTGGAAGCTGATCCCTGGTGTCCTGGTTCCCATTTCCACACTAATCGCACAAAAGTCACATCACATCTGACAATAGCATTGCAAGAACACGTTCAGCTAATGTAAAACAACGTTTCTTTTTCACATCCATGAGGCTTGGCTGATGACAGGGTATTCCTGCCCCTGACACATGTTCCTAATGTCTCAAATTAAGTAAGCTGTACCACATGCTGGCACGCTGACTCTGCTTATAAGTGCTCTTTAGGCATCCTCAGGATGCTTTGCTTATACCACTTGCATGCCTGTCTTTTCACTACCAACAGTTTGAACAGACTGAATCCCACAAACCTAAGCCTTCATTTTACAACGCTCTTCCCTCTCTAAAGTATCTGCTGCAACCTCTGAAAGCAGTTGGACATGATGGAAATTTGTACTGGCTGGTGAGAAACACTTCAACCAATTAAGAACTGTATACGGCATGACGGAGTCAATACGTTGCTCCCACAAAGACAGGCAAAGTAGCAATCCACTGACAGCACATCTTCTGACTGCTACAATTTCACTAGTTCATAACATGTGCCTACTTGAGCACTGAGCTAACTATCTGAATTTTAAGCCCCAGAGACAATGCAGATGATAGGAACTGAGATGACAATTGCCTTTCAGTTATTTCCATCAAGGTCTTTTTGAACATGGGTTACTTTTTTTCTTTTTAAGCAACTGGATTACCTGAAAGATGTATTGATCTACTGTCAATAGCCCAGGGACAGCGCAGGCGCACAATCAAACAAGTGCCTTGTAGCTCTGCAAAGGTCCCTTTCCCTCAGCCTGCAGCACCTTCTGCACAGTTGCAGCCCCCGACAGTGACTGCCTCTTGCACCCTGCTCCACAGATCCAGCAGCCTGAACAAGTGGCAGCCAGAGCCTGACCCAGTCTGGACTGGGAATTACAATTTCTAAAGGTTAAAGCTTTGGGCCATTAAGTCTCATGAGGAATTTTCGTTGGCTTTTAGGTGAGATTTAATTTGCCAATTGAATACAGATCCTTCCCTCACCGTGCCTGTGCATTTACAAGGGAAAGCATAGCACAACTCCCAACAGATTGCTTCTAAGAGTGCCTTAAAGTTAAAACTCCATCACCATCTCCACTATGTCTATCAGCTTAACAGAAAGTAGGAGACAGCTGAAACACTGTTTAAGGCATTTTGTGGTACCTCTCCTAGTTTTCTCTCAACTCGAACTTCCTTTGGTTTATATGTGGCTTGGGAGCAGAGTTCACAAGGCAGCTATCAACTGCTGCAAAACAAAAAGATACAGATATTTGAGGGATTCAATTCTAATAAAGTCATCATATACTCATTCCTCCAAAGGAGGCAGAAAGATAATCAGAACAGCAAAGTCCCCGCAGAGCTTTGCATGAGAAAAGGAAACTATTTATACCCACACACAGCTTAATTAGATTTCTGATGCAATTCTGCATACCTTTTTTTTTTGTACAGTAAGCACATATCTGCAAGAAATGCCCTGAGCCAGAATTCCCCACAACAGCAGGGCTGACAGGACACAGGACAGAAACCCACTCTGAGGGGTAGCACTAACCTTTCTTTTTCTTTGTTTTTGAAACATTCATGGGGGTGTTCCTGTTCGTTTTGGTTTAGGTTTTTTTCCCCTCATGATGAGGTGGTAACTAAAACACTTTACTCAGAATCACATCTGATTTAACCATTCTGCTGCAGATAATATTGCTAAGCCTTTACGGAGTGATTTACATCTTCAAAGCCCCATACAAAACACTAATTAATCTTCACAGCCCCTGGTGTACTGTACTATGGGAAGATTTATTCCCATTTGGTAGATGATTAATAATTTGCCCTAGGTCACACACCAAGTTAGTGATAGCACATTTTTTTTTCATATTTTTTCTCCTTTGTGTCCCTGACATTCAGATCCTGCCATTAGGAAACACTGTTTCCCTTTCAACGCAAAGAAACACGGTAGATACAGTGGGCAAATTAACCACCAGAAAAGCAGCGCAGCATCTAATCTAGCCTGCTTAAACACACTAGACGAGCACCACAAGACTTTATGATGCTGGGAAAACAGTAACACTAACGTCACAAGCAGCACAATGGGGCTTAGGCGTAATGCAAAGCACAAAGACTCTTGAATAAACCAGACCACTCATGCCACAAGTCCCTGGCTAACTGGTTGTGGTGTTGGTAAGAGCAGCTGAAAATTTGCCTGTCTGCTTCATGATAGGTCCTTGTACTATTCCTCTATTATGGATTACAGTTGTTTCTTTGGATCCTACACACCCCTGATAGTTAATGTCTTGACAGCTCCCAGTTTCGAGCTGCTCTTGAGCCTTCACAGAGGAATTTACACTGAGGATGCAACCGGCACAAGAATTGATCAACTACAGGAGAAGACTGCCTGGCTCATCTCCTGTGCATGCGTCTGTACTGGAATACCTCCTTTGTTCTAAAGATCCTTATATAGGTGACAGGAGTGTGACAGCCCATTTTGCAGGCAAGGCCACTTGCAAGGGCACATGCAGTAAGTCAGCATCTGAGCCAGAAATCACACCAGATATGGAACCTGCCAGTCTTCTTTCACGCAAGAAAGGGAGACAAAAAGAAGTCTCTGTCCTAGGCTTGTTATCTACACACTTTTTCTTCTAAACACTACATGCTTTGCTTCTTTGTAGAAACACCCTGCCCAAGGCACTGGTAAAGCACAACACTTCCCCATCTCATCATTAAAAACCATGATCTGGATCTGAAAATTGAAAGGTTAATTAGAAAGAACGAGACAACGAAACTTTCAGACGATTGCAGAACAGCAGCAGAGAGAAGCAGCACTGGAGAACTCCACTGGTTTAGCAGAGCAGAGAAAGACCCCCGAGCCTACAGCATCAGCCATCACAGCCTTGATGCAAGAAGGTTCCATGCTGTACCCTGTTCTCAGTCTGCACACCACATCCAGTGGAAGAACCAGTTCCCACAAGTTCAGCAATTGTCCAGACGTCCTATGTTCCAGCCTTCTTCACACGCCCTCAACTACACTAACCTTCCAGAGAGGTTAATCTCAGCTCCGCTGAAATAAGCAGACAGGAAACTACACAGGTCAGGAATTTGCCACTTAGCTTTCAACAGAAGAGCCGAGATCAGAGAAATGCAAAGCATTATCGCACATGCTGGATGCTGCACAGCAGAAACTGTGGAAAAGTCACATGCCAAAAAGCATCTTTCAGAGTGACAGAGCACAAGTAAGCACATAGGCACAAACATGCATGTCATGGGTTGCTTCCCAAAGCCAAGTGGGCTCATCAGGAACCAACAACTTCAAAACCGTCTCCTTGATTTTCTCTGTCTTTCCTGTATATATACTGCCCAACTCCTTCCTAGCCAAGCCTTCAGAGTTGGATTCAAACACAATGCTACAGTACAGAGACAAGAAGCCTGGCCAAAGTCATCATGCTTTCAAAAGATCAGTGACTTTACCACCATACAGGAATTGCACATCAGCTGCTTCCAGCTCTTTACATGTTGGTAAGCTTTCCCGGACTGGAAAACACTAGAGACATTTTTGAATAGCTGAGCTGGACACTCCTTACAGCCTTCATCAACCAGACTAAACAGAATACTCATACCTGCTCTGTGAAAAGTGATGTACAGTATTTTATTTTGTATCCAGATGCTGAGCTTGTGACACCCGCACGGGTTTTAGATGCAGAGACTGAAGGACCAAGCTAAACTCTAACACAGAGGCAGAAAGGATAATTCTTAACAGTTTGCAGCCTTACTGATGGTTAGAGTTCAGGAGATTTGTGAGGAGTGATGCCAGTACAGTTGATTCTACAAAGACACAATGATCTGGAGAAGAGCTCATTTTGTCCTCTGAAAGCATGTGAAAAAGACAACTTCTCTATTCATACAAACAGAGATTCACTCTCCCGATCATCTTGGCCTGGCTACAGGCAAATTAAGCTGGAGAAATCTTTGCTGAAGAGATAACAGGAATGTCCAAATTCACTGATAGGATGTGGAACTTATGTGGAAACTTCTCACTCACCAGGTAAGCTCTGTCAGATAAATCATTGCTTTAGCTCCTACCTTCCCCAGTCCCTGCAGAGGCGGATTCCTGCTCCTGTACCTCCCTCTCTGTCTGAGTCTCGGCATTCTGCAGCTGAGGCGTCAAAGTCTGGGTACCCTGCGAAGTCACAGAGGTGGGGGGATTTCGGGGTTGCAGGCCTATGGCATTCATCAGGCCCATGTCCCTGTCTGTCCTCCATGTGGCTCTGCTGGTTCTGAAAAGAGAGAAAAACAAATAAGACCAGGAGCATTGGAGGCAACGCGCCCTAGCAAGATGGAAACATCCACCTGAGCCTCTTCTTGGCTCCACTCCAACCAGGCACCTGCTAGCCACTATGCAGATGGGGCTGGAGGGAACTGTGACCTCCATTTATTTACACACACACAGACACCCCTCTCCAGCCTCGGCTGGCTGGTCTCTTGAGTTTTAAGCCAACAGAGTCTTATAGTCCACTCACCCTTCCACAGAAGTAGCATGTTTGAGAGGCACAGACAGATATCCCTGCATCATCATTTAGCCTGCAGAACAACTCTGTCTTGAGGTCACCGAGTTGAGTAGGCAACACGACATGCAGCACAGGATCATAAACACACACACAACCTCCCTCTGCACCTCGGCAGGGTGGTTCTAACTCCCAAGGACGCAGCCTGTATCCCTTCCCTCCTCCGGACCTCCTAGTTTGTCAGCATCACACATGAATGCACTCCAGCAGGCATTTCTGCCTGTTCCAGTTGAACAAGAGAAACTCTCTGTTCTCAAAAGCAAACAACAGGAACCACCTCGAGGCTCATTAGCTTCTCAGAATTGAACAGTTGAAGTGTATGACACTACAAGAGCTGAATCTTGACAATGTTTGGATGCTCTTTCCAAAACTGACCTCTGGCTCTAAGTGCTGGGAATGGTAAAGAGATTCTAAGAAAGGCTGCCTCAGTCACAACCTTTTTTCATAAGGTTTTGAAATCTGCCACACTTTTCTTGCTCTCTCTTTGAGCTAGTTCATTCTTCAGCAGTATTTCTGCCTTTAAGCTGCTCCTAAGCCCATCATGCAAGACTGATGTGTGCTGTCCAAAAATGTGAGTAGTGGCAATATCCACTCACATGGCAGAGTGAAGAATCTCTACTGCCTATTTTTCACCCTCAGTCAGACCAAGACTGTAGCACAGCACAGACACTGCCCTGGGCACCAGCTCACGACTTCCTCAGGATCCTGGAGCTCACAATTCAGAAAGCAGACTATTACCCTCTTGCTGAGAACAGCTGGCTTACGGAGAAGTACTTGTCACTGGGGCAAGAAGCAAGGGACTGCAGCATCACCCTTGTGTTTAGAATAACTAATGTGTGCATCACTGGACAGACTGGATGAAACTGCCAATAGGGCTGTCAAGGGATTTAACTTTATTTTTAGAGTTTATTGCTCAGCAACAACTGTCCCGTGACCAGAAACTAAAGGGATGAAAATCAGTCACTTGGACTGCCCAATGGATTTGCACTCCTCCCTGTGAAACTCTGCGCCCCCCATCCCCATCCCCCCCGTTCTTCAGTTATCCTCCAAAAGCCGTTTACTTGGTGTGGTGTTTTTGATACATCAAGCCCCACATGTTCCTCCTGTAGCTTGCTCACGGATGTCACTGAGGCCATGGATGACACATGTACTTCACTGGCAGCACTTTTGAGCACTGAATACCACTTGCTGGAAGCAGGCCAGGTGACCCAACTAGGCAGTGTTGAAGAGGGGGAAAATTGCTTATTTAAAGCTGCCAGTGCTAAGGGAAAGAAGAATTGGTATTATCAGATGTACAAAAGCAGCAGAAAGAGTCAGGTCTCTCTAACCAACATCCAGGAGACTCACCCAGGTCGCTCAGTGCTCCTGCTGCTGGAATGCACAGCGAAGACGTTCTCATTCAGCTGGTCCCAGTGGTACTCAACTCCAGAGTTTAAGGCCCTTGAAACACCAAAGAAGGAAAAAAGATTAGCATGATAGGACACTGTTCCAGCCAGCACACATTATGCCCCCACAACATGAAGGACAGTGTTGATTTCTGCCCTACAGAAACAACAGATCTAGCTCAGTTCACATTTTTGTTAAAATGGCTCACAACCATAAACAGCCTTGCAAACACGGAGTGCTGTATTACCCAGGTTGCTCTGGAATATTCTACTCATTTCAATTCAATACTACCACTGAAGCACAGCAACAGCAGAGAGATTTTCAGGAAATTAAGACATACAACTGTGTGCATAAAATCAGCTTACCCTAACTCCAGGCTAAACAAAGAATTGGAATGGGAAGGCCAATTCTCTCTGTGGTACCTGCCAGCATTTCCGGCACTAGGTAATGCTAAAGAAAACACTGTTCTTATTCAACATTTAGTTTCTTCACAAAGCGTTCTCATTCTACCTATAAATAGATCTCTATACAGCCCTCTCACTGACAGTCACTGTGGAGCAAGGGAAGATGTAGAGGATACATTAACAAATTTTCACATCAGAGTTTGTACTGGATGTGTGTGTCCAAAAAGTCAAAAACTCGAATTTTACAGCTAATGCTACTAAGTTTAACAGAACAGCCAACGCTCTGGCAACATTTCACGGTGCATTTCCCAAAAAGATCAGCAAAGCCAGGGCTGGCTAATCCCTTCACAGGAACAGGCAAGGTCAACAACGTATAGCTAATCATCACATCATTGCTGAAGATTACAGGCAATAACAGAAACTAAATCACCATAACACTGTAATGCATCTCCCACTACTTTAAAGCCCAACAGCTCTCAGACCGGAAGAGGAGAAGAGCGAAACCAGCTTACTCTGTGCCATACAGAAATGTCAGAGGACAGGCACACACTGTACAGTCCAAGGCAGTATGGAGATCTCCCACCAACTGCTGTGTCCCACCTCCAGAAGCACTGTGGGCTGCACTAACATGGAAGAGACTTTCTGTACAGTGTTTTGCCATGCCATGCTGACACACCAGCTCCCTGTGAGCTGGCCTGGGGGTTCTGAAGTGGTGCTGTGTACCACCACATGCCTGCTGGACTGTGTGGTGCTAGGTGGAGAGCGAACAGTGCTGTGCAGTGATCACCACAAGACAATTAAAAAAAATCCAAAACAAACCAACCCCCAAAAAAGGTAGTGTGCAGACAGAAGGAAATTGCATCAGAAGAGGTGGACTTGTATCACACCGCAGGCAGTCTCGGAGCTGAAGGTAGTCCCATAATCTGAAGGAAGGACTCAGGGAAAGCACCTGGTAGCTGGTTATGGCTCAGGCACAATCATGGTGTTTTACATACATATAAATGCTGCTGTCCCTGTAATGAGATGTCTCAGCAGAACCTGCAAGAACCCGAGCTTAGAGGATCCTGCAGGTCAGACGTGCTGCAATAGGAGAGCTGTGTGTGCTGGAGGCGTGGGGCTAGGCTGCTGAGGTGACAGCACCCCAGGTTAGGACCAAGGGCAAAAGTTGGAGAAAATCAGGTCAACAAAACCACACATAGAGTCCACAGGAATACAAACAGCAATCAGTCACCGCTTCATTTTTTTTTTCTTGTTTTTGTGCTGAGCTAGCCCTGTGTTGTATTATACCCCATGAAAGCAGCTGCCAGGGAGATGATGATTTACATAGACTTCAGAGTCTACTGACAGACGGTAACCTGTCACTAAAACCACGCCAGTCCTTCTTGCTGCTCCATCCCCTACCTAATATACTGAGACTTAGCTGTCACGCTTCGCTGCCTGCAAAGCAGCACACTCCCTAGGCAAGCGAGACTTTCTGACCTGGTAGACAAAATTTCCATTAAAAGTCTAGTTTGCTTGGTATTTGCAGCTATTACACAACAGAGCTAAACTGACCCATGCTCTTCTCCCCCCTCCTTCCACACTTCTTAATGCTTTCCAAAATACAGGCATGGTCCCCACAGCCACCTACAAGACTGGTATTCCTCGCCAAGGTGCTCTGCGTGCCCTACTTGTCTTTGCCAGCTTGCCAGCTCCCAAGACAAGAAAACAGAAGACTGCAAAGCTTTCCTTAGGCCGAAATTTGAGTTGGGAATACTGTGTTTCCCCTCTTCCCCCAAACACTGTGTTCTGTACTACACAGAAGGCTCTGCTCCTGCACACACACACACACACACACTCCTGAGCCTGATTCACCTCACTTCTACAAAAGTATCATGGTACCAAGGTGACATGCAGCATATCAGGTTAAAAACTCCCATCGCTGCTTCTACCTAGTCTGCAGAGACTCACTACTGTACAGTCAGGTTGTTGGACAGCAAAGCCCATTCTAACTCCATGCCATCAATTGTCACCTTTCCCTGGACAGTGAAATCAATAGCCATTCCATTTAATATATGACTTTGCACATTGGTTTTAAATGCTGCCATTTACCAACTGAGTTTCATTGCCAGGATCCTATTAGCTACTCATTTACTGTCAGAGAATCGAGGACTTTGCTTTCCTTTCCCAGAAGGAGGACCTGTAGCAGACGGTGCCACAGCTCCCGTTGCTGATTGTGGAAACACTGATGAACAGGCTTAAGCCAAGGTCACTAGACTTGGCCACAATGAAAGTTCAACATCCTCAGCACCACTTTAACCTGTTTTTTTAGTCTACCTGAGCGCGTCTCCCTGCAGGGCCAAAAAAGCAGCTCAGAATAAACAACTGGCACTCCCTACCGCAGCAACAAGCATCCTCACTGTTACCTTTCAGCAGACTCTTCCCTTGCCCAGCTAACCAACTTACTCTCTCCCAAATCCACCTCTTGCAAAAGACTTCAAGCGATAAAGTCCTCAGCATGATCTTTGTTCTCTTTTGCATGTATCCGCATCTCTCTGACCTGTAAACCCACATATGCCTCTCCACAGTCCTAACAGCAATACCCTGTTTTCTCCCCATTAGGTCTTCCAGCCTTCAGGTAACTGATCGAGGCTACAGAAGAGATGTTTCAGCCTGCACCAAGGTACAGTGAGGAACGCAAATATCTGAACTTAACAGAAGGAACAGGTTAGGCACTATCTTTTATACACAGATCATCACTTACCTTCTTAATAAGCAGAGATTTCATCAAAGAAATTCTCCTATTGTATGGGTTAAGTGCCAGTTTTCAGACCATGACTACATTAGAAACTTCATCACATAATCGCACCTTAAACCAACTTAAGTACACAACAAGATGTGTGTGATAACCACAACTACCTTGGTTTACATCAGATTTTCAATTAAGCTTAAAAATTTGCATTGGTTTAACCACGCCTATGTAAAACAGTGCAATCTCCCTTTTCAGAAAGCCTAAAGGTCTTGTAACTCCCATTGCAAAATATTGCTTGAATTTTGTAAATTAGCAAGCCTTTCAGAGTACGTTTCCCGGGAGATTTGCAAATCAAGGCCTGACTATTCATTTCACAGAAGCAGAGCTTACACTGGAGAAATGAATATTTTTCAGGTAATGTAAGCCTTTAACTTTTGCTCCATCAAACTCTAGACATGGAAATGCTGGAAGCACTTTACATTTTCCAAGGCATAAGGCAGAAGCTCTGTGTAGCATGGAGCATGTTGCCACTTGGATGTGGATGCAGTAAGGAGGACATTTGTTGCCCAGGGCTTCAAAGTGAAAAACTGCAATTCTCCACACTGCGTCAGTCATGGACAGTGAAGTCCACTTAGTCAAGTTCTTATTTTCTTCCTTTTTATGGCCGTCACTAAGCTCTCTAAGCCCTCCCTGGAAATTTCCATTAGCTTTGTTAAATGCAGAGCTGCTCACAGCCTGGCTTTCCCAGCAGGGATCTGTTCCGAGATGGACTTTTCCTTCACGCCTGTGTCCAGTTCACATTATTAACGAGCTTGTAGAGAATGAAGGGCACAGATTTGCATGCTTTGCTGAAAGTCGAATAAGGATTCAGAGTGGAGCCTGTTAAGTACCAAGAGCCAACATCTTAGGCAGCACAGCTTCTCCTTCTGCGTGGAGGTATTACCTACACAGCTCAGATATGTCCCCCTGAAGAAACTAGGGCCAAGCTCTAGGAATGAATGACAAAATTTTTCATACATGACAAGAAAGCTGAAATACGATTTACTGCATTAGCTTAACCAGTATTTGAAAAGTAAATCGACAAAGCACAGGTCAGCACAAACTGACTTGGACATCTGGGTAACCCCCCAGCCGGCATACCAAAACTGGGAGTTAAAGAGGAGGAGGGATTAGGACAAAACTTCCCCAACTCCACCTGTCCTGGTTTCAGCTGGGACAGAGTTAATTTTCACAAGAGGCTGGGAGAGGACACAGTCAGGACAGCTGACCCAAACTAGCCAAATGGGATATTTAATGTCATAGGACATCATGCTCAGTATATAACCAGGGGAGTTGGCTGGGATACCTGCTCAGGACAGGCTGAGCATCGGGTTTCGGGTGGTGAGTGATTTCATTGTGCATCACACGCTTTGTATATTCTTTTATTAATACTATTATAATTATTTTTTCCCTTCCTTTGCTGTCCTATTGAACTCTCTTTATCCCAACCCACGAATTTTACCTTTTCCTTCCAACTCTCCTCCTCATCCCAGCAGGGGGGCGGAGTGAGTGAGCTGCCACTTGGCACTTAGTTGCTGACTGGGGCTAAACCACAACACTACCATAACAATACAGCTCAGGAGCAAGATGGCAAGACAAAAAAAACACAATTGGCAAGTAGGGTATGCACGTCCAGGAAGACATAAATAGCACACTGTCTTTTCACTTAAAACCCCCAGTGCTGAAGAAGGTAGCAGCAACAGGGAAATGCACTGCTCTCCTTCTTCAAATCCTGCCACTTGGAAAGGCCCAACAGCAGCACACCTGTCTGCTGCAGCACTGAATTAACTTTTGATTAAGACACTGCTGCCTGCAATCCCACATAAAAATATCAGCACAACTCTATTACTTGAATGAAGATTGTGGCAAGCCCAATATGGAGAAGGCTAGTTGCACAGTGACACCACGCAGCACGCAGCTAGGTGAATATCTGATTTTCATGCTGCCAAGGTTTGCTTTCTGCATAAAATAAATTACTTTTAAGCTGATTTCTCAACTATACTGTCCATTCATGATCCCTAAGAGCAAGCATGCAAAACCAGGTTAGTTTACAAAGGATTTGAACTCCCCAAAATATGCATTCTTCCCTTTGTATAAACTTGTAATTCTTAAACCATTCAAATTGTATCAGGGAAATACAGAGTGAGCTACTGCGAGCAAGGCGACACTATGTTAAGGAACATGAATCCATAGTCCTGGTTTGGGAAGGAAGCAGCAGCACACAGTATCTCATGCAATGCAATGCTCGGCCAGATTCCAGATGCATCCTTGTCAGCAGCTCATTATCTCTTCTGCTGGTGTGTGATGATCAGCACAGCAAGCCCATCCCTGGCTCCCATGATTAGCTAGGCAACGGTATTGTCAGTACAAGGCGAAGTTTGGCACTCCCAGCAGCTGCCTGGATAGGAAAACAATCATTTCTAACACCCTGCTTCATAAATATTTAGCTTTCTGTGCAGGCGATGAACCACGTGCAGAGACGAATCCAAGTGAAAATTGGCTACAGTGCAAACTGTATGGAACCAGCAAATCGGATTCCTGGAGTAGATCTGCTGGGCAGTAATTCCCTTCGACCAAGGACGAGGTGGCAGCTTCACTGACACCAGCCTATTTTAGAGCACACCCTTGGAATATGGTCCATGTATGCCTAGCCAGAAGAAGAGCATGAGACCGAGTGTAGGAATTCCTAACAAGACTAAGTCACACAGAACACAGGATCTGCAGTTTATGATTAACAACCACACAGACATTTACATGACGTATGAGATTATCCTATTCATCACAATCAGAAGGACAATGGAAAGGTCACCCCTTCTCTGCAGCTAGCAGCAGGTGCGTTTTCACTCCCTATACTGACACAGCCTGCTAATTTTCCAGAATTCTGCAAGCTTCACCCGCCTGGAAACCAGAATGCAGAAACACATCCTGAACACCTACTTGAACTGCCAAAGGTGCTACAGAAGCAGGACAGCAAGCAGCTTGGTGCAGCTGGCAGCCATGTGCCTGCTTCAAGGAGGATGCCAACTCAACTCAGAACACTATGCAAGATGATCGGCCCCGTCTATTTGATTGTGCAGTCCTGCCAGCTAGGGTAAATAATGGGATTTTTGAAGAGGCTCTACTCAAACTCACACCACTAAGTGAGGTCAGCCTTATAAATTTGGAGGCACCAATAGCTAATAACACTTCTCTGTCTCAACAGCTTGAACATGCACAAGTTTGTTTTGCACACCACTGGGCAACTAAAGCTGGATATAGTCCAGGCTCTTGCAGCCAATGGATAAGATTTACATACAAGGCACACCTCTAAGAGTCATCTTCCCTGGGTAAAAATGTGACACTGCAGCTGAGGAACAGAGTCATCAGTCAGCTAAGCTGTCATATACATCAAAGAGAGATAGAGAAGAGATATTACCACAGTAGGAAGAACCCAAACAGAATGGTCTCTTCTGATTCATAGAGTCACTGCAGCTAAAACCCAAGTTACTTCCAGGAGTCAGCATTTGTAACCTGTCTATCTAGCAGTTTGCATGTAGCAGATGAGCAGACTCATAACACGGAGGATACACCAACAGAAAGCTTAAGAGGAAATTGTCTTACATTCCAAGGGAGAAAGTCTTAAATTAACAGTCTTCCAACACATTCAATAGGAGTGATAAATGGAAATTAAGCACCAAGACAATGACAGAGCAGAAGGAGAGAGATTTGTATGAACGTCTGTATGTTCGATTACCTTGGGACCCAAGTGTAAATATCGAGGTTGAGAGCACTGCCCTTAAGGGATGTGAAGCTACACAGCAAAACCTGCGTTGAGAATAACGATGAGAAAAGTCCCTCACAGCCAACCTTCATGCCAATACAAATTCTCCTAATGAAATGCCACAAACAGTTTTTAAAGCAGCTTTTCCCAGAGCTGTTTTAAACCACTCTCAGCGTGACAGAGGAAGCTGTAACTCGTGCTTGAGAGAACAAGGGGAACCTTCTTCGTTCCAAACGTGACTCCTGTGCTACTGATGTTGGCACTAGACGTCAGCTACTTTGACATTCAGAAGAGATACATCCCAATTTTGAGGGGACACACTGAGGCCAACATTTAAATGCAAAATATTTGAATTAATGCACTACTGTAAGCAGATGGACAAAACACTCACACAAGGAAGACCCACAATGAAGATTTGTTGCTACAACACTGGTAAGATCTTTGCGTATCATACTGTGCACTAGACAGTAGTTTTAGCACCAGTGAGAAAAAAATGCATGTTTACGTGAATAAGAACATACCACCCAGACCAAATAGCCTGGAATGAACAAGGCAGAAATAGATCAAATAAGAATTTCCTGAATTTTCACTGATTTTTTTTTCTCAGTCATAATTTTGCCAGCATTCCATGGTATCCTTCACTTATCTGGCTCCAATCACGCAAAGTAGCACGTAGGGATCCTCTGGAAGGTAAGTAACGGATTTCAGCATGCAGAGCTTTAAGTTCCTTAAATAAGAACAATTTAACTTAGTATCACCTTAAACCAAGCTCTAAAGATGAATAACTTGCTTAAAGTCCTCTAAAAACCTGAAGGCTTGTTAATTGCTTAAATTGATTACAGGCAGACTATACGCCAAATAAGCTTTGAACCCTCAGAATATCTTAAGCTGTTTATGATCTATCAGCTCTTCCAGTGGCTTAGACAATTTAGGATGTTAAGCGTCTTCGGGGGAGTGCAAATTGCTTAAGCCTTCTAAGGCCTTAAACATCTTAAACTGCTACAAGTCTCGAGATCCAAAGTCACTCTTTAGTCTTCTTTGAACTTGCACTAGCATTCTAGCAGAAACTAACATTTACATTGATTCAAAGGCAACTTCGAAGTGGGCTAGTTTTGTAGATCTTATGCCAACAAACTTTATCAGGAAAACGCATTCAGAATGGGAGAAATCAACTTCAAAATAAACACATGAAACTCGCAAGCACAGCAAATGCCTTTTTCTTTAACAGAACATCGAGATGCCAAGCTCCACAACCAAGATCTTGAAGATCTTGGCTTGGTCCAATCTCAATGAGATCCACAGGGTGAGCCAAGTTTTACATTTTTAATTTTCAGCAGCTTTGAAATTAGCCAACTAAAAAGTGTTCTGTTTAGCACACAGGGGAAACCTGCTCCAAAAAAATCCCCACAACCAAAAAAACAAACGATGGAAAACCCAAATCCACAGTTACTACTCCAACTACTCACAGCTTTTAGACATTGAGTTGAAAGCATTTACAGAACCATACAGCTTGAGGATTTGAAAAAGGGCGAGAAAATGAAGAAAGAGTTGGCTGTTTTATTTACTAGCTGGATTCACTACACTCCTGCTGGAAAACACAGGCATAAGGGACAAATGAATAAAACTCCACAAATAAACTAGACTGAAGACCCGAAAATTAAAGATGATCTTACTGGAAAGCCAAAGGAGCCAACAACCAAACAAGAAAGGTCTAGTATAGACCTGCAGAGAAAAGAAAGAATATAAGAAAGCAGGATGGATTGGTGCTGCCGAAGAGTGAAAAGACATTCTAAAAATAAATATATGGAAAATAGTAATAGAATGAAAAAAGGTCTGTTCATCAGTGAGGCCAAGGACAATAATAATGACTCAAAATGACCGAGATACTGAATTTTCTCTCTGAAGTCTCCACTTAAACAATATCAAAGGGTATTTACGCAACTAGGGAGTAAGAACAGAAGCCAGACATAGCATCAAGTTGCACTCAGTAAGAAAAGTTAATTTTTTGAGCGATTCACACCTGATTTTAAGACATTACAAAAATCTGAGGAAGTGACAAAAGGTCAAAAAAGTCAACTTAGCAGCATTCTTCAAAAAGAAAGCCATACTTTAATTGGGAATTACTCTCTCCTATGCGTAACTTTTATCCATAAAGACAGTAATATAACAAAGAGAAAACAGCAGATACATGAAAACAATGAAAGAGCGAGCCACGTGCAGTAGGCAGTAAGTCAAATAATTCCCTGCATGAAATTTAATTGCTTTTGCAGACAGAATTAGAAAAAAGTAAAGAAAGAAAAGGCGTCAGGTGTGATCTGAATAGATGTAAGCGAAGCATTTGGTAACTTTTCTTAGAGTACATAACTATGCTCTTAGAAAGACTGCTACCCTGTCTGAGAACCAGTGAGGACCTGCAGAAGGCCAGTGACACGGTACACAAACTAGTAAGTAACAGATTAAGTTTCCTTAACACTGAACTCTGTACCAGGTTCCCTTTCCCATGGTAGAAAATAAATGTCACTAACTAGCCAGTGCTTTAGCATATCTTAAAGAATTGGGTAAAGGAAATGAACTTGCTAAACACTGAAGACTTAAAGCAGCTCTCAGAATTTACCTCTAGGATTCATAGACATATTGAGTGGAGTTTTATGAGGGCATCTTTCACCTAATGCCATCATTCATCCTGGATATCAAATTCACATACAGAAACAGAAACTGAAATGGAATAAAAACCAGTATCAGAATGGAGATACTGTTTCAAGCCTCCATATTACCACTCTACTTCTCTGCATCTGCAGTGACTGAGCCTCTTGGCACTCAGAATACCTAAGGCTTCTCTGCACTATTCAGAAATAATTGATTTCAGTTTTTTCTTAAATGCATGAATAACAAAATTTGAATATAAGCTTGCAGGATGCATGTTTAGCACAAAATTGGCCATCTTCCCCCTTTTTCAGTCCTTTTCTCAATCTAAATCATCTTTTACCCTCACTTTGAAAATTCAATGTATCTTGGCTTGGTTAAGAGGCAGCGAAAGTTCAGCACATGCATTCGCTTACTCGGCCATGGTCAAAGGCCACTATGCAGATGCTGCCTTTCAAGAGACCACTTGCAGGGAGGACTCGGACATAACCAGTATCCCTAGCCGCCCCAGTTAAGAGCTGTGAAAACACGCTCTGTGCAGGGTTCCTAACATCCCTCAGTTACACGCGAAGGAAGACAGCTCCTCCTTCTGTCTCTTTGTTTACTCCATCGTCCAGAAGCTGTTTTTCAAAGGCAAACAATGCACCAGGCCTTATGCTGCTGAGCGACATCATTGCTAGAGGCTGAAGAGCCTGAGGAATGGAGCCAGCCAGAAGAGACACGACGTGCCAGACAGCTGGACAGATTACCATCTCCTTACCAACACTGATAACTAGATGCAGACACACTGTCCCCGCTACTAGATGAGAGGACACGCAATTCTCAGAGGAAAAAAAACGTGGATTGGCATGGGCAGACAAATTGCCATGATCCTCTGCAAAGCACAGGAATTTATCGTGAAGAGACTTTTCCCAGAATACTTTCACGTTAGAGGCAGATCTCACCACTACGAATTAAAATATGCACACTGCATAGCACTGAATCAATTTGAGACTCTCCACACCTACTTCCCAACAAGAGAATTCCCAGGCATGCTGCCTCTGAACCAGATACATCTACAGGGGTATTTTAATTCCATTACCAGAGAGTCAGTCTGCTGAAGAAATCCCTCCTCTCCCTGCATTACACACCTAGCCCTAGACAAGGTGCTTTGAGTGCTTGGTTTTGAAATGGTTTTCTCAGAACACTGAGGTTTTTGGATTAGTATTTTCAAAAGCACATGAGCACTGAGCCCTTCCAGAACCTGCTCCTGAGCCGGTTTCTACCATTCAAGACACTGCATTTCATTCCATCTTGCAAAATCTTATAGATTCAGTAACTGAATCAAATCTTGAACTACGCAGAGCCAAGAAAGACGTACAAAATTTCAGTGAGCATTTGCATTGGTCACAGTTACAAAGGATATCAAGGCAGCATGGGGTTGGGGAGAAACGGCTCGGGGAGGCTAAAAAGCACTAGCAGCCATACAGAAAAGTCAGTGTGCAGCAGGATAGCAGAGGGGTAGGGGGAACTCACACAGCTCTGTATCACCTCCTGTGACAGATCTCTGGGCCACAGCGAGTAGTACAGGATAGTCCACTTCCCTTGCTATATGGAGTACACCACCTCGAGTGGTGTGCCTAAGGGGATTCCTGTTTTCATACAGCATGACCTGAAATGAATATAGTGCCTTGATTCAGCTCAATGATGTCAACCCTCTGTGGCAGCCTCAGAGCCTTTCAATATCTCACTTCTGGACTGAACACAAACTTCTCTCACATCCAGAAAGCACAGACTACCATGCGGTAATGTGAAGCCATGCGTCAGCAGACAGCAGACTTGTGATCTAGTATGTATGCATGTCTATCACCTGGCAACCACCTACACACCGAACCACAGCAAGAGTGGACTACAGGACCCTCGGAAAAGGAACAGGCTGTCACAACCTCATACAGACTGCAACCTGTTTCCAATCCACATCGGAGGGCCAAAACTCTGTTATCAGCAGGACTTGCCCGTGAATCACAGACCTGAATACCCTCAATTCCAGCCTATCATCACTGCAATTGGTTAAAAAGCAACAAGGCACACATGAAGCATCCTCAGAAGACATTTACACTATGATCTACATTTACACTGTCTATGACGCACATTTGTTACTCTATGCATCTTCAAGACTTGCAGGTGCATTTCTTCACACCAGCTTCCTGCACCTTGTGCTCTCCCTGCAGGGGTCACTTCTATGAACCTTCTCCCAGTGAGTCCTTCTCTTACTCGGCAGCTGATTTTTTTTTTTTTTTTTTAAACAAAACCAAAAATATCAGACTCAAGAAAAGTAAATTGCTTGTCCTGTCAGTCACTAGCAGAGGAAGCTACTTCTGAAAGCTGGGCTCCCTTCCTATTGCTTTCACACAGACCAGTCCTCAAAAGGACAGTAATTCAGCAGGAAAAGTAGAAAAAGTTTTAAATAGGTCATACAGACCTGCTCTAAGATGCATAGTTTGTTTATTTGCAAGCAAGTGAAACCAGCACCTAAACAAGCAAAAGAAAAGAACATATGAAGAACAGGCAGACACGCTCCACCACCTTTGCTATTCCTTATCCTTATTCAGAACAGTATTTATTCACTAACAAATCGGATCTCTGGGTTTACAGTACAAGTCTGTATCTAACATTGCACGTTCAAACTAACATATTAGTAAACAACGTAAGTTGGTTGACCTTTGAGTGTCTGGGAAAGCAGGAACTTTCCTGACATTGCATTAAAAGTTTCTTCTAATTTAATCAAACAGAAAGCAGAGCAAACAAATTGATACTTCTCAACAGCACAATTTAGTTGAGCTGGGTGTCACCCTAAAACCTAAGGAAATGGATACACCATGTACCTTCTTTCCTTTACTCACCAGAATGCAACCCTGCGAGTGGTTGTATCTTTGGGTAATAAAAAAATATTTATTCTGTCCTCACAGCTGCTGTACCGGCTCGTGAATTCCAGCCTCTGACAGGCTTCTTTCACGCCCACCAGGTGCATTTCCAAGTGTGGATGACCACTGCTAACACCACCTCACCTCCCTACAGCACAACAGCTCTGAGAGCCACTTGTCAACACCTGCTTAGACATAGGCCTTGGGTTTAAAATACTGAAAACTACCTCTCGGCTCAGCAGTCCAGTCCTATCCCCAGTCACATGTATTGAACTCACACACTTGTCTTTGCAAGCCAGGCCATCTCCAAATGTCTAAGCCTTCTGCATCAACCCAACCAATGTACATGCTATTGCAGAAATCAGCTGGTTAGCCACCTTTCTCTAGTTCACAGCCACAACCTAGCCATTGGCAGTTTATGCCTCTCTGTTCTAGAATAAGAAGTACATAAATTTACATAGTTGCCCTTTCCTGGTGATTTATGGAAGGCTACATAATCCTCTCCTTAGCCCTCCTTTTTAGCCCTGCTAAAGAACCCCAGCTGCAGGTTTTCTTAGGTAAAAATGCTCCACTGTCCCCACTAGCAGCTCTTCTCAACTACTGTACCGGTTCAAAGCCAGTGCTAAATATGGGTATGTGAATTTTAAACTGTTCCACCTTATGTGTCTAGTTTCTTCTACAGTGATACTAACATTTTGCTATCTCTTCTGTTAAGCATCTTGCATCTCATCCTAGAACTAAATTTGTTGGTTTTATAGCCTCATGTATTGATGGCTTAATCACCTACGATCAGCTAAAACCTCGGGTGTTTCTTCTCCTCTGTCATTTTAACTACTGAGTTCAGTGTTATTAGTCACTAAGTGCACTTTGTACTATTAAGTTCTCATTTCTGTACCTCCAGTCACTTTCAAGGCAATCCAATTCTTGTGCAATATTCTGATCCTTCTCTGCAATGACAAGGCTAATGTCACATCCTTTGAAAATGTATTCAGCACACCCTACAAGGCACTAGTGTAAACAGTATTAATAACCAGACCCAGAAGAGGTTCTTAAGGAATTCCATCAATGACATCTTTTGTGAAGGAGTCCAGCTCTCAATCATGTTGTATTCTTTCCTTTAGCCAGGCCTTCACCTGCTCTTTCCCAGATCCTATTCCAATCCTAATTCTTTACAAATTAACTAGATTTATTGTAGTTCCAACATGTGAACTGCCTTACTAAAACACAGAGGTCTTAGACCTGGAGCAAGTCCTTAGTTGACCCTTTAATTAAAAAATACATAAAATTCTCAAGGACAGGTATCCAACCTGCTATACTCCACATTAGTAAAATCACAACGTATTCAGTCTTGCTTTCCATGGTTTCAATTATCCTTTCCTTCAAAACACCCCTTAAATCTGTGTACTGAGTTCACATTATGGGTTGCTGTTATGGGTTTGCATGGCGAGCTTTTGGTAGTGGGGAGGATATAAAGGCGGCTTCTGTGAGAAGCTGCGAGCAGCTTCTCCCATGTCTGATAAAGCCAGTGCCAGCCAGCTCTAAGGCGGACCTGCCGCTGGCCAAGACCAAGCCAATCAGCGATGGTGGTAACGCCTCTGCAATACCATATTTAAGAAGGGGAAGAAAAAAAAACTGCAATGAGATGGCAGTCAAGTGAGAGGAGTGAAACGATGTGAAAGGAACAACTCTGCAGACACCAAGGTCAGTGAAGAAGGAGGGGGGAGGAGGTGCTCAAGATGCTGCAGCAGAGAATCTTCCCTTGCAGCTCTGATGAAGATCATGGTGAGGCAAGTTGTCCCCCTGAAGCCCATGGAGGTCCACGGTGGAGCAGATATCTACCTGTAGCCCGTGGAAGAGACCCCACACTGGAGCAGATGGATGCCTAAGGAGCCTGTGACCCCATGGGGAGCCCACGCTGGAGCAGGCTCCTGCCAGGACTTGTGCACCCGTGGAGAGAGAAGCCCACGCCGGAGCAGGTTTGCTGGCAGGGCTTGTGACTCTGTGGGGACCCTCGCTGGAGCAGCCTGTTCCTGAAGGACTGCACTCCGTAGGGAGGACCCATGCTGGGGCAGTTCATGAAGAGCTGCAGCCCATGGGAAGGACTCACATTGGAGATGTCTGTGGAGAACTGTCTCCCGTGAGAGGGACCTCACGCTGGAGCAGG
>Ga0181612_164718_pt1 | contig 25283 bp, 22 predicted proteins | sample HoacroProtozoa21_FD_119630 | JGI IMG/M metagenome (GOLD analysis project Ga0181612, IMG submission 119630) | Hoatzin crop microbial communities from Cojedes, Venezuel. Combined Assembly of Gp0051906, Gp0051904, Gp0051908
ATACAACAAAAGAGAAAAACAATTACCTTTGCTCACCCTCTTGGAAGCAGAGCTCTTACCCCTAAAGGGGAGGCTCTGCTTCCACTAGGAACCTTATCTTAACTAGTAGGACTCTCTGTCCAACTAAAGGAACCCATTACATTCTAGTTTATCTCGTAAACTATTCGGATCAATGCCCTTATGACGAGCTTTTTGTTCAAACTCAATTTTATTTTCAACCATTTCAAGTCCGCATACATCCGACAGATACCATAGATCGTAATAATCTCTTGGTTGACTTCGAGATATAAGCGAACGCATCTTTTCTGTCAGCACCTCATTTAGAGAATAACACTGTAACTTGATGTCGCTCTGGTCTGAGTATTTCTTAATCATACTGTGCCATTCCAAAGGAAAGCATAATAATTCACTTCGGGAAATATCTACTTTAACTCTCTTATTGGAGCCTACCCCACCTAAAGGACCTATATATGATATGTAAAAGTTTATGTTGCCTGTATTATGAATAGTGAAATCATCCATTAAAAGCGAGATGTTTGTTTCATCAAGAATATAATCGAATATCAGCTTGAAAGCATTTTGAATGTCGTCATTGCTATTTGTTTGGTTAATCAATGTGAAGTCAAGATCCTCTGAATATCGGTAATCATTGAAGTAGAATTTTTTTAGGACGGTTCCACCCTTAAAGGCAAGCGAACTTCTTAATATGGGAGACTTGGATATGCCAATGAGAATCCAAGAAAGTACGTAGTCTTTTTCTATCTGTGTGTCGCGTACTTTTTCTAAGTTTGCAATCTTTTGTATTTCTGATGATCTAATCATAGTTAGTTTTCTATAGCGTTGAATATTGCATCATTTTCTACGTTTATTTTGAGACTCCAGCGGGAAGAGATTCTTCCTTCTTTGGTATCTGATGTGTCCAATAGAGATATTGCGTCATTCTTCATCTTCTGCAATTCTGGAATAATATCTTTGCCAATGCCAAGAGTTTCAAGTAGATACCCCATCCTTTTGCATACGGTTTTATTCCCGAATTGTTTGCAATACTGCAACAGCTTTAAATAGTCAATTTTATTCCTGGCGATCCACATTGCCTTTGCAATTTCTACTGTACCGTCTCCATACTCAGGATGGAACAGACAGTCAATAAACGTTTTTTCCATGTCGGAACATAATACCTTGTTGTGTGAATCAATCCACATTCTCCTAGTCCCGAAAAAGTGTTTGTCATTATGAGTAATAAATTGAAATTCAATACCTTTTATTCTTTTATCCTGCAACTGGCATCTTGTAACCGTCTGTTCCTTGAGTGAAGGCTGGGTAGTCAAACCATGGAGTTGCAAAGCAGAGTAGTATCCAATATAATAATCTTTTCCGTCCATGAGAGCGGATGCCAGGAGATGCCAGTTGGGGATAAACTCATTTGCATCTCTTCCAAATGGCACAACCCAGTACAGATCTCCCGACAGATTAATTATCAACCCTTTGTCTTTCATCCTTTTTAAGAGGCTGCGAATGCTAGCCTTATTCATATCTGACATAATTGAATAGATATCCTTAATCCTAAACCAGGATGCTCCTATCGTTTCCAATTTGAGGAGAAGCTGCCCTTCTCTTTTAGAAATTGTTATATATTTCATATATATTATGTTCTAATTTCTGCCACTACAAATATATGAAATATATCTAGATAAAGCAAAATATTATGATTTAGCTTGCTCTTACCCAGAAGTTCCATGCATATTTATTCAATCGGCCAGTAGGCAATGAAGTCCTAGATTAAAAGAGGTGGCTTCCAGTTCGCAGTGAACTTTCAGGCCACCTCTTTGCTTTGACTTTTTGCGGACTTACTTGCGCGCCCTGTAGGCTGCTCCGTCAGACCCCATGTCCTCTATCTTGAGAGTGTTTGTAAGTTTTACCTCTATGCTCCCGTCGGGGGAAGGATCGTTCCATACCTCGACTCTCTTGTAGTCGCCCACTGCGTCCGGACTCCTGTAGGTGGTGTATTTGCGGTAGACTACCTTGTCACCCTCCGTGATGGTGTTTCCGCCAGTCTCCTCGCCCTCTCCGTATTTCTTGTAAAGCATTTCGTAGAGGCGGTTGTCGTAGGGGATTATGTCCATCTCCACCAGGACACCCTTGTAGAAGATCCACTTTATCGAGGATGTCTTGACACCTTCGAACTCGAAGGGCTCGGCGTACTGGATGACCATTACATCAGGCTCTGGATAGGTGGTTATGGCCTCCTTGTCAATGTCCCTGTCAAGGTAGTAGGAGATGTCTCCGTATACGTCGGAGGGGACGCTGACACCAACGCTCCAGGGCTCTATCCCCCTGATGTCGCAGATTTTCCCGTCACGGGAGCGGTACATTACAACCTGGGCACTTGCATCGACGGCAAGGCAAAGCGCGAACACTGCGCAAAGAAATGTAAAGATTTTTTTTCATAGATATTGTGAAAATTGCTCTAAAGTGTCTTCTCGAAGATAGAAATCATGTGGACTTTTCTAGTAGGAATAGCGGTTAATTAGGTTTGTATCAAGTAGTTCGCTATCTTGGTCTTACTATGTGCCTTTCTGTGGTTCCTTCCCGAAGGACAAATATACGTAAAAGTTTATTCTTTCAGAAAATTTCTTTTTGCCCAGAGAGGAACGTACGACTCTGCTGACCAGGACAGTGCTTCAGATTGATACGTCCGCGCTCTTGCAAACAATCACCTCCTTTTTGTATCTTTGCACTTTAATCAACAATCGCAAAGGAAACCATGATTGAAGCCCTATACGTCAACTGGAACGTCAATCCCGAGATCTTTCACATCGGGTCTTACGGCCTTAGGTGGTACACCCTACTTTTCCTTGGAGGGTTCATACTGGGATACTACATGTTCCAGAGGTTCTTCAAAAAGGAGGGAGTGGATGAGAATCTGCTCGAGTCCCTTCTTTTCACCCTTCTCATTGCAACGATAGTCGGAGCGCGCCTGGGACACTGCCTCTTCTATCAGCCTGACTACTACCTTGGCTCCTGGGATGGCTTCTGGGAGATATTCATGCCTTGGAAGGGAGGCCTTGCAAGCCACGGAGGTACGATAGCCCTGTTCATCGCTATGCTCTGGTATGCCCACAAGTACGGTCCGAAGAACAATTTCGACTTCGTATGGATACTTGACCACCTATGTATCGCGGTAGCGTTCGCAGGAGCGATGATCCGTCTTGGGAACCTCTTCAATTCAGAGATATACGGTGATGTGACCACTCTTCCATGGGGATTCATATTCCTTCGCAACGGGGAGACCGAGCCAAAGCACCCGACCCAGATATACGAGGCCCTGAGCTATCTCATCCTCGGAATCGTCCTGATGTGGCTGTATCACTACAAGCTGGACAAGGTCTACAGAGGTACGTTCATCGGCATATTCTTCATAGTATGCTTTGGAATGAGGTTCCTTATCGAGTTCATAAAGGAGCCGCAGGTCGAATTCGAACAGGGCATGGCACTCAACATGGGACAGCTCCTGAGCATTCCTTTCATACTGATGGGAGTGGGATTCCTAATCTGGGCGTACAAAAAGAAGCTCCCAGCCTATGTTGTTCATCCACAGCCGGCTAAAAAGGAGCCTACACACTACGCAAAGGCAACCTCCGCCAAATGACAAAGTATCCCTACACTCTCCTGAAGGCGGAGGATGGCAGTCCTCTTGGCGACACTTCGTTCCTTGAAGATCCGGATATTGACAGAAGGATAGCTACCGTCCTGGATTTTCTTTCAGATAACGGCATTCCTTTCACCCTTTACAGGCATCCGCCTCTTCCGACAGTGGAGGAGGCCCTGAAGTACTGGGGACAAATACCTTCTACCCATTGCAAGAACCTCTTTCTTCGCAACCACAAGGGGAACCGCCACTACCTTGTGACGTTCGAGTGCCACAAGACCCTACCGATCCATGCCCTTGAGCACAAGATAAGGGAGGGGAAGCTCTCTTTTGCATCCCCTGAGAGGATGGAAAGGTGCCTTGGACTAAGACCGGGAAGCGTGTCTCCGCTAGGTCTGGTCAATGATATCGGAATCTCTTCCACTGCATCACCAAAGGAGCTTTTCGAGAACGGACACAGGGTGAAGTTCTTCTATGACAGCGACCTTCTAAAGGCTCAGAAGGTCAGCTTCCATCCCTGCGACAATACGGCAGGCGTGGTGCTCAGCGGAGAGGATTTCCTGAGGTTCCTGACCCTGTGGGGAGGGGAGTGGGAGGCGCTTGACACGTCCATCCAGGAATAGTTGCCGGAAATTTCAGCGTAAAACGTTTTTTGTCTTCGGAAAGTCCGGTTTTTGTTAAGCGAAGCCCCTTTTCCATCCTTTGCTGGTATGGAAATTGCAATTCGAAAACCGCTTAATATAAATAGGAATTATGACTTCAGCAATGAGGGTGCTTTCCTTTGCCATACTGCTTTCCGCCGTGATGGCGGTTCCGGCAAGGGGTCAGTACCAGAAAGAGATTGACTTCGAACTTCCAGTCGAAGATTCTACTGTCTACATAACCCTGGACCAGGCTTTGGAGATTGCCTTGAGCAGGAATGTGGCCGTGAAGGTCGCCGACAAGGAGATTCAGAGGTATGACTATGAAAAGAAGGGCTCCTATGAGTCCCTTTTCCCTACCGTAGCCGGATCCGGTTCCTACCAGAGGACCATCAAGAAGCAGGTGATGTACATGGACGGCATGTCTTCGGGCAGCATGTACTCTTCCTTCTATGAGGGCATAGCCCAGATGATCGAGCAGGCGACGGGGGTTGCCGTGGACATTCCTTCCGGATCTTCCTCATCTTCTGAGAGCTCATCATCTTCATCCGATGGAATCACGGTCGGCAGGTGGAACTCCTTTTCCGGAGGCATAAACGCTTCCATGCCCATTGTGAACGCCCAGCTTTGGAAGAGCCTTGAGATATCCGGAAAGAGCGTCGAGCTTGCCGTCGAGCAGGCCCGCTCCTCCCGTCTTGATATGGTGACCCAGGTAAAGCAGGCCTATTATGCGGTCCTCCTCGCAAGGGAGGCTTTCGAAGTATACAGAGAAGTTTACGAGAACGCGGTTGACAATTTCGGCCAGATAGACAAGAAATTCCGGGCGGAGAAAGCTTCCGAGCTTGAACTGACGAGGGCCAAGGTCAACATCGCCAACGCAATTCCCAACGTATACCAGGCCGAAAACAATGTGATGCTGTCCCTGTGGCAGCTAAAGGCGGTCATGGGTGTCGACCTTGATGAGAAGATCGACGTGACAGGAAGCCTTTCCGACTACGCGTCCCAGATGGCGGTGGACCTCGCCGGTGAAGGGGCCTATTCCCTCGACAACAACACCACAATGCGTCAGCTAGCCATCCAGGCCGAGCAGCTCGCCCAGACCGTCAAGATGCAGAAGTACGCCTACATCCCCACTCTTTCAGGAAACTTCGCATACATGATGATGGCCAATACCAACGATTTCAAGTTCAGCGAGTACAGGTGGACTCCGTATTCCTATGCGGGTCTTTCTCTGTCCATTCCGATATTCACTCCCGGGCAGTCTTCAAAGGTGAAGCAGGCCCAGATACAGGCCGATGAGCTGGACCTCAACCGGATCAATACCGAGAGGCAGCTTAGGATCTCCATAAGGCAGTACCTGAACACGATGCAGACCAGCATAAAGAGCTATGACACTGCCGTGGAGGCGGAGAAGATGGCCCAGAAGGCCTACAATGTACAGGCAAAGAGCTATGATGTCGGCAAGAGCACCCTTACTGACCTCAATGACACCCAGCTCGCACTTACCCAGGCGCAGCTCTCGGTATCGCAGGCCATATACAACTATCTCGTGGCCAAATCGAATCTCGAGCAGATAATCGGCTCCGACTTCATTGACGAAGAAGGCAACGTCGACCTGGAGAATCGCTAAAAAAGAATAAAAAGACCATTTATGAAAAGATATCTCAAATCAGCACTTGCAGTTGCTGCCACGGCCCTTGTCGTAGTCTCCTGCGGAGGAGGAAAGGGCTCTAAGAAGAAAGAGGCGTCAGCCGCTCCCCTTGAGGAGAGGGTTCCTACGGTAACGGTCCAGATAGCTCAGAAGGAGGAGGTCCTCCAGAGCGAGATGTACTCGGCCTCCGTCGAGGCCTATGCCGTCAACAACATAGCTCCGCAGTCAAGCGGAAGGATCCAGAGGATATACGTGGATGTCGGCAGCTTCGTAGGAAGGGGCCAGGTCCTCGCCGAGATGGACCGCTCCCAGCTTGAGCAGAGCCGTCTTTCCCTTAAGAATGACTCCACCGAGCTTGGACGTCTCCGTCAGCTGTATTCCGAGGGCGGAGTGTCGAAGTCGGAGCTCGATGCGCAGGAGCTTTCCTATAATGTGAAGAAGTCTACTTTCGACAACCTAATGGAGAACACCGTCCTTCGCGCCCCGATCAGCGGAGTCATATCCGAGCGCAACTATGACCGTGGAGACATGTACACCATGGGAAAGGCCATATTCGTCCTTCAGCAGATAGCCCCGGTGAAGATCATAATCGGCGTATCCGAGAGCGACTACACCAAGGTGAAAAGGGGTGATGTGGTTACCATAACGGTTGATGCTCTACCCGACGAGACTTTCACTGGGAGGGTTAGCAAGATATATCCTACCGTCGATGCTACTACGCATACAGTTGACGTAGAGGTCCAGGTTCCCAACACTGACGCCAAGCTCCGTCCCGGAATGTACGCAAGGGTCCAGGTGAACTTCGGCTCGAACAATAGCATAGTAATTCCTGATGCGGCGGTAGTCAAGATGCAAGGCTCCGGACAGAGAAGCGTCTATGTGGTAAGTGCCGACAACGTCGCAACCGACAAGGTGGTAACCCTCGGAAGGCATTTCGACGGCAAGTATGAGATCCTCTCCGGATTGGAGGAGGGAGACCACGTAGTAATCAAGGGACAGAACTCCCTTCGCAGCGGAACAAAGGTTGAAGTGAGCCAGGAGCAGTAGGGTATGAGCATAATCAAATCAGCCGTACAGAAGCCGGTAACCACCGCGCTCATCTTCGTGGCGTTCATGATCCTGGGAATATTCTCGCTCATGAACATCTCGGTGGCGCTGATGCCGGACTTCGAGGCCAATACCATAATGGTGATGTCCTCGTACCAGGGAGCCAACGCTTCCGATATCGAGACGAACCTCACCAAGGTCCTTGAAAACGCCCTTAACGGCGTGGAGGACCTCAAGGAGCTGACCAGCCAGTCGAAGGAGAACGTCTGCGTCCTCACCCTCGAGTTCAACTACGGAACGGACATCGAGACCGCAACGAACAATGTCCGCGACAAGCTTGACATGGTGGCTTCCACGCTGCCTGACGGGGCGTCGAATCCTGTGATATTCAAGTTCAGCGCGGATGACATGCCAATCATGATGTTCACAGCGCAGGCCCAGGAGTCCCTCTCCGGACTGGACAAGATCCTCGACGACAAGGTGGCGACCCCGCTTGCCAGGGTAAAGGGAGTTGGAACGGTGTCAATCAGCGGCGCCCCCACCCGTGAAATCCAGGTATACTGCGACCCCAACAAGCTCGAGGCCTACGGGCTTAGCGTATCGACAATCGCGAGCGTGATCTCATATGAGAACAAGAACATCCCTTCGGGAAACATCGACATAGGCTCCAACACCTACACTCTGAGGGTTGAGAAGGAGTTCAGCGACCCTTCGGAGCTTCTCGACATAGTTGTAGGATACTCAGGAAGCAACGCCGTGTATCTCAGGGACGTCGCCACGGTGCGCGACGGTTCCGAGGAAAGGGAGCAGGAGTCCTACACCGATGGTGTGAGGTCGGCCCGTATCGTAATCCAGAAGCAGACGGGTGCGAACACCGTAAACGTCATAAAGGGCGTAAAGAAGCAGCTCGAGTCCATAAAGAAGACCATTCCCTCGGACATCCAGTTCAAGATGATCATGGACTCCTCAACCGAGATTCTCAATACGGTGGATTCCCTGAAGGAGACCATAATAATAACCTTCATCGTGGTCATGCTCGTGGTGTTCGTCTTCCTTGGAAGATGGAGGACCACCTTCATAATCATCCTTTCCATACCTATCGCCCTTCTGGCATCCCTGGTGTACCTTTACGCTACGGGCAATACGCTTAACATCATATCGATGGCGTCGCTTTCCCTTGCCATAGGAATGGTGGTGGACGATGCCATAGTGGTGCTGGAGAATGTCACGACGCACATCGAGAGGGGAGCCAAGCCGCGCGAGGCAGCGGTACACGCCACATCCGAGGTTGGTATCTCGGTAATCGCTTCGACCCTTACGATGCTCTGCGTGTTCCTGCCCCTTACCATGATAAGCGGCATGACTGGAGTGATGTTCCGCCAGCTCGGATGGATCGTATCCATAATCATGATCGTATCCACCACGGCGGCCCTTACGCTAGTTCCTATGCTTTGTTCGCAGTTCCTCACTTCTGAAAAGAAGACAGGAAAGTGGCATGACAGGATATTCGGTCCCATAAACAAGGTGCTTGACAAGATATCCCGCGGATACGGACACGTCATACACTGGGCGACAAAGAGGCGCAAGATCGTCATCCTCGGAGCCCTTGCGATATTCGCACTGGTAGTCGGCCTCCTGGGACCTGGACTAAAGACGGGATACTTCCCCAAGAGCGATGCGGACAGGATATCGGTATCGATATACCTTCCTATCGGAACGGCCCAGAGCGTCACTTCGGAACTGGCAAAGAGCGTATACGATGAAATCCGTGAGCAGGTGCCCGAGACAGAGGTCTGCAACATGACCTTCGGCCAGGCGGACTCGGACAACATCCTTGCCTCCATGCAGAGCAATGGTACGCATATCATATCGATGAATATGCATATCGGAGACAAGACCACCAGGAAACGTTCTTCAACGGAGATCGCCGACAAGGTAAGGGAGATCCTGAGGCGCTACCCTGAAATCCGCAAGTTCACCGTGACTGAAGGTGGCGGAATGACAGGCGGAGCCTCTTCAGTAGCCCTTGAAATATACGGATACGATTTCGCGGAGACCGATGCCGCTGCGCAGACGATAAAGGAGAAGATGCTCTCCGATCCCGCGTTCGCGCAGGTTATCGTGAGCCGTGACGAGTACACTCCCGAGTACCAGATAGACTTTGACCGCAAGAAGCTTGCGCTCAACGGACTGAACTCCACTACGGCAGGAGCCGCATTCAGCGCTGCGATGAGCGGAACGGTGGCATCCTACTACAGGGAAGACGGAGACGAGTACTACATCCGCGTCCGCTATGCTCCCGAGTTCAGGACAAGCGTCGAGGACATAGAGAACATCATCGTATACTCTCCCTCCGGAAAGGCAATCCGCATGAAGGAGCTCGGAAAGGTCGTAGAGACAGAGGTACCTCCTACCATCGAGAGGAAGAACCGCCAGAGGTACATAGCAGTAACCGGCGTAGTGGCCAACAAGGTGGCCCTCTCCGAGGCTGTCGACGTCACCAACAGGATAGTCGACGATACAGAGATGTCATCCAACCTCTACACGGCGATATCCGGAGACTACGAGGACCAGCAGGACATGTTCGGAGACATGCTGATGCTGATGATACTGATGATAATCCTCGTGTACATCGTGATGGCGGCGCAGTTCGAGTCGTTCATGGCCCCGTTCGTCATAATGTTCTCGCTGCCTTTCGCCGCCGTAGGTGTGATCCTTGGCCTGAGGCTTACCGGAATGGCCCTTGACGTGATGGGCATGGTCGGAATAATAATCCTCATCGGTATAGTTGTGAAGAACGGTATCGTGCTTATCGACTATACGATACTGTGCCAGGAGAGGGGGATGAACGCACTTGATGCATCCGTCACCGCGGCGCGCAGCCGACTCCGTCCTATCCTCATGACCACCCTCACCACCGTCCTCGGTATGCTCCCCATGGCAATAGACAGGGGAGTGGGAGCCGAGATGTGGAACGGACTCGGAACCGTGGTATGCTGGGGACTTTCAATATCCACCCTCGTGACCCTGGTGCTCATTCCTACGATCTACTGCTCGTTTGCGGTAAGGAAGGAGCGCAAGGCTAAAGAGAAGAGCAAACAAATTGAAGGCTAATTTCTTAGTGAAATGAAAGCAATATTCATATCATACAACCAGGCTTACGGTGAGGAAATCGCCGACATCCTTCAGAAATACAAACAGAGGGGATACACCCGCTGGGAGGATATCCAGGGCAAGGGTTCCTTCAATGGTCAGCCCCACATGGGAAACCATGCCTGGCCGGTCATGAACAACGCCATCCTCGCTGTCGTAAAGGACGAGAGGGTGGAAGGCATAATGGAGGACCTCAGGAAAAAGGACGAGGAGACTCCGGACCTTGGCCTCAGGGCATTCGTATGGAATGTCGAGCAGGTGTACTAGCAACTTGGAAGATTATTTGCTAATTTTGCAGGACAAACGATTTTTAGAAGAACTTAAAACAGGAACAACATGGCAAAGATAGCGACAACATCAACATTCGCATCCCTCCTCGAGACGAAAAAGCCAGTCCTGGTGGATTTCTGGGCTACATGGTGCGGCCCCTGCCGCATGCTCACCCCCACTATCGACGATATCGAGAGTGAGAATCCTGGAGCATTCGAGGTGATAAAGGTTAACGTCGACGACTGCGAGGACATAGCGATGGAGTACAACATCCGCTCCATCCCCACCCTTCTCTACATAGTTAACGGAGAAGTTGTCGACAGGACTGTAGGACTCGTATCAAAGGAAGACATAGTCTCCCGCCTTGAGAGCCTCGTTCCCATAGGGAATGAGCCCAGGGAGGATATCCAGGAGGACGAACTTCCCAAGGCATAAAGGTATGAAGAAGTCTTTCCTTGCCCTTGCCATCGCACTGTGCACGTGTCTCTGCTCCACCGAAGCAGGGGCGCAGACACGCTTTGGAATAGCGGCCGGTGTGACTTCCCAGTCCCTTAAGTTCTCCGACATAGGAGACGTGGGACTGTACAATGTGGGAGCTGTCCTGAAGGTTCCCCTTGTCGGAGGCTTCGCCATCCAGCCGGGTGTCTTCTACCAGAGGAAAGGTGGAACTCTTGGAACAATTTCCGGAGACTCCTCGATTGACGATATTTTCTCGGATACCGAGACCGTGGCCGGATACCTTGAGGTTCCGGTGCAGCTACAGTGGGGTCCCGACCTTCTGCTTTTCAGACCGTATGTGTTCCTTGAGCCATTCGTGGGATGCATGATATACGACAAGGACAGGCTTTCATCGTATTTCACATCGGAGAGCCTCTCCAAGTGGGAATATGGACTTGCGATAGGCGGAGGCCTTGAGATATGGCGCCTCCAGCTGTCGCTCAAGTATTTCTGGAACCTTAACAATATCAGGGAGGACATGACCTTCTCCTCTGTCACAAGCGAAGTTTCCGATACGGTGCGCGGCACCCTTGACGGGGATGAGAAGTTCACGGGAATGACTATAACAGTAGCATTCATGTTCTGATTGTGGATAGGAGAGTTGCAATATTCTGTTCCTCATGCGAGGGCATAGACTCCAGATACAATGTGGCGGCCAGGGACCTGGTCGCCGCTTTGTGCGCAAAGGGATATGTCATAGTATCCGGCGGATCCTACCGCGGAATGATGGGCGTAGTATCCGATACCGTAAGGGCTTCGGGTGGCTTCCACGAGGGAGTGATACCCCGATTCATGGCAGGGTGGGAGTACCCGTCCCTTGACTCCCTTGTATGGACTGATACGATGGCCCATAGAAAGGAGCTGATAAGGAAGGATACCTGCGCGGTTGTCGCGCTTCCCGGTGGCATCGGAACCCTTGACGAGTTCATAGAGACCCATGTCCTGGCGAAGCTGGGGCGTTACGAAGGCAGGGTGATAGCGTTCAACGTGGACGGATTCTACGACCCGCTGAAGGCCCTTCTGGACCATTATGTGGAGAAAAGGATGATGCACCAGGCGGACAGGGACCTCGCCCTGTTTCCCGAAAGTGTAGACCAGGTAATGGATTTGATTGATGCAGAAAGGTGAAATTTCCTCATACCTCGGACCTGACATCGAAAAGGTCAGAAAGATGATGGAGGCCTCCCTGTCATCGGATATCGACCTTCTCAATGCGACCAACCGTACCCTCATGGAGCACGGAGGAAAGTTCCTTCGTCCGATCCTGGCCATGCTGGTTGCAAAGGCTATATCCGGAGGGACCCTTACAAGGGATACGTACCTGTTCGCGACTGCGACCGAGCTTCTTCACAATGCGACACTTCTTCATGACGATGTCGCTGACAACAGTCCTTCACGGAGGGGCGTGCCCACTCCCATGGCGGTGCTCGGCCCAAGGCCTTCTGTGCTTCTGGGGGATTTCTGGCTGGTGAAGGCGGTAGACAGGATCCTGTCCGCCGACCGTAACGAGAACGAGGTGCTCCGGCTTTTCGCCAAGACACTTTCCGACCTTGCGGAAGGGGAGATGCTCCAGCTGGAGAAGTCCATGAAGGGAGACACCACCCAGGGCGACTACTACAGGATAATATATAACAAGACGGCGTCCCTTTTCGAGGCGGGAATGATTTCCGCGGCAATCTCAGTAAGCGCCACTGAGAGTATGAAAAAGAGCGTCAAGGACTACGCCCGCTATCTTGGGATGGCATTCCAGATAAGGGACGACATAATGGACTACGAAGGCGGTGACATAGGGAAGCCCGCAGGACAGGACCTCGAAGAGGGAAAGATAACCCTTCCCCTTTTGGGAGCCCTCTCAAATGCTCCCGAGGGCGAGGCTTCGGATATCCGCAAGGCCGTAGTCGGGAAAAGAAACGACCCTTCAGTCAGAAAGGACATAGTCTCGTTCGTGGAAAGGTACGGCGGAATGCAGTACGCGCGAATGTATCTTGCGGAGTTCTCCTCGAAGGCAGTAGCGAGCCTCGAGGGGATTCCTTCTGGATACGACAGGGACTGCCTTGGGCATCTGGCGGAGTACATATCATCAGGCAAGGCATGAATTTCTCGGACATCATAGGATACGACCGCGTGAAGGAGGTCCTTTCAGGGATGGTTTCATCCGGAAGGGTACCCCATGCAATCATGTTCTACGAGAATGACGGGTGCGGAGCCACCGCTCTTGCGGAAGGGTTTGCAAGGCTGCTTTGCGGCGGCGCAAGGCCGGATATACACTATACGTTCCCGATAACAACAAGCACAAAGGTGAAGGAGGAGACAAAGCACCTCCACTGCGACCTTTTCTCCCAGTATTGGAAGGAACTGCTTTCGAGCAATCCATACTTCCTTGAAAATGACCTGCCGGTTGCGCTCGGCTATGAGAAGAAGTCGGGCATAATCTCCGTCAGGGAGGGTGAGGCGATACTTCAGAGGATATCCCTCTCGTCAATGAGCGGAGGATGGAGGAGCTTCATCGTGTATCTCCCCGAAAAGATGAACACATCTACCGCCAACATGCTTCTAAAGGCTATCGAGGAGCCTTCGGAAGGGAACATATTCATGCTCATAACCCATTCCCCGGACAGCGTGCTGCAGACAATATCCTCCCGCTGCCAGGGCATAAGGATACCTCCGCTTTCAAAGGAGGAGGTGAGCCTTACCCTTCAGAAGACCTTCTCAATTGACGAGGGCAGGGCCCGTACCGCAGCCCTGTACGCCGGAGGAAGTGTCGGGGTGGCCCTTCGCAGCATAACCTCGGCCGAGCTTGACAAAGAGTTCATGGAGATTTTCACGTCCCTTTTGGAGCGCCTTCTGGACGGGGACATTCTGGGAGCCCTGGAGACGGGTGAGAGCATCGTGGCCCTTGACTCAAGGGAAAAGCAGAAAGCTTTTTGTATCTTTGCACTCGAAGGTGTGAGAAAGATCCTGATGCTTCAGCAGGGAATGGAATCCCTTGCCGGAGTGCCTGACGGGGAAAAGGATTTCTACGACATGTGCGCGCGCAGGTGCAAAAAGACCTTCCCCAGAAAAGCCATGGACATATTCTCGCTTGCTGCGAGGAACATCGATGCCAATGTCAACCAGAAAATTCTTGTATGCAACATGGTTGACAGGCTGAGCCTATTTATCAGATAGAAACGACCAATGAACGAAAACGAAAACATACGCTTTGACTGCAACAGGGGCTGTACGGTTACAAGGGGCAAGGATGACGCCCTGGTGTGCCACTACCGCCAGGGATGCTGCAAACTCGAAGACTACAACTACCTCAAGGGTGTGTCCATGGAGAGCATCTCTGACATCTTCGAAGTGAGGTTCAAGAATACAAGGAAAGGCTTCTACCGCAATGCTTCCGGACAGAGCGTGAAGACCGGCGACATGGTGATAGTGGAGGCCCAGAGCGGACATGACCTTGGAATAGTCACCCTCGAGGGACCCCTTGTGGGAAAGCAGATGAAGTGCTGCGGCCTCAACCCCGAGACGGCCGAGCTCAAGAGAATATACCGCAAGGCCAAGAGCTTCGACATAGAGAAATGGCAGGAGGCCATATCAAGGGAGCATTCCACAATGATAAGGGCGCGCCAGATAGCATCCGAACTCGGACTGGAAATGAAAATCGGCGACGTGGAGTTCCAGGGTGACGGCACCAAGGCCATCTTCTACTACATTGCCGACGGAAGAGTTGACTTCAGGCAGCTCATCAAGGTGTTCGCAGAGGAGTTCCGCATAAGGATCGAGATGAAGCAGATAGGCGCCCGACAGGAGGCAGGCCTTATCGGAGGGCTCGGAGTGTGCGGAAGGGAGCTTTGCTGCGCCAACTACATAACGTCCTTCAAGAGTATTTCAACGAGCGCCGCCAGGACGCAGGACCTATCCCTCAACCCGCAGAAGCTTGCAGGGCAGTGCGGAAAGCTCAAGTGCTGCCTCAACTACGAGGTCGCCAACTATATGGATGCCCACTCGAGGATTCCCAAGCTTTCGGAACCTCTGGAACTTGAGGACGGACAGGCATTCCTTGTCAAGACAGACATACTCTCCGAGACCATGTACTTCTCCTATGAGAAAGGTTCCATGGCCAACACGTTCGCACTTTCGGCCGGCGAGGTGGTGGAAATAATCCGCCAGAACCGCAGCGGAGTGAAGCCTTCAACCCTGAAGAGGGCGGACGATGTCCCTGCAGTTCCCCAGTTCGTATCCGCAGTAGGCGACGAAAGCATATCCCGTTTCGATTCGCCAAAGAAGAAAAAGAAGAAGAACAGGGGGGCAAAAGCCCGTCCTGAAGGCGGTCAGGGAGTAGAGGCGCAGAAGCAGGGCGGTGATGCTCCAAGGCAGCAAGCTCCTGGCGAGGGCGTCCACAGCGAGCGCAATTTTCAGAAGAAACCCTTCCAGAAGGGAGGCCCCCAGGGTAGAGGTGGCAAGGGCCATCCGGGACAGGCCAGGGGAGACCGCAGGCCAAGGGAAGGAAAGGGCCCCGAAGGCAATGCCTAGGTGGGGATACTGCTTTTTCTTTGCAATCCTTCTTGTCTGCTCATGCGTCCGCCCGACTTCGGAGGAACTCTACCAGAGTAGCGATAAAAGGGATGCGGGTGGAGCATACAGCTTCTCTTTTGACATGTCGGATACCCTTTCCTACGATGTCACCATGTATACCATAATGGACTGCAGCGACTACCGCTTCTCAAAGTTCAAGGGCATGCAGATCCGTCTTGAATGGCACTCTCCCATGGACTCCCTGATTGAAAGGCAGGTCTGGCTTGACGGGGGGAATGTAATAGAGAGGAGCTTCTACAGCAAGCGGTTCTCCCTTCCGCTGGCCCAGGGAGTCACGCCCTATGTGCCGGGGATGTGGACTCTTCGGGTGACACCTCCGCCCAAGGCTGTTTCGCATTACAGGATGTCTGGACTAGGGGTCAGAGTATCACAAAAGTAGAGATTTGCAGATGGGACACGGAAAACTGCTCAAATTCAAGGAGAACGAATCATTCACCTGCCTTGTGCAGCCGGATTCTTCGGAAGTTGTCATAAAGGACGGGAGCAAGGCTCTTGTCCTGAAGGACCATTCCCTGAAGGGAAAATGGAACGACCGGATGTTCTCATCCCCGCAGAAAATCGTCCTTGAAGTGGGGTGCGGAAGGGGAGAGTACACCATATCCCTTGCCCAGAGGGACCCTTCTTTCAACTACATAGGGGTGGACATAAAGGGAGCGCGCCTCTGGAAAGGTGCCAAGTTCGCCCATGAGAACACCCTTCCCAACGTCGCCTTCCTCCGTACAAGGATAGAGTTCATAGAGGCTTTCTTCGCTCCGGGGGAGGTTGATGAAATCTGGATAACATTCCCCGATCCGCAGATGAAGGGGGCGAACAAGCGTCTTACAAGCCCAGTCTTTCTTGAAAGGTACAGAAAGTTCCTGAAAGAGGGTGCCGTGGTGCACCTGAAGACGGACAGCATGTTCCTTCACCAGTATACGAAGGCCGTCTGCCAGGCCAATTCCCTACGGGTGCTCCGTACCAGCGAGGATTTGTATGCGGAAGGTGAAGGGGGAGTCGAGAGGGAGGTAAAGACCTTCTATGAGAAGATGTTCCTTGCCCAGGGACTTCCCATAACATACATGGAGTTCACCATCGACCATGAAGGATACTACGTGGATCCGGACTTTGATGAAAAGTACTGGCGCAGCGTAGAGGCTCCAAGGACGACCAACGCCCACAACGGTGAGCTTCGGATACACTCGGACGAATAGGGGTCAGGGTCTTACCCAGTGTATGACCTTCCCGTCCCTTTCCATTCCCCGGAACCAGGTCATCTGCCTTTTTGCGAACTGGTGGATTGCCGTTGCGAGGGATGAGCGCATCTTTTCGTAGGAGATTTCCCCTGTCACATACTGAGTCACGAACTTGTACTCCAGGCCGTAGTATATGAGGTCCTCGGCCGGGACTTTTTCAAGAAGCCCCCTTATCTCGTCTACCATCCCTTCTTCCAGACGTTCGCCAAGGCGCCTGTCTATCCTGGAGTTCCTCTCCTCCCTTGACACGAGTGTCCCGATGAAGAATGTCGACTTTGGAAGGAATGAAGACTTCTCTACCGGATGGTCCTTTTCGTATATGGCAATTTCAAGGGCGCGGATCAGCCTTGCCCTGGTGTCGTAGTCCGTCTTGTTGTGAAGGGGCCTATGGTCTGAGAGCATTCCTATAAGGGTATCGGTGTCCTTTTTCGAGAGATCTTCCCTCAAAGATGGGTTTGGCGGTACGTCCGGAAGCGTATATGCGCAGGTTGCGGCTTCTATGTAAAGGCCTGAGCCACCGCAGAGGATAGGTATCCCACCCCTTTGGACTATGTCCCTGTATGCGGCCTCGAAGTCTTTCTGGTAGCGGTGGATGTTGTATTTCTCTCCTGCGTCGGCGATGTCGGTCAGGTGCAGCGGGATGTCTCCGTACTCTGAAAGGTCCTTTCCTGTACCGATATCCATGCCCCTGTATACCTGGCGGGAGTCTGCGGAGAGAATTTCGCAGACGGGGCCGCCCTTGAGGGCGTTCATCTCCTTTGCCAGCGATACCGCATAGCGGGTCTTTCCCGATGCCGTCGGACCCAGTATGCACAGAAGGTCGATATCCCCTCTATCAAACAAATCCAGTATATCCTTTGCTGAAATTTCCTCAGGCTCCGGAAGCGGAGCCAGGGGAGAGTTGAAGACCTTGCTTTTCATCGGATGCGGCCATCCCTCTCGATTTCACGCCTTGCATCCTTTTCCTTTATGCTCTGGCGCTTGTCGTATTCCTTCTTTCCCTTTGCCAGGGCGATGAGGAGCTTGGCGTATCCGTTGTCGGCTATGAATAGCTTCACCGCAACAATGGTGAGACCTTTTTCCTTGACTTTCTGCGAAAGGTGGCGAAGCTCCTTTTTGGTAAGCAGGAGCCTTCGGTCCCTCAAGGGGGCATGCTGTCCCCATGAGCCCCAGTTGTACAGAGCTATGTTCATGCCTTTTACGTAAAGGTCGCCTCCGTCAAAGTAGCAATAGGCGTCCTGCAGGGATGCCTTCCCTGCACGGATTGACTTGATTTCGGTCCCTACCAGCTGGATTCCTGCCGTATAGGTCTCCAGAAACTCGTAGTCGAACGAGGCTCTCTTGTTGCTTATCTGTACTCTGCTCTTTGCCTTTGGCATCTTGTGGCGAAATTTTCAATGGGATTGCAAAAATACAATTTTCCTTCCAATTACAAGTGAATTTGTGGATTCGTTCCATCCATGTCCTTACAGGAACATTGTCATGAAGACAGGTAGCAGTGTGGTGGCCTCGTCCTTTTTCAAGTCTTTCGTGTATATGAGGTAGCGGTTGCTGATGCGGTCGGAGAATTTTCTGCAGAAGGCATCAAGCGATGAGTGTGTCCTGTATCCTGAAGACTTTACTTCGATAGGCCATATCTTGCTTCCTCGCGACAGCAGGAAATCCACTTCGTAGTTGTGGTTGCTGCTTTCCATTGGCCATGTATGGTAGAACAGCTTGTTGCCATTTGCCCTTAGCATCTGAGCCACTATGTTCTCATATACGTATCCTAGATTTGCGGATATCTTGTCAGATAGCAGCTTATTGTAGATCAGGTTCTCTGTAACATCCTTGTCCCAGAAAGCAAGTGTGATGAAAAGCCCGGTATCGCCGACGTACATCTTGTACTGTCCCTCATCACTATTTAGGGGAAAACCGACATTGGGATCGTTTGAATGATACGAGAAATTTACGACCATGCTATCCTCCATGGCTTTCAAAACTTCTGCGAGGTTCTTTCTCTCACTGTCGGAAACGACACTGCCTACCTGGTATCTTGATGCGTTCTTGCTCAGTTCTGACGGAATGGCCTTGAACAGTTTGGATGCACGTCCTGATGGGTCTATCTTGAGAAAGTCGTGGATATAGAGCGATATGATCTCTCTTTTTACCGTATCCACCATGCTTAGATTGTTAGTGTCGAGATATTCGTTTACCGCCTGAGGCATGCCTCCGATAAGCATGTATAGCCTGAAATCACGCATAGCCTTTCGGAATGCCTGTCCAAGGGGAATGCGCTTTTCATAGAACTGGCGGATCAGTGGTATGGTTGCCGTGTCCCCAAGAGCCCAGCGAAATTCCTCATAATCCATAGGGAACATTTCGATACTTGTCTCCTCGCTTGGAATTATGATATCTTCGGTATTCTTATGGATGGAGATAAGTGAACCTGTTTCTATGTAATCAAATCTGCGGTCTTCGACAAGCTGCTTTATAGCCTGGCGTGCGAGAGGGCATTTCTGCACTTCGTCGAATATGATGACGGATCTTCTTTTTTGCAATACCACATTGTATATCGCCTGCAATCGAAGGAAGATATAGTCAAGATCCATGAGATCTTCGAAAAGGGACTTGACTTCATTGGATGTTGCAGCAAAATTTATAAGCAGATATGAATCGTACTCATTTCGTGCGAACTCTTCTACGATAGTAGATTTGCCAACACGTCTGGCTCCCTTGACCAGCAGAGCGGTTTTCCCGTTACGCTCATTTTTCCATTTGAGCATCCGGTCATATATCTTCCTTTTGAAAATTCTTCTGTCAGGTGTCATGCTTTAACTCTGTTGTCAGTCCAAAGGCAAAAATAAGGGAAAATTCCAAAATCCCCAATTTTTGTAGGGCTATATATTCCAAAATCCCCTAATTTAGAATGGCAAAAAGTTCCAAAATCCCCAATTTTTGGGGGATTATTGTCAAAAAAAGGCCCCGGAAAACTCCGGAGCCTGAAAATGTCTACTATGGGCTGGCTTACTCGAAAGCCTTCCTTATCCTATCGACGTCGTCAAGAAGCTCCCATGCGAAGAACTGTACCTCCTTCTTTACGGTCTCGTGGTTGCGTTTAAGCGTCACGGTTTCCTTGTAAGGTTCCCTTCCCATGTGTCCGTATGCTGCGGTAGGAGCGTAGATTGGGTTCTCGAGTCCGAGCTTGCGGATGATGGCTGCCGGCCTGAGGTCGAACAGCTCGTCAATCTTCTTTGCGATCTCAGCGTCAGATACCTTGCCTGTTCCGTAGGTGTCGACGAATATGCTGACGGGGCGTGCTACGCCAATTGCGTATGAGAGCTGTACGAGCATCTCGTCTGCCACGCCTGCCGCTACCATGTTCTTTGCTATGTGGCGAGCCATGTATGCGGCTGAGCGGTCAACCTTTGAAGGGTCCTTTCCCGAGAAGGCTCCGCCTCCGTGCGCTCCCTTTCCTCCGTAGGTGTCAACGATGATCTTCCTTCCGGTAAGGCCGGTGTCTCCGTGGGGACCTCCGATCACGAACTTTCCGGTAGGGTTCACATGGAGGATGAAGTTGTCGTCAAACAGCTCTGCCGTTTCCTTGGGAAGATCCTTGATGATTCTGGGGATGAGAATATTGCGGACATCCTTCTCGATCTTGTCGTGCATGGCCTCGTCGGTGTCGAACTCATCGTGCTGAGTCGATATTACGATGGTATGTACGCGTACGGGCTTTCTTGTCTTGTCGTCGTACTCGATGGTGAACTGGCTCTTTGCATCCGGCCTTAGGTAAGGCATGAGGGAAGTGTGCTTCCTGATGTCGGCAAGAGCTATGAGGGCGCGGTGGGAAAGCGCCAGGGGAAGTGGCATGTACTCTTTGGTGTCGCGGCATGCGTAGCCGAACATCATTCCCTGGTCTCCGGCTCCCTGGTTTTCGGGATCCTCCCTTACGACGCCGCGGCGGATGTCGCTGCTCTGCTCATGGATTGCTGAGAGGATTCCGCAGGAGTTGCCGTCGAACATGTATTCGGCCTTGTTGTAGCCGATATCGTTGATGACCTTCCTTACGATCTTCTGGATGTCGACGTAGGCGTCATCGGAACGGACCTCTCCTCCTACTACGACCAGGCCCGTGGAGCAGAATGTCTCGCACGCAACCTTTGCCTTTGAGTCCTGGCGAAGGAATTCGTCAAGAATGGCATCCGAAATCTGGTCGGCTACCTTGTCGGGGTGCCCCTCCGACACTGATTCTGAAGTAAATAGATAATGCATGATAATGTTTTGTATTTCTAATGTTTTTCCGTTTGCCTTCTCTTTTGCCGGGGTCCTTCCCAAAAACGAAAAAGGGCTCCTTCATGGGGAGCCGCCAAAAAACACAAAACACTGACTATGTGAGTCATTTTAGCATTTTTTAACGTGGTTGCAAGCAGCCAAATCTCTCCACATGTTCTAAAAGTGGCTGCAAAGGTAACCTTATTTGTCGAGAATGCAAACCAAATGGATGAAAAATTGCATGACGATGTCCTGGCGATATTCCGCATCCATGTCCGCATGCTGTTCAGATATGGTTAAGGAGCTGTCATATTCCAGTTAAAAGTGAGGCTATCTATGTGCAGTAAAACGATTTTTGTTGCCGGCGGGGCCTAAATATTTTCCCAATTTCCAATTTTGTAGTAAATTCGCAGTTGGAATATATTTCCTCAAACCCTATAGATTTATTATGAAGTATTCTATCAAGTCAGCTATTCTCGCGGTACTCTCTGTACTTGCGGGTACTGTCGCCTATGCCCAGGTGACAACATCTTCGCTTAGCGGACGTATTGTAGACGATAAGGGAGAGCCTGTGATAGGGGCTGCCGTCGTGGCGACCCACGAACCCTCCGGAACCGTTTACGGTGTTGTTACAAACAACGACGGACGTTACACGATTCCTGGTATGCGTACCGGAGGACCTTACAAGGTGGAAGTTTCCTGCCTTGGATATCAGCCCACTACCTATACCGGGGTCACCCTTCAGCTTGCAGAGACATTCGCCCTGAATGCCACTATCGCTGAAGAGTCAATGCAGCTGGGTGAGGCGGTTGTGATCGCTACCGGTGGAACCAAGTTCACTACTGAGAAGACCGGTGCTGCGACCAACATCAACAACACCCAGATCAGCAACTTGCCTACGATCAGCCGTTCAATTACCGATGTTACGAAACTCTCTCCCTACGGAGGAAACGGGATGAGCTTCGCCGGTGCCGACGGCCGTACCGCCAACTTCACAGTCGATGGTGCGAACTTCAACAACAACTTCGGTCTTTCCGACGGCCTTCCCGGTGGTGGCAACCCTATCTCCCTTGAGGCTATCGAGGAGATGCAGGTTGTGATCTCCCCTTACGATGTACGTCAGGCCAACTTCATCGGTGGCGGTGTGAACGCCATCACAAAGTCAGGTACAAACACCTTCAGGGGAACAGCCTACGTATATCATCGCAATGAGAACATGAGGGGCAACGCCGTTGACGGAACAGAGATTTCAGGAGCGCGCGACAAGGACCGCAACACTACCTACGGTTTCACGCTCGGCGGACCAATCATCAAGAACAAGCTCTTCTTCTTCGTAAACTTTGAAAAGAGCAAGGTTCCTACAATCATGAACCGCTGGAGAGCTTCTACGGATGGCGTGGCAGATGCGGCCAACTACGTTTCACGTACTACCGTATCGGATATGGAGACGCTGAAGAACTACCTCAAGACAAACTACGGCTACGATACCGGTTCCTACACGGACTTCCCTGCAGACGAGAGCAACACCAAGTTCCTCGGCCGCATAGACTGGAACATCAACAACAACCATCATCTGGCCGTACGTTACAACTACACTCTCAACAATGACTGGAGGGCGACCAACGGTTCTTCTTCGAACTGCGGTCAGAGGACAACGGTAAACCGTCTTAGCGAGTACTCGATGTCCTATGTCAACTCCTGCTACTCGATGCAGAACAAGGCCAACACCTTCTCATTCGACCTCAACAGCAGGCTTAGCGAGAAGCTTTCAAACCAGTTCCTTGCAACATACTCGCTGCTTGATGACGTCCGCGGAACCAACTCCAGCGAGTTCCCGTTTGTGGACATCCTTGACGGAACTTTCTCTACCACTGGCGAGATTTATCCCTATGTGTCTTTCGGAGAGGAACTGTTCACATATCACAACGCCGTCCACAACAGGGTGACCCTCGTAAAGGATGATATCACTTATTACTATGGCGACCACAAGATTATGGGTGGTATCAGCTTCGAGCACCAGATGGCCGACAACTCCTACATGCGTAACGGTTCCGGCTATTACCGCTACTATTCTCTTGAGGACTTCTACAACAAGGCCGCTCCCGAGACTGTCGCCATAACATACGGATATGACGGCAACGAGAACCCTTCTTCAAAGGTGCGCTTCAACAAGCTTGCCCTCTACGGACAGGATGAGTGGAACCCCAATGAGAAGCTCAAGCTCACCGCCGGTGTGCGTCTGGAGACCATAATCTTCAACAACAGCGACCTTATGACCAACCAGGCCATATACGATGTCGATTATAACGGATATCATGTCGATACCGGCAAGTGGCCTACGTCAAAGCTCCAGATATCTCCCAGGATCGGTTTCACATGGGATGTACTCGGAGACCATACTCTGAAAGTACGTGGAGGTACCGGTCTTTTCACCGGACGTCTCCCTCTGGTATTCTTCACCAACATGCCTTCCAACGGAGGAATGTTCCAGAACGTCACCAGTGCCACTACAAAGTATAGCGGAGGTTCCATCAATCCTTCAAAGACTGATTCGGACATACTCAACGCTTTTGCCGGCAAGTTCATAACTGACAGGAATGAACTCATAGAATATCTGCACTCACTTGATCCGGACAAGTATCCTCTTACGATATCCCCCGAAGACGGAGTAAAGCCATCCAGCATTGCCGCTGTGGATCCCAAGTTCAAGATGCCGCAGATCTGGAAGACTTCCCTTGCTGTCGACTACGCCTTCCCTACATCGTTCCCCATGAGCATTACCGGTGAGGTGATATTCAACAAGAACGTGAACGCAGTCTACATCCAGGACATCAACATGAAGCCTTCTACCGGCTTCGCCCGTCTCAGCGGTGTTGACAACCGTCACATATTCCCTTCGGACTATACATATACCGGTACTTCAGCATATTTGCTGACAAACACCAGCAAGGGTTACGGCGGATCGGCCAGCATCCAGTACAGGATCGCTCCTATCGAGGGCCTTGACATATCTGCTGCCTATACCCACACGGTTTCCAAAGAGCTCACCGGTATGCCCGGTAGTGACGCATCTTCAGCCTTCACATACATTCCTACGATTGACGGCCCCAACAACCCTTCACTCCACAACTCACAGTATGTGACACCTGACCGTTACTATATTTCCGCTACCTACAACGACAAGGCTCACAACCACTTCAGCCTCTTTTATGAGGCATGGAGGGGCGGATACAACTACTCTTACATGTACAAGAGCGACCTTAACAACGACAACTACGCTTACGACCTCATCTACATCCCTACAGAGGCCGAATATGCCGCTGGTGATGTAAAGTTCGCTTCCGATGATGACGCCGAGCGTTTCTTCGCTTTCGCAAGAAAGGACAAGTATCTGTCAAAGCACATGGGTCAGTATGCCGAGGCTTACAGCGTATACTCTCCATGGGTACACCGCCTTGACTTCCACTATGCCCACGACTTCGTGTTCAACATCGCAGGTCAGAGGAACACCATCCAGCTGAACTTTGACATCAAGAACATCCTGAATCTCTTCAACTCCTCTTGGGGTGTGAGCAAGTATATGAACCCTGCTCTCAATTCGGGACGTATCCTTGATGTCGATCATATCGATGCTGACGGTGTTCCTGTTTTGAGTACTATCGATGGCGTTGGCCGTGATACTGAAATTTGGCAGTACTACAAGGCCATCGGCCAGTGCTGGTATGCCCAGATTGGACTTAAGTATATGTTTAATTAATCCATATATAGCACACAATCATGAAAACGAAATATTTACTTATGACTTTGGCGGCAGCGGCTACAATGGCTGTAGTCGGTTGCTCGACAAAGGAAGAGCTCGGAAACGACAATGCTACCATTGAAGTCTCCACTTCGTATGTTTCGATTAGTCCGTCCGGTGGTTCGGCTACGCTGCAATTGACAGCATCCGGTTCTTGGTCCATCACGACCGAACTTTCCGAGTACGATTGGCTCACTGTCAGTCCTACCAGCGGATCCGCGGGAACGACTACGGTAACGTTCACGGCACCTGATGAGACAAGCTCCACAAAAGAGGCCGAAATCGTATTCCAGATCGGAGACGAGTATGAATATGTGTATGTTTCACAATTGGTGGTGACGGACGTTGAAGATTCCTCTTGTTCCGACGTCATCTCCGGAGCCGACGGGAAGTACTATAGGATTAGGGCGGCTGTCACAAAAATAGCCAACACTTCTTATGGTAACCTTTACGTCAATGACGGGACCGGGGAAGTTTACATTTACGGACTCCTCAACTCTTACGG
>Ga0181612_173051_pt1 | contig 25267 bp, 14 predicted proteins | sample HoacroProtozoa21_FD_119630 | JGI IMG/M metagenome (GOLD analysis project Ga0181612, IMG submission 119630) | Hoatzin crop microbial communities from Cojedes, Venezuel. Combined Assembly of Gp0051906, Gp0051904, Gp0051908
CATTGGTTGGTTTTTTTTTACTAAAAAAAAAAAAAAAAAACAAAAAAAACACCCCCCCCCCCCCCCCCCCCAATATTTGCATGACTGGCTGCTTGCTTAACACAGGACTGTAATTGAGGCAACTTAAATAATATACACAGAGGAAGAAACGAGGGCAAGATTAAGCCAAAAAACAATCTAAAACCACATTTACCACCAGCCTTGACAATTTGAGGCAAAATCTTGCTTGGTTTCTCTGTTCTCGCCTGTGCTTGCCTTTGGCAGGGATGATTAAAGTCTCTGCTGCTTCCCCTGTAATGTGAACAAAGCCCTTTCGAGCCCTATTCGAGTTTCCTTTTAGCATGGTATTTGGCTTCCTTTGGGACTGACCTTTTACTGCCCACAGCCCACCTTCATCCTGTTAGAGGGCCTGCGGAGAGTTACTAAGTTAAACATCATAAATCCCACTATAAATGATTACACAGAGCTTTTCACTAACAATCTTCTGTGGGGATATCAAGCTTGATAGAAGCATAAATCATTTAAAGAACATCTGCCTAATGAGGGGTAACCTGGAATTGCTTCCCTGAGCCTGAATGTACCAAGGGGAAAAAAATGTAGGCAATTGGGCTATTTTAGCTAGTGCCTGCTGGACCCAAGTGGATGATTTCTGGTGTCGCAGCTATGCCTAGCTGGACACATGGGACTTGCCCACATGCCCTGACAGCAACATTTGCTTTGCCTGCAGACCATCACACCAGGAACGAGGGATATAAGCTTAGTTTAGTGTGTGTGGTTGTAAAGAAAGTCTAATACTGTGTCTAGACAAAAAGTTCTTCAGAGGCAGATGAGACAGAAGAGGAAACCCAAGCGGGTGGTTTAGAGGCAAGCTGAGCAAAGATGCGCTGCAGTCTGGGAGCTCGGGTTTATGAAACAGCAGCAGAACTGGGGAGGAAGAGAGCAGGAGCCGTGATTTGGGAGGTGGCTAGAGAATGCACCTGGGCTTACCTTACCAAGCTCGTGCCTGACACATCATGGCAGGACATGTAGCATCTGTTTATGGGAATAAAGGAGGGTGTTGAACGCAAGACTCGTAGTCAGTGCAATGATGGCACTTGTCAGGGAAAGAACAGGGTGAATTTGAAGGAGGGAGTCTAAGAAACTTATGAATCAGAACATGACTAGTGGATAAGGAAATTGCTGATAAATGCAGAGGGTGAATTTGCAAGAGATTCTGATGTGTTCCCTAGGAGCCATCAAGTCTGAATTGGGGCTAACAAGTCTGTTTACAGATGATCCTGCAGGCAGAAAACAAACTCCGTGCTTGAAAACCCTTTCTGTCCTTTCATTATGCATGCTGGGAAGAGTTTGAGTTTCCCATTGTTAGTCACAGTTAAGCTAACCTGTGACTTAGGTATCTTTCACATGGTCAGACTGATGATGGAAGGATTAGTGGGTGAGGAGTAGCAAATGGAAGCTTTTCCATTTAAAATCACTGGATCAACAGGAAAGGTGTAAATAAAAAGCGGTAACCTTGGAATGCAATTGAATCACTCTGGCAGTGCAAATTTGACTGCCAGATGCTCATAGCAAGTCTTCGTATCACAGTTTGAAGCTGCTGCTCCCTGATAATAGATTTAACAGAGATGACTAGCAATAGGAGCAGGATAATTTATAAACTAAAGTTCTTGTCACACAGAACTGGCCATGAGATTTCATGAAACTCATTGCCTCCTGCATAAATAAACTTGCTGGATGTGCGAGTTGTCCATCGCCTTATGGGGGGGTCATTGTTGGATGTTACTTCTCTCTGAGCAGCAGAGACGGTGCCTTGGATCTTACTACTGTGGTTAGAACTGAGACAGGGAGGTCAAGAATAGTTCAGTCTTTTCCTTGTGCTGTTGAGGATGAAGTCAATAGGAAGTAAATATTATTGACTGCTGTTTTCATTCAAAAATCAAGATTCATTGAGGTGAACCTGAGGTCAATAGAAGCTCTCAAGGAGGAGGAGACCAATAAATCATGACAGTGAATAAAACAATATTTGTAATGTAGCTAATTTTGGACATTGAGTGTTACTTGATCTAGTGGTTTTGGGTTGGTTTTTTTAATTGTCCTATTAACCAGATTGGTTGGTTGTATCATTTAAAAAGACTTTTAGTTAAGAGTACTTAACCGGAGTAAGACTATAGTGGACTGAATTTCACACAGGTGTAGAGAAATTGTAATTAACCTTTGCAGTTTACCTGGTCTATCCTCTGCTTGGAGCATGGCCAGCTTTCAATGGAAATTCAATGTTCTTCTGTGTTGTGATGATCCCTACCATGGGCACTTTGCAGAGATTGAACCGAACAGAAGTGCTTTCCCAAGAAGCTTTCTCATCTCTCCTTAAGGCCTAAAGAAGGAACCAAGACAACATGTGTGAGTAAAGTATAAGAACAGCTTTTAAAGAAATTAATCTGCCTTTGATTCTCCATTACTTTTTAGCTTTGGAGATGGAGTGAGAACATGCAACTAAACAATGATGAAGCTAGATAACTGGTACTTTTGAAGGAAATATGTATATTTGTTCTGTACACAGGGCAGTTAAAGTCTACTGCTTGGGTAGTGTGGGCCTGTGGAGTATCTCCATAAAATCTGAGGGGAAGATGTCACATGTTATGTTAATGTAGTGACGGACTGTCCAACTTCCTGCTGGAAGGCAGAGTGTTTAGCCCTGCCATTTGGGACAATAGAAGTCTACATTTCCAGTGTTTGCTGAGGGTTTGAGACAGTTTGAAGAAGCCTCACGTTCAAGAAATGCTATGGATCCTCTGTTGAAAATCACACCACCTAGACGTGTTGCAAGTGAGGCAACCTGAAGCCCACTAGACTATAAAAAGGTTGACCACTCTTAGATCAAAGATAACTTTCTATACATCTTCATGAAGGGGGGCTAACGATGTGGCTGTAAAGCAGAGATTGCCATGGGGAATTCTAGCTAGTTTTAAATGATCCAGCTTGGATACTAAAAGCAGTGTAGCTGAACTTGCACAGAGTCCAGGTAGGGCTAATTGTTCTTAGTTGTTATATTTGTCTCGGTGGAGCTTTTTCTCTCCTTAAACCTTACCTGGGTGTAACTGGGTTCTCTTTATGGCATTACTTTGTGCCCTGTAAGCATATACGATGCCTTCACAGGAGATAAGAAGATACATTTTGGGGAAGGGTGCACAGGCAGAGATGGAGGGGAAAGTGCTTAAAGTACAACCCTTGGCAAGTGTGAGTCTTTTATAACATCTTTTTCATGTAATTCAATAAGACAGTATGAACTAGATAGTAATCTCATTAAAGATTTTACAACTTCTTTTGGACAGAGTTTCCTTTTTTCCTACGTGTGCATACACGGCCTTGATCAATGTGGCTGTGTTCTGTGGCTGAGAACTGTGTACCTTCTCTCAGTCCAATCAGGGTAATTTGATTAGATTGTCAGCTGGTCTAAATAGCTGTTGCTCCACTTGAAGTCAGTGCAGTTATGCCAGATAATACCAGCTGAGAATGTGACCATCATTTTTACTGAGTTGCATTTCTAACCCTTGCTGTTCTCTTAAATTCCGGAGCCGAAGCCAACCCTTGTGATAGCTGCAGGGTAGGATGTGCAGAGCATCCAGCCTTGGCCTAACTCCGCTCTCTCGACAGTCCAGGGATGTTTGTCGTGTTACTGCATCCAGCCCCAGAGTCAAATGGGTTGGATTCAATTAGGCTGCTGCTGCGATGCTGAGGATCTAGTCCTCCATCGAAGCTTATCAGCTTCAGTCCACTGAAATCAGCAGGGCTGGGCTGGTTTACAGCTGCCTGAGGATCAGGCCTTGAGCCTGCATGTTGTTGTATTAACCAATGAAGGTTACAAAATAATAGTAAAAGACACCTTCTTTACCACAACAGTGCATTTCCTTGCTTACCTGGGAATGGCAGGTTCTGGTTTGGCTTCGTCTGGGATGGCTCTTGAGAAGCAATGCAGCACTGAAGGAGTAAAGTATTGCCTCCTGGCTGGCTTTCCAATGGCCTTGCCACGTGCTGTCAGAACTACTGGGCATGCATGGATGCATCTGTGTGCACATGGCAGCTGTTTGGCACTTTGTTCGCTTTTTAGTAGCATTTCAACCCTACTGCAGGTGGTCAACTACCGACTGTTGCTTTGTGGTTGTGCAAAGGAAAACTGCAGGTTGCCTTTGGCTAAGAGCTGCTCTCTCAAACCAGATATTGTGCTTCTAGGAGTGCAGTTACTGTTTCAGTTTCTTTTTTGTTGGGTTTTTTTTTTTTTTTTTTGGCTCGGGGTTATTTAGGGTTTGGATGTGTTATTGCCAGTCGTTCAAAGCAGGAAGGCAGAAGAAGGGATGGTCTTCTAGTTGGCTCTCACTAAAACGTTTGCTGTAGGATTGCCAAGTTGAGCAGGGATTTGAGAGGAGGAAATCATTATCGGCTCACTTCTTCCTCAAATCTGCCTCCTACTCTAACGTTAGAGAACATCTAAAAGTAGCTGCCCCAGCAGCTGCAGTGCCAAGAACAGCATTCCCCAGTGGGGTCTTCTTTGCAGAGCAAGCTTGAGCCCGTGATAGGAATTAAGACCAGAGATAAGGTGCTTGTGTTGACCGAGTTGCCACTATTCTTCCAGCTGGCTAAATGGAAATTACTCACTCGCCAGCCTGTGTGTAACCCTTGTCTTTCCTCCTACCTGAAGTGTTATGTGGCTTTTGCCTTTTCCTGCACCATGCTCTTATCTTCTGCTGCTTGGAGAGCTGGAGGTGCCAGTGCAGCTTTGCCTTTGGCTCAGCGCTGTGAGATTAGTGTATGAAAGAGGGTGGCAACTTGCCAGCTCCCATCGTGCCTCTTGCAGTGCGAAATCAGAGTGGGTAAATTCCATCCACTTTGATGGAAAAGGGGAGCTGTTACTCTGCAGCCGTGGACGGCTGCTGGTGCCCTAAAGCACCATCAGGCTCCAAATAGTAGAAAACTTAGCATGTGGCTATATATAACACACGCTCATTCCTCTAATGCATGGGGATTTGTGTGTGCAAGTGAGAATCGCAGCACGCTTACCTGTGAATAAACCCTAAACTTCTCTACTTCATAAGCTGACTCTATAGCATTTTGCAGGTCCGAGTTTGTGCTAATTTCAGTTTTGAGTTCCAGAGTTTTGTGTTAGTTTCATTACTATTTTCCAGTGCTTCCAATTAGGGACTAATACTTTATGAAGGCTTTATGACTGTCAAAGATTACCCTGCTTTTTATATTGTCTAATTCTGTATGAACTGGGGCAATACGAGAAAACAGGTTAAGCTCCGAGATAAGAAATACATTAAAAACATTTTTACTCTCCTGTAATTCTCAAGCCCTTGGACCTGGGGTTGGATCTTGGAGCGAGTCAGATCTGTTTTAACAAGCCTTTGCTTGAAGCGTTGTGTTCCTCACTGTAGCAGTTTGGTTTGTTTTAGTCTACAACATGCCCAGCCGTGTTCTGCCACTGTCTGAATCCGTGGGGCATCTGCTGTGGAACAACTGTGTTTTGGTTTTGGGCCCTGCTCTGATTCAAACAGGGTTCAGTAGATCTAGAAAAGGACCAGGACTTGCCTCCTGGGAAAGAGATAACTGGAAAGGATATGAGCAAGGGGCTGTAAAATCCTGAGTGAAATATGAAAACTGAATAGGGAACGACCATGCATTCTCTCTTCCAGGATGTGACTTAAGGGGCATCAGATGAAACTATCGGATGGCAGGTCCAAATCAAACTGGACGTACTTCCTCACATGATGCCCTGCCAAGCTGTGGCCTGCCTTGGGGTAAGGTATTGTAGATGTTGAATTTTTATGTGGCTCAAAAAGCAATTGGATGAATTCAAGGAAGAAATGTCCATTGAGGGCTATTAAATATAAAAGCTTTCATCAGCTGTGGCCACTGCATGGGCTTGCAGCACGGGCATGGTTAACAAGTTCCAGCAAAAGGGGCTTTGGAGACTGCACTGGTCATCTCGTCTAACTTCATAATGGAACTGTCAGTCCACTGAGAAATGTATCTAATGCTAACCTACATAATGTATCAGTGACCCACTGCTTCTGCTCCCTTTACTGCCTGCATAAAGGTCAAAGATAATGATTAAAAAAAAATAAATAACCCAAGAAAACCGCACTGCCTCCCTCTCAGGTCATTCAGGTTTGAAATAAATCATCTTTCTATTTCTGAAGGCACAGATGACTTAAGCCAAATTGCATTTGGAGCCATTATCCTCACACTTCTGTTTTATTTATGCTGTCATGTCTTGTGCTAACACTTTGTGAAATATTTATTTGCTTCTGGTCTCCTGCAGCTTAGCTCTGGATTCATGAGGCTCTTGCGTTATGTCTCAATTCTGTGCAGCTGCATTATGTCAAGGAAGGAGAAAACGAAGACTCAAGTCTGTGTTTTACTCTATAACAATATACTGCACATTGCCGTAGGTAATGCCATGCAACGGGTGGACATTTTGTTTGTACGCCTCAAGCACATGAGTTTTGTTAGAGCAACAAAATGTACATGTGGCTACAAAACCTTATTGTCTGATGAACAGCGCTTCTGTATTTAATTCCTGAGCCTTCCCTTATGCTTACTCTACTGGTCCCTGCTAACTTGCATGAAAGAGCCTGAAAGGAGATGGGCATATCCCAAAAGACACCAACATATGATTTAGTGGTTCAAGGGATGGGTTAATTACAAGTTTCAGATTCTCTCTGTAAGAAATGCTGTAAATACCTTTATCATCTATTCAGGACTGAAGGTGTGTGGCCAGTCAATTCAGCATCTGAAATAGCTTCCCCAGGCACGGTGCCAGCTTCCCTTACACCTGTCTGGATGGGAAATGAGCTGCAGCCATGCTCTCTGCTACTTGTGAGCCAGGAAGGATGAAATCTGTGTGCTGGGTTTCCCTCCTCTTATCTCCATTTATCAGAAACACTAGCTGAAGTGTCTGAATCTCTGCAGGAAGATCAACTGTGTTTGCTGTGTTGGGATCAGGATATGGGTTGATTTAAGATGCTGAGGTGCAGCTCTGATGCTTGGCCCCGACAGCAGAAGTCTGCTAGAGAAGAACTGTTCTCTTGTTTCCAGCTCCTAGCTAAAATCCAGACTAGCAGTGACTGGCTGTCATTTTAGTTGAATTGCTGTTCAGTGATTAGTATAAAATGTGCAAACAATTCTCAGTCCGGTTATGGATGGACAAGTTTATCAAACCTGAGAACCGGCGGCCAGGCTGGCCTCCTTATCTGAGCAGAGCTGCCAAAGGTTTAGCCAATACTGACTGTAAACTGCCTGCATTGTGTCTAAAAAATGTATGGGTAGTGGCACATGATTGTACCATGTGGGAAGCTTTATTGCTGTAAACTCGAGCTGGGTGCTCTGATGTCATCACTAGAAAACCTTTCAGAGTCTAAATCCAGTTTTACATATATATATGTTTATGTATACACGTAGGTGGGAAAAGAGCTGCTAAGCTGCTGTTGCCACTTCTTGCTGAATTATACCAACAAGCTCCTTCTGGTGTTAGCTTTAAGTGACATTTACTGTGTAAATGACACTGACATTCAAGATGAGATGTTGGCTTTTGCAGGGGCTTGCTAATTCCTCCTAGGGTCTCCCAGGAGAAGAGCCCGCAGCAAAGAGCTGCTGCCTTTGCAACAGGTGCTGCCTTGGCCTCTCAAGCCTTTTGCTGTTTGGGAAGGAGAATGAGCAAGCAGAGCCTTGTTCTCACTTTGGCGCCTTTTGCTTCCTTTCATGTCTCTGGGAAACCTAGGGACACACTGATTTAATCGTTGGGTTTCTGCGACCAGTGGCAATGAATGCTACTTACGTGTGGAGCGAAGGACGGAGGATGTGCTGGCTTTATTTGCTAAATCCCTTTCACTAAAGATGGAGAGAGAGTCATTGGGTTGTGTTTAAAGGATTGATCACTTGAGTGATGGGATAAGGGAATAGCACTACCAAAAATTGCTGTACAGTGATTGCACACTGATCCTGTAAAGGATCAGAAATTTGTGTTAGGTGATGCATAGCTTTGCCAGAAGAAATTGAGATTTACTTATTTATTTTAGCCAGAGGACAAGCTTTAAAAGCTGCGAGTGGAGTTTTTTGAAGGACAAGTGGGAGTTAGTTGCCTAATTCACATTGACTTTCGGGGAGATCTGGCTGCTGAGCAGCTCTTTGTGCCTTTCAGAAATCTCCCCTTAGTCTACATAATCTCTCTGTAACCCCTTTTTAATTAGCTTGTCTTTCTGGAAGAAGAGACCAAGAAGTCATGTTCAAAGATTATTGCTCTATCTAGCAGCTGCTGGAATAGACCAGTTAATGCTGCAAAATCTTATTCCAGGTCCCAGCAGCATGTCTGGTCTGTCTTCCCTCTCTAATTTGGCTGAGGGATATAAACTGCCCCCAAACTGTTGTTTAAACCCATTTCTAGCCAATGATGCTCTGTGCTCTAGCACCAGCTGGTCATTTATCCGGATAGTCTGGCTTTGAATCTCTTGGCAGAGCAAAATATTTGAAAGGGAGAGAAATGAGCGGCTGGGGGTGCTACAGAAAATAAATGCCAAGAGCATGTGTATGCCAAACAGGAGATAATGGTGCTACCTTTACTGTCCCAGGCACTCCATCTGCGGTTTGTGCCACAGCTATGCTCCTGCTGTTCGGGATCAAGAGAAAAATGTCAGGCAGGCAGGCAGTGTTTGAAGATGCAGCATAAAGATGTGCAGAGAAAATCCAAGTCTTTTTAACGGAAGTTAGGCTTTCCCAGTGAAATTCAGGGTGTGGATGGGGAGAGGTTTTTGAAGCTTCTTAAAGTGTTTTTTGTGTCTATAAGAATAAATTCAACTCAACTGATATAATGAAGTGTGCACATCAAAGGTAGGAGCCTGGTGGATTTGAACTCTTCAGGGAAAATTTGTGGTATTGTCATGAGGAGACAATTCCTAAAGCAGATGGGGGAGAGTGGTCCGAGGTGCTGGGAGAGGCTGAAAAATGGGGGACTAGTGAACTAGTGGCTGGGAAAAATACTGGATATTGCAGTGGGGAGAAACTGCCTTCTGTTTTCCTGTATTCTGGACCTTGTCTGGGATGGAGGACTGAGCGGTGGTTGTGTATGAAGATGAACAGAAAACAGCTCCATTTTAACTTTCAACCTGTCTTAGAGCAAGGGGGAAGAGAGAAACAGGGACAGTTTTGGGGGTGGAGAGAGAGGTTAAGCAGCTGTAATTTTTCTTAATTTTTTCCTGGCTCCTGCCTCTAATGTAGTACCAATCTGCTGACATGGGAGCTGTTATGTCAGCCCCATTCACTGTCGTAGATGTTTGAGAGTCGATGTTGAGTTTTTGCTTGAGCTAGTTCAGAGCTAGCGTAGTTGTGTGTGGAATACCTTTCCACTTTTCTCCCACCTTTTGAGCCGTGCAGTCATGTGCAAAATCTGCCCAAAAGTCATTCCAGCTTTCAAAGATGCACCAGAATTTTATAACAGTCTTGTTCTTTGCATACTGAAGGTTTGAGGTCCAGTTCCCTGCTTGCTAATGTGGGTGCCAGCAAAGACAGTACAGTCAGTCTACATAAGATCAAATCCTGCAGTGGTGTACGCTTCAAGCAAGGATCTCTAGGAGTTGCAGTGGAGTTTGGTGTTGTCACTAAATGTAGCAGCTCTGCTTTTAGGGAACTGGGTCAGCCTTGCCCCCCACATGTTGGGGAAGCATTTTAAGATCCTTAGATGAAAGGCACGGTACAACTGTAACATAGGTAACACCAAAAAAATTTAGTTTTTAGTTCTTCTAATATAATAATAGTGAAGAGGAGGCTGAGCACTGTCAGTGACCACTCTAAAGGAGACCCTTCAGGTTGAGCTGTCTAATGTCAAACTACTCTGAAGGAAAAAATAAGCTCTTCTCCTATATCCTTGTTCTCAGCAAGTCCTTTAAAACATCATCACATTCTAAGCACATGAGCTAGAAAAACAGCTGCCTTTTCTACTCCTTCTCTGCCTGATGAGGTTAATAATAACTTTGAATGCATATGTACAGCATTAGCTTTCATGGTAACATGCATAATTCAAATCCCCCAAAGAACAGTAGAGCTTTGAGGAAGCAAACTTCCTTAATGTACCGGGCAAGGATCCAGCTTTTACCAGCTGTTGAGAGTTGATGTACAATTTTTGGTTAAGTGAATAATTTATCATGGATATTATCTGTAGTGTATCGCATCCCAACAGTTTGTAGGCCTGTACATATGGCTCTCGAGATGCCACAACACTGCCATATGCTTCATGGCCCATTACCACTTCAAACTCCCTTAAGATGTTTTCCCCTATGTTAAACATGTTAGAAGTATAGTGGGACCACTGGCTCAGTGCAAATGCTGTCTGGATTCTGACCCCCTCCATTAAAAAAAAAAAAAAGACTGTTTAGACTCTATCCACAACCTTGGTGTCCTTTTAAATAAACTGTCTGCTTCATGATACAGATGTAGAGTACAAATCCTGCAAAACACCTGCCCTAAACTTGTCCCCAGCTACCCCTTGTGACATGGTCGTGTTGTGTTTTTACAAATCAGTTTACTGTAGCTCCAGTCTACTGTCAGTGTAAATCAAGGCTTCTTTAATCAGGCGGTGAAGCTGCTCTGCCCCTTGTATTCACAGCACCGAAGCAGAACCGGGACATGCTGTCAGCCTGGGTGAGAAGTATGTAATACCTTGTCCTCGATTACAACTGCAGATGTCCTATTTCTTGGGCAGGAGAAGGAGTGCTGAAGCTGAAGAACTTCATAGTTTAGGTAGCTGCTACAGTGCAGGAGAGGGAGAAAACATCTGGGTTGTTTGTCAAGTTGATTGCTTATATGGGAAGCAGCTTCATATGATAAAAAAGACTGAGCCAACATTGAGAGCAAGCAGCTGCTTAGCTGTGATTACAGCTATGTGTCCATCATAAGGACCACTGAAGCTTCTTCAGCTACAGAATGTGCTTTTTTTAAGTTCAGGCACTTCATGTCCAGGAGAAGTATCTTTGTTCAGCTGCATCTTGAACACTCATGTGATGCTAGTGGTCGGTGGTCACCAGGCTCTCCCTGGCTGGTGGTTGGAGCTTGCAAGAAATGAAACAATCCCTGCATGAAAGGGTCTTTCACTTTTGAAGATGCTTCAGGAGAAAAAGTGCTTCTAGCATGGGACCTCTCACTGGTGCTGAATGAATGATTTCCAATTCAATGTTACGCATGTTTTTGCTTCAGTAAAAATCCCACTCTCTTTCCAAACAGATTGCATTTTTTAGATCTGTTTATTACTCTGCAGTTGTTTCCCTGTGTAAAGATTGTGCGCAGCTTTCTTGTACCAGTCTGTTGCAATCAGGTTGCTTTGGTTGTGAGATGCTATTTTTTTCTGTTGAGTAGATCAGAATTTTTATGTTTTCAGTTTCTTTTTTTACTTTTTTTCTTCCCTAGTGTGAGCATTGTTCTTTAGATCATCACTTCCACATGCTTAAACACTGGAGATCTTGTGGGAAGTGGAACAGGGAAGGGATGTTATGATGGCCAGCACAAACGTGATGGGTTTCAGATGGCTGGAGCACATCTGCTGTTTTACTGAGAATAGGCACCCTCGGGTCCTGCTGGCAGTGGGAATCCTCCTTCTGCACTTCAGAGGAAAGCAGCGTATCTTATGCATGTTGATTATTGCTCTCCCTTCAGTTATGCAGGGAGAAATGCAATGAGCTGTGAGCAGTGAACTCCTGCTTGGCTGCAGAAAGGAAGAAGGGACCCAGAGGAACTGACCCCAACTGCAGGAGCCGGCAGATATCTCTGCTGGTTTTACAGCCAATTCCGTGCAGCCCCCTCCCTAAAAGAACTGAACGTGGGTAAACTGCAGGGTGAGGAGCTGGGTTAATCCTGCCAGGATTGAAACCTGTGCTTTGCTGAGATCTGGTCATGTCAAAGCTGCTGCCTGGACTGAGGTGAGGCTGTGCCTTGTGAAGCAGTGACCTTTGCTGGCTGGGATCAGCTTGGAGGGTGCGTCACTCCGTGGCACTTGCTGCTAGCAAGGGAATGTTTATCCAGTGTGTTGATTAATCAACCTTGAAAAAGGGTCAGATGGGTTTACTCGAGCATCTAAGTAACCCTCGTGGTAAAAGGTTACTTAGCCTAGCCTGTGTGTGTGTGTTAGAGGGCTGTCTATAGCCCTGGACTGGAATAGTGCTGTTTGGAGTTTTAAGCTTTTACAGCATCGTGGTCTGGATCTGACACCAGAATGCTTTTTCTTTTTTTTTTTCTTCTCTGAATACGCTCCGGTTCCTTGGTCTGCTTGCTATGCTGTGCTCCCGCTTTACTCCTGCTGCTCTTCCACCCTGCTGCTTTATTCCAGTCCTCATACTCTGCTCTCTTCACAGGGGGAAATTTTAAGTATTTTGCAGTGGGGTCAGTGGTGCACTCTGCCTCCATTGGAGTTTCGTTAAATAACAAGAACTCCAGAAACATTACATTCTACACCTCTAGCTTTGGCAAATAGAAGATGACCCCCAAAAAAGAGAGAAAAATCCCACAGTAAGGTACTGCTTTCCTCTAGGGTTTCTAGAGGGATTAAACGATGCTGAAGATAAGATCAATATTTAAACAAGAAGTTCTTGAAGCCAGTGTTCCTTTTAAAAAGATCATGGATTGAGCTGGATTGTGAGCAGACCAGTTCCCACCTCATATATGGGGATCTTGGCATGTGTCTTCTCCCATAAGCATTAAGCCTGATACTCTTGTGGAACCTTCATATTAAATTAAGACGTAAAATGACGGCAAGGTTTTCATTCTTTGTGGCAACTGGAATAACAGCTAGAGGGGTGGAAAAAACCCCTTCCAAACACAGTTGCTTCAACTGAAAGTCCAACAATGACATCTAGTGGTTTCCAGTGAGGCTTGTGGGGTAGTCTTGGGTGAGAATACTTTTATCAGGGTTTTCCTTCACTGTTTTTATGCTAGGGATCCAACTCCTAATTTTGAATCCCTCCCACCTACCCATTTAAAAAATACTGAGAGATGAATGCTTGTTCTTCAGGTTTGCTTTGCTGTTGCTGGTTTCAGTGATCACAACCACATTTTAGTTTCAATAAAACTAAACCCATACTTCCATTTTCTTTAGCTGCTTTAAGTCAAAATGAAAGTAAAGGCAATGTTCATGGTATTTCCAGTGCTGATTTATCTGAGAGCAGGAAAAGTAAAAGATGAGATCTTACACAATGGGAAGAGTGGAAAAACACCTGTTCCGCAGGGTCAGAGCGAGTCTACTTTGACTGTGTTCGGGCATTTGAAACTTAGAAAGGTGAAACTTGAGGTAAAGCTTTTTTTTAAAGGTGTTAGTTCATCTTTTTTTGGTACAGAGTTAGTAATCTGGCAAGAGAGGTAGAACTTGGAGGACGGATAAAGTAAGAATTGGTATTTGTGATGGCATCCTCTTGTTTCAAGAGGACAGGGAAGTTTCTCTCTGTTTGATACACAGGGTCATCTGAAAGTGAGACAGCTGGATGACAAACCTGGCTGATTCAGACCCAGAGGTATTTTATAAGTAGCTGTAGCCCTCAAAAGAAGGGGTTTGTAAAAGCAGCTCCAGGTGATCTTTGAGAGTGTTCTGGTCTTCGCTGTGTACAATGGAGAATCGAATGCTCTGAGGACAGTGACCGCGTGCCTGACCTTCCTACATCTTAAAAGCCCGTAAGATCTGATGAAGATCGTGTAATATACATGGCAAACTTGATGATCCCAATGCAACGCAATTAATCTTGGCTCTTTAATTTGTGTGATACGTGTCTGCTTTGGAATTGAGACTCCATGTTTTCTTATCCTGTTGAGCTGTGTATATATAATATAGCTCTGTCCTCTGCTGGGAATGAAGAATTTGGAGTCTTGTTAGTAATGGATTGCACTCCCTCTCTTAGAGAAAGAAACAGAGAATGGATTTCAGCCACTCACTTTAAACTTGGAGCTCGTATGTGACTATAATGCCACATAATGAGGTAAATAGTTGCTGGTATAAATGCTCTGGTTCCCTTTATTAAGAGGGTTTAAATTGATACAAGCAAAGTCCTTTTATCTTTTTACCCAGCAGGCAGCAAATGAAGTGCGTTAATGTCTTTGGAGGAGAAGTGAACTGGGTTATAAAGGGAAATCATGATCACGAGATAAAACTGAAAAGAAAGAGGGTCTGCTAGAAAAATGAGTGGGAATGTGGAAGAAAAACCCTACGACTGAAAACTAGGCAGATGTCTTGACAGCAAGCACTCGACTTTCAAACAGGAGCTTGATGCAGTGCGTCAAAGACTTCTATATTACACTACCAGTCCTAGCTCCATCCTCATTCAGGCCTAAATGCTGCCCAGTGGGATTGCAGAACAAAACAAAATGTGAAATTATAGTAAAAATTTATTACTTTGATGCTCTTACTTCCCTTGGCTAAAGACAAGGAAGGCAACCCTACTGCTAAGTTAAGCTGGAAGGCAGTCTGATGCTCAGCAGCCCAAGGGCAGGGCCTGGTGACAATATTGCTTTAGGTACAGGGCGGCGAATTAGAGGAAGGCAGGAGAGTTGCGTTGGGGGGATACGTGTTGGAGTATAGCTGATGGACTTAGTAATGAACATGCAGAATACGATTTGGACGCAGACATAAACACTGCGATTCAGGAGTGGTTGAAATGCAACCCTTCTAGGCTTGCCAGTCTTACTGTTTTTTGCCAAGAGACAATTTAGTGATGGATTAGCATCACTATTAAGAAAAGCTTCTTCCGATGGCTTTATTGGGAAGCTTTATTTTGAGGAGGGCAGTAGTACTAATGGAATCTCTAAGGTTGGTGTGCTGCGCAAGCTTTAATCAGAAAAAAAGCCTCCAGGTATGTAAGTCCATTGTTTTCCAGCCTGAACTCTTCAATCCTTACTGGAAAGGAGTCTTTCTACTGATTGCCAATAAGAAATATCTGAGACTTAGTAGGGGAGGGTATGATAAGGGCAGCGCTCTCCCTGGAAATCTGGCTACTTATGTCTGGGAGTCCACCATGCTCTGTACTAGGTGACGAGGGAGCTCAAAGAGCAGCTCTCTGGCATGGGTCCACTGAGGAGACCCCGAGTTTGGTTTCCCAGGAGCGTGGTACCAAATTAGAGGCGCGCTTTTTGTGGTGTCCCAGACCAGAAGGAGATTGAAGGGAGGAGGGAGAAATGTGTTATTGTTGTACATGCCCACTAGATGACGGTGCTGTCTCATAGACTCATTCCACTGTGCTTGAAAGTGGGTGTTCTCTGGAGGAATTTGGCTGCACCCACAGTGGAGAACAGGCTCTGCTAAATTAACAGCAATAATCATCGATTTTACCCTACTTAAGTTTCTTCTTTGTTTTTATTTTTCCCTTGGAAACAAGAGGCATTTTTCACAGCAAATATTAAGCAGAAGGGTACTTGTTTTCAGTTCATTCATTCTGTTTAATTTCAGGTGTTAAGCCTGCGTCACTCAAGAGAAATGAGGCTAGCAAGGTTGTGGCACCAGCACTGAGGATGTATTTTGGGTGCCTTCACTGAGTTTTATTATTGGTAATTATAACAGGTGTTTGAACTGTGAAAACTTATTTGGAATAATGTGTGATGCTCCCTGCTGAATGAAGCTTAAAAACTATACCTGGTCCACTGGAGAACTGGACCATGCTGACAAGATGCCGCTTTATTCAAAGGACTACCTCTTCCCTCTGTGTTGCTCCTCTGAAGTCAGTGGAGAGACTGTGATTCATATGAAATGCATTCCAGACTCTTATTCGAAAGGTGACTACGTAAGACCTTGTTTCCCTGCCTTCACAGACTATTAGCTAGAACTCTAATTTTAGTAATCCTCGAGGTTCCCTATAGACTTTTTCTAAAATAAAAAAAAAAATATCAAGAAACAACAACAAAATCTTAATAACTCTCCACATAGCTGTCCAGTATAGCAACAGAGCTCAGTTACTTGCTGTGGGAAGATGATTTGCATTACAAGAGTGCTTTTCTGGAAGCTCCCAAGCAAACAGAGCTTCCCAGAAGCCTGAGCTGTTGGGCCTACAGTCATAACACTGTCTCCTTTGAGCTTCCTTATCATTCCCTGGTGAATGGCATCAAAATTTTTTGAATTTCTAAAACATCTTTGTGGAAGCGTACCGTGATTTTTAGGTCCTCTAACAAGAATCGTATTTGGTAATGCAGATTTGGGGATAAGCTCTCTTTCCCGGTGGAAAATGAGTAGCAATATAACCTGTTTGCTGTATAATCTGTTTGTCATTTGTGACAAAATGAAGCCCCTTCACCAGTGAATCCGTAGGGGGATGCAGTGGGGTAGCCCAGGCAGAGTCTGGACTATACAACCAAGCTGTCATACGGTGTGTGGCTTTTGATTCTGGAAAATCTTGTTTCCCCATTCAGCAGTGAAGGTTCTGCTGTCCCAGAAGCATTCATAGCAAGCTCTGCTATTTGTCTGCTTATGCACAGTGTGAAACTACTCCACTGGCAAAACTCTGTAAGCAGGTGAGGAGTTTGACCCCACTGAAGTGTTTCCTTCCAAACATGAAATCTGCTTAAAAGTTTGTGTGGCCAGACTGAGTTGGATGTAAATTGCAGTGAAATTTTCTCAGATGTCTTTGCTCAGCTCTGCGTGCTTTTTATCACAGCAAGTTTTTACGACATGTAAAGATAGATGGTTTTTAGTAGCACATAGCTCTTTCTTCATGGTTGTTGTGAGCCATTCGTCTCATTCAGATGGGCATCATCCAGTTTATTATTGCATGTCAGGAACTCATTGCAATGACAAGGAGGAAGAAGTGGTGTGTGTTTGTTTTTCCTATTAGGCTACTTGCTGACTGTACTCATGAGAACAACCTCCTAAAGGCTCTTGGTACTTTGTGGCAGAATACACAGTGTTGTATCTTCCTGCTTGAATGTCAGTGTGGTTACAGTCAGGACACCTCAACTGTTGCAGGAAAAATCATAGTCCAGAAAAACATTCCTGTCCATCTTGAGATCTCTAAATCCCCTGGCAGTGGAACAGGGCATTTGGCATGTTAAGGCAGTTTACAGCCACAATAAGGCACCAGCAAGTTGCAAGAGGGCTGGAAAGGACCCTTTACATAAATGAGATTCGGGGCTTGACTTTGCAGAGATACTGCTGCAGAGATTTGGCAGTGTTTGCTCAAGAGATTTTTTTTTTTTAATTATTAGTATTGATCAGGAAGAGAGCGCTGAATTTCACAGCTTGGTGTTTTCTCTACGTGACATGCTCACCACTAGTCTAGATAACACACTGATTAACGTGGAATGATGAAATGCAAGCTCAGGCAGAACGGTACTTCCAGGGTATCTGCTGAGAGGACTTCCCTTCAGCGTCGGCCAGATGGACTGAGTGGATATCACAGTTCAGACTCGTAAACAGAGTCGGCTCCATCTGGCTTAGAGATGAATTTCATTCCCAGCAATGAAATTCTCGCCTCAATCTCCCTCTACATAATCCATCTCTCTCATGTGCGCAGTCTGTTTCTTGCATTGACTTGTACATAGCAAAGGTTTGCTGTGCAGCTAGAAAGCACCATGCTTTCCCTGCTCTTCCTGATGGAGATTTCCCTGCTTCCCCCTGGGCTGCGAGTAAAGGCAGAGCTTTGTGCTCGAATGGAGCAGTTGCTACTTCCCAGAGGGGTGCGGGAGGAGCCGAGGCAAATACCCTGCAGTTCAAAGCCTTGTGTTTTGCAGGTTTCTCTAATGGGAGACTGACTTTACAGATCTTAAATAAGATCGTGATGTTTTTTCTTCTTCTTCTCCCCCCCTCCCCCCCATCGCTTAATGTTTTGCCACAGGAGGATTAACTTACACTGAGCAAAACCTGTTTTCGATATAGGTGTGCTGGAGATACTGGTCTCAGGGCTGCCCTTGGTATAAGATGGGAAAGGAATGTAAAGGTGCCTTTGTATCTAGTATGTCTCTGCTCCTTAAAAGGGCCGATGTATGAAGCTGAAAACTGATGGTGGACAGAGAGATAACCTTTCCTCTAGGTGATCTGGAGCTACTGCATCTATCCCATGTCTGCTGGGGAGAAGAGATTTTGTGCACAAAGGTACCTAAGCAAGCCGAGCTGGCCTTATAGACCTTTGCAGCTCCAGGGCAGAGCCCCTCAGGGTCCCGGTGGAAGTGTCCTGTGTGCTCTCTCCTCCCTGGCAGCGAACCCTTCGTCTTTCAGTGCAGATGCTTCTCCTCTTACCCCTGTTCTTTGCCTGCCTGCTATTGTAGTTGCATCCTTGTAAGCTGCCAGTGCAAGGACTTGTGCAAGAGCTTTGGAACCCACCTCCACCAAAATCAGTCAAATTAGTAAACGCACGATATTTCATGTCTTAAGATGTTGAAGTCCGAGTGAACCAAGTTAAAGAGGATTCACCCCGACAGATATGAGCGGGCAGTGGGAGTGAGCCTGGAGCTAGAGTTTGCACAACTAACTTTTCCAGCCAGTCCAGCCACCGCCCTAAAGGGATGCCTATAACTTCAGAGACAGAAAAGCCACATTTTCTTCAGTTCAACTGGTCCTAGCTATGTTGACTGCCTCCTTTAGGGTTTTTACTAATTTCTTTTATTACAGTGTTTTGTTTCTCTTCTGCATTGTTGTTAATGTTTTGTTCCTTTTTTGATTGTCCCCCCCATGCTAAATATTTATCCCATATTCAGCTGAGAGTACAATCTGGGCATGCTGGAATTCTTGTCAAACTTCTGAAGCACCACTGGTGAAACAGCTCTGGCATTAAAGCAGGATGACTCGCATCTGTTTGGCTGTCTGTGGTCTTTTAATTGTCTGACTAACATATTCCATGAGAGAGCTGGTCTGCCTGGAGCAAGGTGAAAAACTATTTAGTGTTTTATCTTTAAACAGCACATTCCAAAAAGGACAAAGAAAGAGGAATGCACTGTTACGACCTTAGCTTCTCAGCTCATATCCTGGATATGTCAAACTGCACTGGTAGTGCCCTGGTCTAACTCAGCATGCATTTAATGAAATGCCATGTAAATTATTTAAGATAGATTTTAATTAAAGTGAGACCTTTGACAAGGCTGGAGTCATATGTATTGTTAGCTAGATGGAAGCTACTTGCGGATTCATTGCTGTGTTTTTGTGCAATACCTCCTAGTCCAACTCGACCCCCATCTGCGTCACCTTGGGAGGAGCAAATGTGATAAAATTCATGTTAAATTTATTCCTAAGCTCAGTCATATTCCTTCTGAAGTCAACAGGAGCTCTGTCCTGCTTTCAGCATCCTGGTGTTCATGGCTTTCTGGCTTCCCTGTGATGCCTGCTGTTTGGCTGGAGCAGGGCATGCCTGTTGTTCTCCCTCTGCAATTCCTGCTCTGTATATTTTTAGTGTTGGTTTTACTTCCTTCATGCTTTCCCTTATTTCCCTAATAATGTCTCTGTTCTCCCCTGAAGAGAAATCCTCAGTTTCTGTGAGAACAGACAGACCTACTTCCGTTATTCAGAGTGGCAATACTTAGAGGAAAGGTGCTTTTACCTCACTGCTGATGGCACCTGTATTTGCAACAGCATTGATTGTGGGTCAGGATGTCTGCGTATCAACATCTGTCTCCACCAGAGGATGATTTTGGAGTTTGCCGAAGCAAACTGTTTGGAGACATATGTCTTGCAAGGGTCAGTGTTGGTTCCAGAAAATCAGGACTTTAGTCTTAGAAGTAATAACAGCTCTGGATCCTCTTGGCAGTACTTTACTCCCCGGTGGATTCAGTGATGTCTTAAAAGTTGGCAGAGGTAAAAGATCTTGGGTCATCTATGCTGGCATCTCTTGCAGTGCTCCCTGGTGTGGGCACTTATATAACTCTTCAGACCTCTGAGGTTTCCAAAGCGGCTACAGGAATGGGAAGAGGATTAGGCCCATGTGTGGTGCCCTGCCCTGAGGAAGGAGCACGTCGCCCTGCTACTGACATTTGCTGCATGGCTGTCCCCTCGTTAACTATAGTAGGGAATTCAGTCTTACAGTGACCCGACAGAAGCAATCACTGTGTTTGAAGGAGTAATATATATATATTTATATAAAATAGAGAAAAGCATTTCAGTTCAAAGCTTAGCATAAATAATACATTAGGTTTCCTGCCGAAGCTGTGGCTTACCATCATGCTGAGACACAAATGTAAGGGGGGGTGTGTGTGTGTGTGTGTGCTATTATACAGAGCTCAGCAGGCTTCCATCTTGTTACTTATACATAAACTGAGGGTAGGTTGCCCCTCTGTTCACATTATGAGGTGATTAGCATGTTGTTTAACATCAATTATGCATGTTCCATGTTTATAGACATGTTAAATTATGCAAGCTGTAGTCTTTAGACTATTTAATTTGTTAAGAGGGGAAAAAAACAACAACAAAGCAAACCTTTTAGTTTGATGGCCTTCCCTCCCTTTCCCATCTGCCCTCTGCTTTTTACAGTCTGGGCAATGTGAGTAAATGAGATGCTCCCCTATTTCTTTGTGCCGTGCCCTGCCTCTTGGGGACACATGGCCCGGCTGCCAGCCTCGGCCACGGGCTGGTGGCACCCGACGTGGCTGGCTGTAGCAACAGCAGAAGGTGTCTGGAAAATGTGTCTGGTAGCAAAATAAAGGCCCTTTTGGCTGCAAGTTCTTTTTTTTGCAGTAAGTGTTGACATACAAAAAAAAAAAAAATTGAGTATAGGTGGATCCAGAAATGCTTCCCTAAGAACACTTGCCTTGAGTACCAGGCACAGACTGGATCTTGCCCTTTCTAGGGCAAGTAAACTCAGTGTTTTGAAGCATGGAATACTTGAACTAAAATAGGGTCTCAAGCACTTGAACACCGTGCTGTATTTAATGATCTGGCCTCAGTACTGGAGGAGACCTTCCTACGAGTGCCTGTTGGAACGTGTCAAGATGTAGCGTGTTTACTGACACTTTAACCTTACTGTCCTTAGACCTGGTGAAGTAGGAACCTGACCCATCCTAAAAGGACACGCACTCTTTTGAGGTGCTGTGTATGTTTTCCTGACGATCAAGTGATGTTTGCTGGTGATCCTGATCAGTGTTTAATCTGCAGGGAGAGGAATGCTGGCTTCCTAGAAAAATATGTTGGTTTGCAAACTCCCAGAAGGAGTGATTTTGCTTTTCAGCTGTTTACTCCAACCAAGAGTCTTTCAACTTCTGGAAAGATAGGCGAGGATAAATGCAGTGTCTGGAAGAATCCATCCTCTGTGGCTTCACATAGTCATAAAGCACAAAATACTTCCCTACACGGATTCAAGACCTGCAGAAAAAATCAGAAGCTGCGGCTGTGCTGTAAGAAAAAAGCAGGAGGGCCCAAAGGCGTGCTAAAGTTCATAGGTCCCTGTAATAGCAGGAGCTTAGCGAGGTGAAATTCCCAGCTGAGGACCTAAGAGAAATGCATCCTCAGTTATGAAAAAATCACCGAAGGGCAGAAAAAGACACAAAATCTGGTGCTGTGTTTTAACCCTAATCATGCGTGCAGAACGAAGCAGCTGGGACTGCAGTGCCTGCACCCTGCATTGTGGTGTTGGGGTGATCACGTGCAGAGCTTCTGTGGAAGAAGAGCCTTATGTACATTCACTTTAAACCCTAGCCAGAACAGTGACGAGTACAATGCTGTGAAGACATAATGTGACAGGTTACCAGTGAATAACACTGCCTGCTGGGACGAGCGTTTTGAGCAGAAGATATCTGGCTGCTACTCTCTTCAGCTAACCCAAGTACACAAAGCCATCCCAAGAACATTAAAATAAACTGTGGGTTTGCATCCTGCGCTTATTGCAATAATGAATCAGACCTTGAAACTAAGTCTTGCTCCTGAGGCTTTATACAACTGCTGAGCTGATGTCCACCCCTGGGGTGTGGTGGGCTGGTTTCAGAGCCTGACAACCACGGCATGTCAATACGAGGCTTTTTGTTAATGTTATGAACATTAATGATTTTTTTTCAGGGGTAGAAGGATCCATTTTATTCAGGACCAAACCCTGTTAGGACTGACCTTTTATTTAATTGTGTGAGATGCATCTCCCCAGGGTACTAACATTAAGCAGCAGGGTTGGGCAGTGCAATAAGATTCCTCACTCAATATTTCGATGTTATGTGTTATTGGCAAACAGATAAAGAGGAATGTGATGCTAACAATCTGCTTTACTATCAGCATAAAATCCAGAATAGTAATGGACCAAAAATGGAGTCTTAAATGCACACAAAGAGCTCATAATCCCAAAACAATCTGTGTAATGCCAGGGAGAGATGTTATGTTGCAGGCTGTGATTCAGTAAGGAGAAGCCAGGATGTCCAACATAATTCACCGTGGTCACACATACTAAACGGGGAGCAGGATCAGCAGCGAAGCAGGTTCGGAATATCATTTTACAGCATTGTCACAGCAGCTCCTGACAGGCTCTGTGTACATGCTGTGCAGTCAGCAAACATACACCTGTCTGGGTAATAGCTATATATAGAGATACTCATACAGAACATGCACACACATCTCGCAGAAACAGATGGGGAGGCTCATAAAGTAAGTTTATGGAAAGGCAAGATTAAGCTGGAGAGGCAACAAAATGCTTCAGCATCTTAAATGAGAAATATATGTTGGCAGTGGGACAGTGCTTAGAACAGAAAAACCAGTTATTGTTTAGTTGCAGTAGAGGGTGTGGATCATTTAGCAAGGGCTTTCAGAAAATATCCCAAGAATAGTAACATCACTTCAAAGGACCTCAGAGAAGCCAGTTATTCTGTGAGTTACAGTTCCGGATGATACATCACCGCCTGCCGTATTGTACAGAAAGTAAGGCTATTGGACCAAATTGGAGATGGATTAGAATATATCAGAGGTTATTTTACCAAGTTAACAGTGAGGCATCTCTGAAGACCTGGAGATCTAGGACTCTGGAATTTGTACTGTATCCTCCGTATTTTGCAAATGATTTTAAATATAAAAGCTTTTTGAGGGGGAAAAAGTCTTATATTGAGAGCTGTATCTTCAAGACCTGCTTCTGTGACATCTATAAGATTTAAGGCAACTACTGGTAATTTTAGTGGATTGAGCAGCGTTTGGAGTTTTGCTGATGTATATTTGTTTTTTAAAGAAAGTGAGGGTTCAAATGATTTTGAGGCAGGGATCTCTGCACATAACTACCACCTACCTGCGTGATGTCCCTTGACATGTCTTTTGTAGAGGCTCTTTACACTTGATTGTGTTTATGCTAACTTGAAGCTCTCCTAACTGGATTGTGAAGGATTCAGTAAGTTTATGCACTGTATGACTGTGCAGCGTCTCTATTATTCAACAACACCTTAGTGCTACTGCTGTAGAAGCAAATGGAAGTAGTAACGATGCAAAATTACTCTTGTGAATTACCCATATAGATATGTATTGGGTTGTGCGTGCAAACGGAACTGTCGAAGGACAAGAAATGCTAGACTTTCATACTGCTCTGAGAAAAGCACATATTGAATTTGAGTCAAGAATTTGTGCAGTAGAGAAAAAATATGAGTCTGTGTATGCATTTGGTAAGCAGCAAAATTTCTGTATTTTGTCGGTAATTTCTTGACTATGATTGGAAATTTGTATCTAACAAATTGAAAATATTAGTAGTGTCCCAGCCTCTCTTTAGTATTAAACTGTTTAGATACTAGAATTCTGTTTTCATTTTGTTCCATGAGAGCATTGTGCTGCTTCCTAGTCTGTTTGATTCTTGACTTCTACCTAAGCTGACAAAGGTCAGTGCTCTTTCTCCAGTCTTTTTTCATGCATTTGCTTTCGACCAGAGCACTGCAGGACTCTATCCATGTGATTCAGTGATTTGTGAGTCTCTGTATGTTCTTGTACTATTACATTTTTATCAAATAATACTGTAGATGCTAATTACCTGTATTCTGACAGGGCTGGTCTAGTTACAATGTGGGCAATAACATTTTGCTAGCACCAAATCTCTAGGTGCACCGGGAGAAGGAGCTCCCTAGGAGCACCGGGAGAAGGTGCTCTCTAGGAGCACTTCCAGGCAAAGTTTTGTCTGATCCAGATTACAAATTAAGAGGTTGACCTATTAAAGTGGTTAATCCCTTTTCTGCCCTTGGTGTATGTTATACACATGAATTATTAAGAACTAGCTGAAGTTGGTGGCATACAAAGCTCTCTGGAAGCTGGTGTGTTTTTTGACTTTGTCTTTTTTCAGAATGTGAAAGAAATTTCTTTTTTTTTTTTTTTTTATTCAGTCCCAATCTGGAAACAAAACCAGAATCTTACAGGTACAAGTGATCTATCTACTTAAGAGAGTAAACAAAAACCCCCAAGAAAACCAAAAAGAAAATGCAGCCAACCAGTGTCTGCTGCTTTTGAACTCTTGGACTAGCTTTTGTTTCGCTGTGCTGAAAGAGAATGAAACCACCCTCTCTCTCCCTTTTCAGGAGTTACTTGTATCCTTTGCTGTGAACAGCACCGAAGAGTGTTGAAAGTAACAACAGTGTTCTAAAACAAGTGTCAGCAAATCGTATTCCTGCATGTTATCTAGTGGTCACTTCTTCTTTCCTGTCATGGGATGTTGGTGGGAGTGCTGTGTGGTGTTCCATCTCAGCAGGGTGTTACACAACATTCACACTTACAGTTTATCATCTGCAGTCAGGAGACTGATTCCACTCGAAGTGATCCTGCAAGGTAGTAAAGAAAACTCTTAAAACTTTCATGACATTTTTGGAGAGGTACCTGAGCCTCAGCATTAGGTGCAAATGCTGTGGATTCTGGGACAGGAGTTTTTTGATCCAATACTTGAATTCATAGTTACAAAGATGCTTTAGTATTGTTTATTAATTAGTTGTTCAATTGGTTTCAATCTTTAAAATTCAGATTTCATCTGTGTACAGATGTGGTTATGTAAGTATGCATATGTGCCTACGTGTCTGTGGAGGACACGTCATAATGTCCATTGTATTATTTCTATTGCTGTTCACTAGAGTACCTGGAACAGCTAGAGTACTAAATAACATAGTGAGAGCTTGCTTTGTTTTGGTTTCCAGAGTCTGTATAAGGTACTCTGTGTATTTACATTTTAATGGTGCATGTCCTACTTTGCTGCCTTCCCAAGCATTTAACCTCTCTTAGATTCTACTCAAGTAAGACTTTGTTCTTGATTGATCTAGCTTTGCTCAAAGGCACCTCTGCTCTAAGGACAACCTCCCAATAAAGTGAGAAACAGATGAGTTAGATTTAGGTATTACTGAGAGCAAAGGGTGC
>Ga0181612_178973_pt1 | contig 25259 bp, 12 predicted proteins | sample HoacroProtozoa21_FD_119630 | JGI IMG/M metagenome (GOLD analysis project Ga0181612, IMG submission 119630) | Hoatzin crop microbial communities from Cojedes, Venezuel. Combined Assembly of Gp0051906, Gp0051904, Gp0051908
AAAAATATGTGGTTCAAGTTTTTACACCTATTTTTCATATATCAGAATATATGTGTGCTTTCTAAGGTTCTTACCAAGGGCCCTTTTTATTTTTTTTTAATTTTGCTTTATTCTTTGCTTTGTTTCATGTCTATTCAATTTTATTTATTCCATGTTTTCTTTTTGTTTTGTTTCTGTTTTTAGTTGTGTCTGGTAAGTTGAAATTTTATTGGCCATCTTCTAATCATCGTATCACTGTGACGGGAACTTCTCCTCCCCTTCCCATCCATCCCCTTCCATGTCCTTCAACCAGTCAGCTCCCATCTTTTCCTTGTTACTGACAAGACACATCGCACAGAATAAATTCTGCAGGAAGTATGGGTAACTTAATGGCAAAGAGAAAGGTAATGGGTTGTAACTTTCTGTCTGTTTCTACATGATTTAACAAGTTGAATCCTAATGTTATCTTCCTTCAGTGACTGCATTGGTTGAACTTCAAAGTGTTCTATAAAAATTAGTTTTTTAAAGGTCTCAAGGATAGAAGTTGTTCTTTCCTTAAGTGGATTATTATTTCAGCATCTATTACAGTATATTCATCACATACCATACATATGTGACCCAAGGTGTGAAAGCAAACGGAACTTAAAAAAAAGACTGTGAAAATACTTCCAGTACAGTAAACATTGAATGGAATTTAAGAACAAAGTTTCATTTAACTCTATTTTAATTCTTCTGATATTGAAGCTAATAGGAGTTGTATTATTTACCTTAAAGGCAATTGATTTAGAATAATACACAAATGCATTATACACATATATATATATTTGGGATAATATACATGCAAAATACGTATTTAGAATAATACCTAGAGAAACTTACACCTATTTACATTTTATAAATTCTACCATGGTTACCTCAAAGACTGAATTTCCCCTCATTTTTTGTCTTCAGTAGTCCCTGAATGGTCAGCTTCAGGTACTAGAATCACAAGCATTCAGCTATTTCTCCAGTGGTCAGGACAATTTTAATCTCTTTGTAGCTGTGCTCATCCTCAAGTTCAACAAAATCTGAAACCTTACAAATCCTCTGCACTAGCACAGGATTTAGAAACCCTCAGTTCCATTTTCTGTGACATTGTGTCACAGAGTAGCACAGAACCAGGCAAGCCTTAAATTTAACTATATGCTAAATTTATTCTTGTTGTTAGAATCCAGCAGCATAACAAAGGTGCTTCACCCTCATCTCCATTTTCCCCATCATACCTTACAATCCTGTGGCAAACCCCCAACAATTTCACCTTCCATTCTAAATTAAACATGATGTCATACCGAAGTCTTCCCACAGCTTCCTCCAAGGTATTGAATGAATGTTTCAGAGCTAAATGTTTTGAAGTCTGCTAGCTACTGTAGGTGTATCTCACCTTCACTTTGGGTTGTTTCTTATCTAACAAGATTCTATGGAAGGTACCATTTGCATCCAAATGTAAATGATAATGTATCGTGCTTTTTTGATACAGTATTATATATTGAAAAAATTCCTCCCAAAGCAGGGGGGTTGTAGGAATAGTATATTCTAATATGAACTCAACAGGGAGCAGAGACACAAGGCAAGAGGAACAGATAACTGAAAGTATTGGCCTGCACAAATACTGAAAGCAATTTTTTTAGACAGAACTTTAAGAGTTACTGAATTAATTCTAGGTAAAGCTACAATTACTTGATTTTTGTAAAACACATTGAGTGATAGCTTTAAATTATGTGATTCAGCCCCTTTTTAAAGAAAAATCTTGTAAATACGGAAGTGTTTGTAAGGAAAAAAAACAAACACCAAAACCATTTATTAAAGTCAGATTCAAAACTTTCCCTTTCTTCTCAACCCAAATAAGGGGGAGAGAATAATTAGTTTTGGACAGATGATCAGAAGGAATTGGAAATGAATAAGTAAATGGACTTCCATTTAATGCACGTTTTTCGAGAACTGAGAGTTAACAGCCTATAAAACAAGCTAGATTATTTTTTCTGTGCTAGCCTCATGAAGATATCTAGTGCTGTCATCTGTGCTGCATTTTTTTTTTTAGTGACTGACATGATTTTTTGATGTTCTGTTTACTACTGGGTGAAGAGGTTGTTGAAATCTGTAGAAGTCAAACAGTTTGGACAATGCTGGCAGTATTTCTAATGTTAGGCTGAGCAGATGTTTCAGGTGGGCCTTCATTTGCATATATATTTTGTTTGAACATGCCCTTGCCTATGTAAATGAATAAGACATTTAGCTCTGCTTTTGCTTTAAATTCATTCCTTTTCAGTAATTGGACTGAAGATTTTAAATGGTTATAATTTCTTCAATAGTATTTATGGGGCTTTTGACTTCAAACTTTTTCGAGACGCCAACTACATGAAAAGTCACTTTTACAAGCAATTAAGGGCTTTTTCTCTCCTCAGCTTTCCTAAATGAAAGGTGATGACTATTGTGCATGTAAGCCATGAATTCACATAGTTACTCAACAGTGTTTGTTGCAGCCCTTGGCAAAGTGTGGCCAGTGGGCACATAGTCCCTCAAAGATTTTTCCATTCTGATTCCATTCTAAGGAGCTGGACTCAATGACCCTTACAGGTCCCTTCCAACTTGGGATATTCTATGACTTGCAGCCATAATCCTCCTTTAAAAACCAAATTGTAACAGATTTGTTCGTATTGGTGATGGTTGCTCTGCAAGTTTTCTCCTTAAGTTGGTGGGACTTACTTTCTCATAGAAGTTGTCACTAATAAAAGCAAATGATGCACAGTCAGAGTTTTAAATGGGGGTCCAGCAACAGAGAAGATGAGCTGAATGATGCTGAAGCTCTGGCTGTTAGAGACCGATGTGTTTGTGCTGCCTCTGCTTATTATAGAAACTTAACTATTCTGGTTTGCACCATTTAAACTCAGTAGGCAAATTGTGCTTTCAAATAGGCTAACTTTGGTCTTCTGATAGCAGTGTGATTTATTCTTTTTTGGTATTTTCCTTTCAGAGCCTCCACAGTTTGTTGTGAAGCCTCGAGACCAGGTGGCTGCACTGGGGAGAACAGTGACTTTCCAGTGTGAAGCTACTGGAAACCCCCAGCCAGCCATCTTTTGGCGGAGAGAGGGAAGTCAGGTAAAACAGACTTTCTGTCCCTTCTTCCTGGCAGTTTCTTGAAGACATGATGTTGAATGAGAGAAAAATATTTTAATTATTGTTTTAAAGATGTGGAAAATAGATCTGGAGCTTGAACATGCTCGATATTTCTTCTCTACTTCTGTCACGTGCGTGCTAGATGATGTCATCCTCACTAGAAGGGACATCTATGTTTTGCTCCATCTCCCATTTTCTCCATGAATGTAAAAATAACTTTATGAAACAACTAGAAACATTCCACATTTCACTGCTATGAAAATCTTTTTCACCTAACAGGGAGAACTTTAAAGAGATGAAGAGGTGACTGATGCTGAAGTTTGTTTGAACTCCCAAACATTCCCAGATTTTCAGAAAGTTTGGCTCTGGGTTTATGGTGCAGCTATTAGTTTGCCACGTGTTTGTGTGTGTCTGGCGAATTAAACCATATGGTGTATTGATCTGCATCGCTGCACGAGTAGGACACTAGTTTGGGACTAAGGAGATCTACTTTCCCAGTCAGTCAATTGGCTGACATGTCATACCTGAATAAGGCATTTTTTCTCCCAGCTTCCTGGTTTGAATGGGAGGGGAAAATATGTTCGGCTTCTTTATAAAGAATCTTGAAAGCCAATGGTTGAAACACAATATAGCACAGCAAGAGAATCACAGTTTTCTTTCAGAGTCATCTTTTGAAGGAGGGATGTGGCACAAAGTATTCTTTATTGGGAGGAAAGAAGGAATATGGGATTCTGGTTTTCCTGTGCATGAAGGAATGAATGGTACAAAAGCGTATGACAGGGTTCTTTGTGTTGCAAAACAATAGGGCAGGGAAATTGAGAATGCTTAGAGACTGACTCCTATACTCCATTTGCAACATTTCTGCTGAAATATAGAAGTACAACTATACTAGTAACCACATTTAGATGATAATCTTCAAAGACAGAAGTACATGGGTATAAAATGTTTGTATTTTTGTATGACCTGGGCTTTGTTTTGTTTTTTTTGCCAAGTATTGTCCAGTACATCATTTTTCTGGCTCATTTTTGACTCTGATGAGTAGTGATCACTTGTGATGAACAAGGGAACTGGAGAAGGAGGTCAATGAATAGGGTTGCCTAATACTGAAGTAGAAGATATTGTGCCCCATTCCTTTGGGTGCTTTTTGAAAATGCAAAACGTAGTTAGGTAAGATAGAGAGATATAAAACAGCCTCTGTGACTTTCAGGTATTCTCATTTACAAATTGTTCACCCAGAGGTAGAAATTTAAAACCACAGTATTTGAAGTAACAGACTTGTACTATTATGGTTGCAGTTCTGACTTTTGACCACTGTTGGTAAAATACTATGTACTTCATACCAAAACTATCTATGTAGAAACTGGCATAGAATTTAATTCTATATTATATGGCTCATTATAGATGATTACTATGACTACGCTATGATTAGAGAGACCTAAACAGCATCTCTTTTTAAAAAACTATTCCATTCTTAGGAAGTTGAAAGTTAAAATACAAATAAGTAAACCAACATCTGCATTTAAATGAAATAAATAGAATACCCTGGAGAAAGTTCTAAAAAAGGGTGTTAAAGCAAATTACCTAGGTTCACCACAGTTGCTTGCACCATTGTGGTATCTGCACATATCAGATCTTCGCTGGTGCCTGTTAAACTGTGTAAAGCCCAACATTGACCACAGAAGGTGTCTCAGAATACTTACACAGTTATATGTGCATATGTGCACCTATTTTATCATTAAAAAATCCTATAAAAGCTGTTCATATTGTGCTATAGACATGTTTAAGATATGAAGAGCAGACTGTTTTATGTATAATGGAAAAGGATTAATATGTTTAGATATATTTAAGTTAAGATTATTGCTGTTTGAATTTATTTAACCCTTTTTTTCCCCACTTTCTTTCCTATACATCTTATAGAATCTGCTTTTCTCGTACCAGCCCCCTCAGTCATCCAGCCGATTTTCAGTTTCCCAGACAGGTGACCTCACTATCACCAACGTCCAGAGATCTGATGTTGGGTACTATATCTGCCAGACTTTAAATGTTGCGGGAAGTATCATAACAAAAGCCTACTTGGAAGTTACTGATGGTAATGATACCTTTATTTTGTCATTCTAAAGTTTTTACTTTCATTTTAAGACAGCGGTGTGATGATATGACACTACTTTCGTATCTGCTTCCATGAATGTGGATTGCATGTGTCTTTGAATGTAAAAATCCTTTTTTGGCCATCTCTGTTAGGAGTTTAAGATTTTGAATACTGTGTCACACAATATTTCTATTTTGCATTTAGTAAGTATACTTCAGTTAATGGACTTTTGTCAGATCTGTTAATTTATCTGGCTCTTTTTTAGCTTAGTTAACTTTCAGATTGCTTGTTGCCCAGCTCTTTATCCCTATTAGTATGTTTCCGTTTGCGTAACATCTCTATTTACCCGTTTTTCCCCTTTTTTTCAATATTGCTGTATAGCAAGGTAAAAAAACCCAGTCTGTGTGGAAGTCAGTAGAACATATGAATTAATATTATCCTGCATTCCTTTTAAGGAGCAGTTGGGACAAAATAGAAGATGAAAAAGCTACAGGTAGCATGACTCCAAGCAGTATATATGCTGGTGTGAGGCCAACTTGCCAATTGTCAGAAATACTTCATATTTTTAGTGACAAAGATAGCCAGGAAAGGTAATAATCTCAGTACTTACAGAAAAAGAGGGTAAGCGCAGTCTGTGGAGAGACTTAGAGGGGTGGGAAGCTGTTGTCAGAGAGGAGTTTCCATAAAGAAGGCTTTTGCCCTATAGGAAATGTAGAAATAATGCAGTAGTAGTGACACGCCATGAATCTGGAGAATAAAATTGTTTATTTACACCTACTGAATTGAGATTGTTTGGAGTAATAGGACTGAATCCTTTCAGGTTTCTCAGAAATGGTAAGCCACATTTCTTAACCCACTTTTATTTGTTTACCATTGTGGAGAAGGCTATGGCAAGGTGGGAAAAAAATTTAAAAAGGAAATTAACGTAAGGACCTTAACCTTACGAGTTTTTCTCTTAATGACCTATGCCATCTGAACTTGGAAAAAATAAATTTCATTTAAGTATATTACCTTTATTGTGAATATAAGCTCTGGATTGATTTGGTGGATAGTTGTTTTGCATAGTGTCTTGGGACAGTAATTTTTTTTGTACTTTTGTAAAAGTGAAGGCAGGATATGCAGAATGATACCCTAGTATTCCCAAAGGTAATAGAAGTTGCCGTCAACTTCAGTGGCACTTAAAATTACCATGAATTTCCGTGGCATTAGTTCTCTTCTGTAGAGCACAGATCAGTCAGCCCCTTACCATTGACAACTGCAAAGCTCTTTAGAAACTTGTCAAAGTTAAATACAAACTGTACGTGACCTTAGTTTGACTGTCTCTGCAGAGAAAGATACTAATGGCCTCGCAATGCATTGCAGTGCTTTGCAACAGGTTGGGACAAGAAGTAGAGGATAAATTATGCAGTTGAGAACACAGTGTCAATTGAACATGCAAATGAAATTACAGGAGTTGGAATTTAGCCAAGAAGAGCAGTCCTAACACCCTGTCTGTTGTTATGAAAAATAATTTAGCAATATCTGATGTTCACAAATTATCAGAACTTCAGGTTTGTATTTCAGCTACCAAACCAGTTTTTAATTTACATTGAGCCCTCATGACACTGTTGAACAGATTTATGTCAGTTAAGGTTGTGGCTATTTTCCCATCATCAGTCCGTGTCATGTTGGACGGTACAGGTAGAGCAGGTCACTGAAACACAAGAAGATAGCTTTTACCTCTTTTTCATGGTTATGCACTGGATAATGGAAAAAAGACCTCATGTAGGCAATCATTCTTTTTTCTGTCACTACTGAGACTGCTTTATACCTTTCAGTGCACAGTTATTAAATAAACCATCAAGAACATAAATTTTCATTGTGTGAAAGATGCATTAAATTGATGCAAACACACTGCAAACTAAAAGTCTGAAACTACTGGAAAAATATTGCGTGGTTGAAAATTTTTAATATGGTCACATTCGTTAGCTTTGTGTTTGCTTTACCCTACTGCTAGGCATCTCGCAATGAGCAAACAGAACCGAGATGAGTTGATGGTACAGAATCAAATTTTTTGAAGAAGTAGAGGTTATCTGCTGCCTGCTTACCTCTGAATGCTGAAAGTATGGATTCGGTTATACAGGCCTGCTACATGGTAGAAGATGAACAAGTGAAATCTGCGCCTTGACAAAGAATTTGGGAAATCCTTTCTCATTCCATTATCACTTTATAAAGACATTGGGATTAGAGAATGCCTAGCAGATTCTCCTATGTAATGTGTAATGCTTCTTTACTTTCTGAACATACCGCGTTGTGTATTGTTTTAAAATTCTGTAGTTGTGCATCATTGTAATGCACCCTGCCCTGAATAATGCATGCCTCCAACTTTAATTACTTGTTTAATTATCTTCAGTTTGTTCAAAAGCCTCAAGCAACTGCTGTTGCTTAGATGATTAGAAAATTGCTTCCAGTTGCAGAAATCTCTTTCCTGTTGTTTCTCCTGGCAGTGATTGCAGACCGGCCTCCCCCTGTCATTCGACAGGGTCCTGTGAATCAGACTGTAGCTGTAGATGGTACTTTAGTACTGAGCTGCGTGGCCACAGGCACTTTAATGCCCACTATCCTCTGGAAAAAGGATGGGATCCTCATTTCTACCCAGGACTCTCGCATCAAGCAGTTGGAGACAGGAGCATTACAGATCCGATATGCCAAGGTAGCTCGAACCGGCAAACAGGTTTTCTTGTTTGTTTCACTTCTTTTTTTTCACCTCCAGGCTCTTTTGATGTAGTAAATGCTACATTTAGAATTAATGAAATGTTAAATAGTTGTATTAAAATATTTAATACTTCATGCTTTCAGTAGTTCATTCTTTATGCTTAACACCTTGTCTTATCCTGCCTAGGGCACATTATTTCAGATTTGATAAGGAAAAATGCTTTTAAGAGGTATTAATTAAGGGAATTATTTGATACTTAAAACATGAAGGGAAAAGCAAAACTTGTATTTTAGTAAGACGACTTTTTAAATTATTTGGGCTTTAGCACTAATAGATTAAAATGATCTAATTATTTCAAATATTTTTAAAGAAAACTTCTGTTTAGCATGCTGTAGTGAGAGAGCCATGTACACAGCTTTTTTCTAAACAGTTTTTAAAGTTTAAACATATTCACTTGTCAGTGTAAACATAGCTTAAAATGGTTAACCACCTGTCAAATACTTGGCTTCCTTAGGAAATTATAGCAAGTCCCTGGTCAGTATTGCTGGTCATGCCTCACATGCTGTAAAATGTTTTAAAATGTTAAGTTTGAGCATACTGGCTCTTCTCTGCTATCTTTCCTGTGGTTTGAAATGTAGTAATTTTTGAAAAATTAGGCTGAGTGCATCACTTTACTGTGTTCCCTAGAGTTGCCCAGTTACCTATTACAAGTTACGCTGGCTTAGAATTTGAACCTCTGATTTTTGAGCACTTCCATTCAGCTCATCTGCTGAGGCTGGGACCTTAGGAGGATAACATTTCTTTCAGGGAGGAAGAAAAGAAACTCTTTTGAAATGTGATTAAGTCACATATGGACAAATAATCCAACATTCAGAACTGGATTAGAATCGCATATGGAGATTCTTTTTTGGGTTTGCTGTAGAGTGAAATTTACACAGGGAACCCCATATGTACAAGGCCCTGTGCAGTATTGAAGCTTTGTTTTGAGGATGATGTGCTCTCCAGTGCTGCAGTCCAGACAGATCCCCAGGCATTATTAAGGCAGAAAGTTGACAGTTGCGTGGGGTTTTGTCATCTGAGTTCTTGCTCAATTTATTTGGTAGGACCTCTGCAGACTGACGAATAAATGCTACAAGAATTGGCCTTCGGTTTAGTCATTACAGAATAGGTAACATTAAATTAGAATCTGCAGCTTTTCCAGTTCTTTAACGAATGCTCAGAAATAAGTATCCATTTTCATTTTACAGCACGAGAAATCATACCTTCTAATCAAAGAAGTTTCTGGTTCAGAGTTTTTGCAGCCTAATACATTTATCCATATTCATGGGGGAACATGGAGAGCTGTAATTGCTTTTCTAGCCCACTGAGTGCCTGATTGTTTCAAATATTTATTCTTCTCTTTTCTCCCTCAGCTGGGCGACACTGGTCGGTACACCTGCATTGCTTCAACCCCAAGTGGCGAAGCTACGTGGAGTGCATACATAGAGGTCCAAGGTAAATCAATTAGGGTTTCTCTGCATGGAGAAAATACATAAAGGAAAATCAGAGATCGAAATGCGGAAGTTATCTGACTTTGTCATAAATTGCCAGGGCAGATGTGAACAGCATTTCACTTACAGCTGCTTCCTGCCTGTACTCAGCATTTCTCTCTCCTTTGTTAGAGTTTGGAGTCCCGGTGCAGCCGCCAAGACCCACTGACCCAAACTTGATTCCTAGTGCTCCATCAAAACCCGAGGTTACAGATGTCAGCAGAAATACAGTGACATTGTCATGGCAACCGAATTTGAATTCAGGTGCAACACCGACCTCTTACATAATTGAGGCCTTCAGGTATACGAGCCGCGTGCGATCTCCCTGTACATACGCTTATGCATAATATGTTGTTAAAGAAGCACATGCTAACCTCCTGTTGTGTCTCTGTTATCCTTAGCCATGCATCTGGTAGCAGCTGGCAAACTGTAGCTGAAAATGTGAAAACAGAGAGTTTTGCAGTCAAAGGGCTAAAACCTAATGCAATTTATCTATTCCTTGTGAGGGCAGCTAATGCATATGGACTAAGTGACCCCAGCCAAATATCTGATCCAGTGAAAACTCAAGGTAAGCTTTTGATGCTGAACATTTTGGGTGTCCACAGTGGCTGTCACTGTTGACAGCGCCACAAGTTTGGATGTCAGACAAGTTGACTGAGCAATACCAGATGCAGGAATTCTGGTAGCGTTCAACTGTCTGCCTATTCTGGTTATTATATGTACTAGCTAGTAAAATACAGAGTTTGAACTTGCATTTCTCTAACGTAGACTCTGAAAGATGCTTAGGCAGCATGTTGCATTGCCTGAGGGAACCCTAGTATCTCTTATCCAGAGATAGTTGTGTCTTGCAGAATAGCTCTTGTTAGCTACAAAAGTAATCTCTGATTTTTTAAGTTATCACGTAAATCCTCACATTCCATGGAAATGTTATTATGTCCAGTGAATCAAATGAGGCTTAAGATTGAGACAGAGAGAGAAACAGCACATCATCTAAGTTGGTTTCTGCTGCATTAGGAAAGACAGAAGTTTAAAATTTAAAGGAATTTGTCATCATGAGCCAGTAACGAAGAGGTTTTGGCAATATATTATAAGTCTTTCAACAGTACAACTGTTGAGAGTAAAACAGTGGGGAAGAGAGACAATGCTTACAGATAGCCAACTGGAAGAAAAGGCCGAGTAGCAGGGGATGAAGGAGTCATCCACTGACTCCAGCTATGGACTGAATCCAGCTACGTAAAATTTAAGACAACTTTGTGTTCACTGCAGAAAATAAATCACTTATGATGATGTACAGGGAATAATGCATTACAACTTTGCAGCTTGCATTCTTCCAGTAGAAAGACTGAAAATGTTAAGAAGGGAAAAACTGGACATATTCTCTTTCAAAGTAGAAGTGCTAGAGATCATCTCTTTATTCTGTGTTTCCTCCTTGTTGGAGGAATTGATCCATTGGCTCATTAAGAGTGCCTGTGTTGTATGTTTGTTTCTTTGTTTGCATAAGTAAGTACATGTTTGTTTTTGAAAGGAAGAACCTTAGAGTCTTTGGTGACTTTTCATTGTTTCTGAAGTTGATCTGAAAGTAACTCATTCTCATCTCCCCCGAGGAGTGAACAATTTCACATTGCTGTATGTTTTTATTATGCATTTCTCCTGATAAGTGACAATCTCAGTGGATGTATATAGACAGCAGAGTCACGGCCACTTGGAAAACAGTGATTGTGCGGGGTCCTAAATCTGTTACCAAGGCGAGATTTAGTAACATTATAGTGATTTCTGTATTCCTGGGAGTAGGGCAACACGTGTTACTATGTAGGCAGGCTGAAACGTTCTGCACCAGTCCGCTTTTTAGGCAGTGTGGTTTCATTCGGGGTCTGAAAGTCCCAGATGTACTGATCACTGACTTGACTCTGATAAACAGTGAATGAAGCAGAATGTTCCGTTCACTGAGCAGAACTGAATGGTTTGTACTGGATGGAAAAGCTTTGCTGTCCTTTGGGCATCTAGTAGAGCTCAAGACCCGAGAACCACACAAAGCCTGAGTGAAAGTAACAACCAATAGATAAAATTTTCATCAATTGGTAATCAAGTGTCAAGTTCTTTAAAGCACTTCCGCGCTTCTTCCAGTACGGTTTCAGTTTTGTGTTAAGTTGTGGTCTAGCTAAGTAAGTTAAAATATTTCCCCATTCACTTTTGTCTAGAAGGTGGTATAATCTTGTCCTAAATGCATATCCAGACCAGGAACCTAACGTACCTTCATCTTTACACTTTACTAACATTAACAACAACATGCCTGAATGTTCTTACTGACAGTCTCTGTCTTGGAAGCTTGGAGCCAAAACAAGAAAACACACATATTGGTTGTATAGCACAGATGTGCAAATGGCTGAGGCTATTAATAGTTTGATTCATATTGCAGATGACTCATTTTTTATGACTAGCAAAGATAGAACTAATTATTTCACTGACTTTACTGTTATATTCTAAGCAGGGTGATATTTAGGCAACTCTGCAAACAGAAGCTTCTATCTTTAATGCTTTCAGACTTTGGGGTGGGGGAAATACTCTGATAAATGGACTGTTTGGTGGAACATACTGCATGTGGATACAGCAGTGACTCAATGGAGGGTTTTTTGGCTTTGTTGTTTTGTTGTTATCACTGTTCCTTGCTAAGAATCCAGATTTGTCACCCACTGACTGCATGCTAACCTCAGTTTGCTTCTTTAATTTTGAAGAAATTCCATGTAAATATGTTGAGGAAACTGTATGATAAAAGTTAAAAGTGACATAAGCTTTGCATCCCCAAATGGGAACTACATTTCTGGAAAGAAACTTGTCCTCATGCCATCTTACAATGGTTTTTTTATTATTTAGACAAGACCAAAAGCTGGTAAACTGAGAATATGACCCCCATTCAAAAAGCATGCTTTACGACTGTTGCACTTGCATTTATTAATTGTCTTCTGTAACAGCATCAACTGCGTTATCCAAACCTCGGCTTTCAACATAGTCAACAAACCTACAGAGTTGTAAGGTAGTTGTAGTTGTACATAAATATATACACAATTTCTGTGTACTCTCTCTCTGGCACTTCTTGTAAGCAGAGAGGTATGGAAATTTTCAAGGTCTTCAGAGAACAGAACCCTTGAAGATTTCCCCATCCTTGCATAGTCACCCGCAGGGGTCAGGTAGGGAAGTAGTAGTCTGGAGCAAAGTTTATGTAATTAATTACTCTGGATCTGGAATTAGATTAATTAAAAAAAAACAAATCACTGTAAGTGCTTTTCATGAATTTCGCAGTCTGTGATTTTTAGCCATAGTCAGCATGGTAGTTGTTTAAAATGAAGTGTTCAAAGAGAGGTGTATGACATCAATACAGAAACTATGTTACTCTGCTGTCCATAGTACATGTATTTTTTAGACACCCTATTACTGATTGCTCTGTGAGTTTTATATGTCTGACAGTCATTCCGTGTCAGTTAAATATGCTTTTCGAGGGCTCTGCATGCAGAAAATATGTGTTTCCATTGCATTAATGCATATTTTGAGAGGAATTTGTCCCTTCATGCATATGAACAAATCTTTTAGCTGTAAGATAGACCAAATGCTAGAAGAGCCAGACAGCATTCAGCTGTGCTCTGCCTCCTGCTTACAGAAGTCACTTGCCATCAGAGAAGCTGCAGCCACATGACTACTCCTCCTTTTCTTCAGCTGTTGCATTTCTTTTGTGATTTAAAACCAGTAAGTTTGCCCGTGAATTTATCTGAAGATACAGCTTCTGCTTTTGCCATTCTTTGTAGGTTTCCTGGTCTCTTGGAATTTGCAATGGGTAATAGAACATTTTCTCCTCCCAGCAGGAAAGAACAGAGATGCTGCTGTAATCTTTTACCAAAGGCATCCCCAAGCATGGTTTTTCATTTTATGCAACATTTCCCTTCTGTTTCTCTCTGTCAAAGAAAGTGCAGTGCATTGATTTGGTACTACCTAAGCATTGGTGATTTGCCTGGGAAAACACCATGTATAGGTTTTTCTTACATAATTTGGAAGTACTTAGAGTAAACTTCATTAGTGATAGCATCATATACTTTATGATATATTCATTTGTATTTAGATATACTTATTTTAACGATGATATACACTTGTGAGAATGGAATCTTAAATTATTACAGATGTTCCACCAACAAGTCAAGGTGTGGATCACAAGCAGGTCCAAAGAGAACTGGGTGATGTGGTACTACATCTGCACAATCCTACTATCCTTTCTTCTTCCTCAATTGAAGTTCACTGGACAGTAAGTAAAAATCTTTATCATGGAGGTGGTTATGGTATACTGCTGAATTGTGCTGTTTGACTGCAGTGGAGTCACACTTTAAGAAGCTATGTGGTTTGTATGCTTGCAGATGTTTTTCTCTGGAATGAGTGCTACTTGGGCTTTGCTTTCCTACTTCCTTAGGTTTTGCCACATTTTCACCATTTTATGTCTCTACTGTAGAGAGTGCTGCTTACAATATGGTGAGAGTTTCAGAGTCCTCCTCTGGAAGCTAAAGGACTGATCAAAGCCTTCTTAAGTCATGTCATTTGAAGCTTTTGCACTGCTTTCAGTAGGAAGTGTGTCAGTCCCCTAATGAGATAACATGGGCACTTCCCCGTCTGTCAGTCACCAGTGGAGAGAAATACTGCATAATTCTGTTTGAAAGTGTTGCCTCCATCCTACGTGCACACTGAGAAACGCACCCAAACCCATATAACCTCATCTGAACCTATGCTTTCCCAAGTGCTATGAGTATGCACGGTGCAGGGAGAAGAGACAAGAAGGGCAAACGGGTTTCGGATGTTATGCTGATGTAGCTGTGGTGGGAGGAAGCAAGAGGCTGGCCACGTGGGGGATATAGCAGAGGAAATGAGAAAATCAGGAAACAATACTGTGGGAGTCCTGAAGCAAGCGGAGTGGGAACATACATGAAAAAGTTTCAAGTAGGCTTAGAGGGCTGAGGCTTCAGTGAGAGAAAGGATTAGAAGTGGCTTACAGTGGGAGACACGTGGAAATCAAGAGGTAGAAATGAAGAGAAAGAACAACACAGGAAACTGCAAGTATCAAGCAATGAGATAAGGTAATGTAATTGAAAGAAAAGCAGTTTTAAAATAGAATGCATAAAGAAAAAAAAAGGGGGGGATAATTATACCAGGTGCAGGAAGAAGTCCAAAGGGAGAGAGCTTTGAGGTCTTTTTAGGACTGCCATCTGAACAAGTCAGTATATTGGCAGGGACGGTGTAGGAGAGCACAAGGTGTAGCCCCTGCCATGGCAAGGCAGAGCATTTTGAACAGGAACAAAAGGCGTTTTGACTTTGTAGAAGAGCCCTAGCCCAATGGAGTCCTGGTCCATGACCAAAGCTCCTCGGTGCTGCAGGAGTACAAATAATACCTGCTGTGTTGCACAGCAATTACACTGTCACTTGCAGTACGGCCACCTGCAGCAGGCAAGCTCCTGTTTTAACTAATAACCTTAAAACGTCTTTGAGGTTTCTAGCACGATTTTGTTTGACCTTTACTTACAGAACAACCTTTTCCAGACAGGCAGTTTTTTGTCAGTCTCTTGGGTGGCCTGTGGCTTCTCTGTAATTTCAAAAATAAGCATTACCTCAGTTTCAGCTAACACACGCATTCTTTATGTGATTATTAAAAATGAAACATGTTGCTTTTTGGAGTAAAACTGCAAGTAAACAGTTTTATTGTATCACTGTATGAGACTTCTGAAAATAGGGAAAATCTGATGCACTTTTGAAAATTTTGTTGTTGTTGGACTTGCTTATTCATCAGAAACTGAAACCGGTAACTAAAAGGTGAGATCACTTCTGTAAGATAGCTTTCTGTTTCAGTTATGGCCAAACCCGCTGAGTCCCACTGTTGTTTACATTAAGACCTCTTTCTCCGTACACGTGATATAAAATGACCTCGGCCTAAGAAGCACTCAGAACCATGGAGCATCATTTTGATCTGCTTTTCCAAGTCCCATCCGTGTTACCATGCTGAGTTTTGTGAGCCTCTTGAGAGGGCTCTCCAAGCAGCCCCTTCCCTCCACTGGGTGGGAGGGCACAGAGGCAGTGCTGGGACAAAGCTGCCTGCTGCCAGAGCCCAGCCTGGTCCCAGCTGTGGAGACCGTGCCGGCTGGCTGCCCTGGCAATTCTCTTTCTCCGGGAGGAATCCGGCGGGAAGTGGTGCTCATTTCATGGCTTTTGGGAGGCTTCCACTCCTCCTCGGGGGAGTTGGCAGGCTCTCTCTTTGATCTCTGCATTCATCACCCTGAGTTGTGGAGCTGGAGATCCCCTGCCCTCGCCCATCCCGCTTTCCCCGTGTGCCCCCTGCCCTGCCGGGTGGATTCGGGTGGGCAGAAGTCTGGCCTGTGCTGAGCTCCATTGCTCCACGGCTGCAAAGCCTGTGCATTTCATGGAGCTGGGGCGTATTATACAACTCCGTTATTCCCCTTTAATGCCTCCATAAATCCACAGGAACCAGCACAGTTCTACCAGCAGCAAACAGATTGATGCACTTGTGAATCAGGCCCGTAATTTGCTGTGATGCAAGGAGCCTTTATCTGCTTTGGCAGTGTTGTTTACTTTGGATAAAATGAATGGATAGTCCAAGGACCATGCGTAGCTTCACAGACATCATTCCCGGTTCGTATTTGTTAAAGGATATGTTGTGTGTTCTGCTGTCTTGCCAGGTGGACCAGCAATCCCAGTATATTCAGGGATACAAAATCCTGTACCGGCCCACGCCAGCATCCTATGGAGAGTCAGAGTGGTTAATCTTTGAAGTGAGGACTCCAACCAAAAACAGCGTTATCATTCCTGAGCTGAAGAAAGGTGTAAACTACGAAATCAAGGCCCGCCCTTTTTTTAACGAGTTTCAGGGAGCAGATAGCGAAGTGAAATTTGCAAAGACCCTGGAAGAAGGCAAGTAGGAGCCAGACTGTCTTCGTCTTCCCTGTTTGAAGTAGTAATCTGGCCTGCTTTCCTCTGATACGTTCGTTATTTGATTTTGTTTGAAGTGCGTGCTCTTTGAGAACAGCAGTCTGCGGCAGAGGAGGCTGTGTTGGACTGATCATTATGTGAATTGTTTGGTGACACAGAAGTAAATATTCAGAACCACGCACAAGAGACGGAGAGAGAGGGATGTGCAAAAATCCCCTCCAACACACAATGGGAAAAGCGCTTTTTATCTTCACTGCAGTGTGCGCTCCTCCCTGCTGAGTTCGTGGTCTGGTCACAAGTGACTTCTGTCAGATTCAAGCACTTGCTAATCACTATCTGGAGTAGGTAGCAGACACCACAGAAATCATCAAAGCGCTATAGCTGAGGGAATGGAAACCACATTTTTAGAAGGCTTTTATATCTGAATCAATCAGTAAGACAAAATGAAAGGATGAATGAGGGCAACAGATATAGTGGACTAAATTATGTATTTCCATCTCATACATGTGCTACAAAGAGAAGGTTCATGAAGCTCTGCCTGTTGTTACTGCTCAGGCATAATAAGTATGCAAGATGGGCAGTGCCTCTGAATAGGGATTTCGGTGCCTCTGTTGGGATGTGCAACCTTTTCCCTTCTCTCTTCCCTCTCCCGGACAAATGCCATGCAGCTCTGGTTTATAGCTGTGAGTGGTTTAAGAGGTGTGCTTAACTGCATTCATCCTAAGCATCAGCTAAGCGTCCAGTTTTTAGAAAGACTATTTAAAATGTAAAACATAAATTATTACTGTAAACGTGTTAACACATTCTGTCCTGATTTTAATAAGGTTTGTATTACTCATTATTTACACACTAGAGGAACTGAGATTTAGCATTCTGTGGGGTTCAATTTATAGACTATTTTTCAAAACTTTTGATCCTGGGTGAGATGATTTGAGGCCATTGAGGAATTCAGTGTGCAGGACTGTGACATTGAGGTAATGGGTGTCTTTGAGTTTGGAGAACCTTGTGACAAATGTGACTTTTCCTGTCCGCAGAACTCTGGAGCCTGGTTGCAGGTTCACTCTCCTTCTGTATCATTCTATATTGCGGGCAAGAACTGCCCTCAGTGAAGGGTGGTGCATAAAAGAATGTGTTTATGTAGCCCAAAAAACATCTTCCCCTTCAAAAAGCTCCCTTCTGCGTGTGACAAGCTTAACTGTTCAATCCTTCTTTCCAAACAAACAGCTCCTAGTGCTCCACCTCAGAGTGTTTCCGTAACTAAGAACGATGGGAACGGGACAGCAATCGTGGTCACCTGGCAGCCGCCCCCTGAGGACAACCGGAACGGGATGGTTCAAGAATATAAGGTACTGCTGGCATGCCTTGATCCCCTGGCAGAAGGCATGATGGCCAGGTGGTGACAGATGGGGTTGTTCGTGGACGCTTGGCTCCATCTCCTGGTTACTCAGAGCAAATGAGATAGAAAATCACATCTTTGAATCAAACTCCGTATTTATAATTCTGTCTGGAATGGTAGAAGGGAATTAAGAGAGCCTCCGTGAATCAAAGCAAAGGGTCAACACTCTAAATTAAAACAACCACCTTCCTGCCTTCGTTATAACTTGAGAAATGTGCACAGAAATAGAGAGAGAACCATACCTGTTTGAGAACTGTTTTGTGACTCAAAGACATTGGCAGAGGTAGTAAATATATACAGGCTTAATGAGTTGAAAAGCTCAGGGATAATGTTTAACAATGTTAAGATCTGAGTAAATTATGCGTAACTGGGTAGTTAAAACAAATAGAAAACTTTCAAGTAAATAATGTGCTCTTATAATAATAAACGTATTTAGTGTATAGAAATTTTTATTTTCTTTCACACAAACACAGTTCTTATTGTACTGTTTAAACAAGTTATGAGTACATTATAAAACATATCTGATGTTCGTTTTGCAACATACACTGTATTTATTTTCAGTTCAAATTGTTTTGCGATAATTTACATACCAAAGTGAGTGAAGCTTATTTTACCTATGCAAACTACAGACCTTTTAAGTGTCTAGTTTTGGGTATCAAGTGAGCTTTATAGCCATGGAGAGGCAGGATCTTTGGTTTCAGTCTCCTGCAAATGCGCATTATTGAGAAAATTTTTCAAATGGGGATGTCCTGATTATTTTTCAGGTTAAAACACTGTGCTATAGACATATATTGCTAGCCACCAAAACTCATTCTGCTTTTTTTTTTTCTTCAGTAGAAGTGGGAAAGGGAAGAGATTTCTAAACTTCATGGTCAATTTAGAATAATAAAACACCTTTCAGAACTTGGTCAAATGGTAAAAAAAAAATCGGTTTATGGCTTAGTTTCAGGTATGTAACGTAACTGGAAAAAAATTTGCAAAGTTATTGTATTTAAAGACAGACCTTGAGCTGAGGAGATGGAATTATTTCCATCAAGAAATTGCATCAAAGGAATGTTAAGGTTGCAAGGACAAAACAATAAAAGTCAGGAAATTCGCATTTCTGAGTGGATTAATACCTAACATACCTCCTAGCATTCAGAGGTAGTAAGCTTTCAGGTGTAGGAGCAACCGTCTGGTAGTGTTTGTGTAACAGTAGATGACACACTGGCACATTTCACATCTACATTTATTTTGTGGATGCCGTTATTTTCCTTTGTACCTTTCACCATGGACAGAAGACAGACACAATGAATGTATATGTAATTGCTATTTGAATTACAATATGTCATTAATGTTTTTGTCTAAAAACTAAATAAATGCCGAACCAGTGATTTAAGATTAAGAACTAATAACAAGAAAAAAAGCAAATAGAACTCTTGTAAAATTTTCTTTTTTTTCTTTCCTCTTGGTTTTTCTATCTCCTATACTTTCTCCCAGAAAAAAAGGTACACATATGTGGGGGAATTCTTTGCTTTGTCAGCAAGTTTTTTCTAAGCCAAGAGCGTGCCTACTTAGTTAAAGGATAAAGTAAACAAGAAGGAGGATACCATCTTAACTGAAGAAGTGTCAGTAGCACACACAAAAAGGCAGAAACTCAAACCTCAACAGAAGTCATTCCTTCCTTCCCTAGCACGAAGTTAGAAATTCTCTTCTTATACTAATTCGTTCTTCAGTTATGTGTCTATTATAATGTGAATTCCTCTTTCCTTCCTTCATAACATTCTAAAAGTTTGTTTTCACTTGCCTACTTAGGTATACAATCAAATACAGTATGGCAGGTACTGAATAACCTGATGTTTAACCAAACGTTCTTGTTTTGTGAATTTCTCCATGTATTTGAGCACCTAAGAATAAAACATTTTTATGGATTAGTAGTGCATAGTTACAAGTATGTAATAAATTGCTTTTATCGTTTGCACACACACCATTGTACAAGGTGGCAGTAACAATTTCTATGAAAGTGACATATCAAAATATAGATTTAAATCTTTCATTCTTCTTTATCGAGTTCTTATTTGCATAGGAGCATTTTCATGGACCATCCTTTAGGATCTAGGAGCAATATTGCTAATATTAATACTAGTTATACTACTACTGCTGACTGAAACAATCTCTTCTTTGTATCAGAGTATAAAAAGGAGATTCTCTTCTTGTGATCTGACCTGCTGTGCAGCAACATTACGTGTATGCAGCGCAGGGATTCTATTCCAAAGGAGCTTGAAATACATTTCAGATCCTCACAGTGTTCCACTAACCTTGTTTCAATCCTCGGCATTCAGAGAAGAAAAAGGGATCTTACAGTGTCCTGAAGGTGAAATAAAATTTCCAGTGTCCAGGCAGTAAGGGCTCTACAGAAAGGGCCCTAGCAATGCTTCTATATGTGAAACTCCAGCTTGCTCACCTGGCAATCTCCGCAGCAGCAGAATTGCATGAGGGATTAAGAGCAGCTATCTGGGTACTAAAGCTTTTGTGAACTCCATGTGTCAAAAAATCTTCCCTCCTACGTACAATCAGCACAGATTCAGAAATGGTGCTGTTCTCAGGAAAGTTTGCTTCTTTACAGATAAAGTACTGAATTTAACTGATTTCACTTTCTGGATAAATATTCACTGTAGAGCGATACCTTTGTGGGAAGGGAATGAAAAGAAAATCAACACAGCTTCATCAGTTTTTTAGCAGATCTAGATTAGTTGCTACTTCACCTTTAATAGCAGTTGTGAGTTCAGCCGTACTCTTAAAAGCATTTGCCGCATCAATGATGCAGGCCTAAAGAGACAAAAATACCTCATCATATTTTTTCTCCCGATCATTTAATATCACTGATGTATTTTATAAAGTGGTGGACTGAAGTCGTTAGACTTGTGTCCTGATCTCAACCAAAAAATGAGATCTGATGTCATGCTGTTGTCTCTTGACAGAAGATGGCATTTTACTCAATCCTTGCCTCTTGCTGCCATTTTTTTAAAAAAAGGTAACAGTTGGATTCCAGCATGACATTTGTTCTCTTGTGACATCATGTGATGAAAGACTTGCCCTTGCACTTGAGTGAACAAAGCCTTGCTTGATGAATGATCCCTTAACAAGAGAATTGCAAATTCATTTAACTGAATGCTCTTACTTTGTTGTTTATGTGAACGGTTCTTGGCTACCGGGCTTCCCTTATTTGTTCTGTGTTACTAATGCTTTTAGTTTTATTAGCACTGATGTCACTGGTTGAACTGTAAATGAATTACAATAAACCCATCAAATAATTTTAGGAGTTGGAGCTGCTCTATGGAACAAGAAGTAGCTTTTCAGTATTCATGCGGTACCTAGGGCAGCAATCCATAGCTGCAGATGTTAGAGTAGTGACAAATTCTAAATTTCTTTATCCAGCAGAAGGGAATGTGACACCCATCCTTCTACTTGTCCTTGGGTGTTGAATTTTGGACGTTGATATGTACCATATGCTTACTTCCTTGCAGGTTTGGTGTCTTGGCAATGAAAGTCGATACCATATAAACAAGACGGTAGATGGTTCCACCTTTTCTGTAGTCATCCCCTCCCTAGTTCCTGGTATTCGATATAGCGTGGAAGTGGCAGCAAGTACTGGGGCAGGACCTGGAGTGAAAAGTGATCCTCAGTTTATCCAATTAGGTAAGCCTGCTGGGAATCCTGCCTATCGGTTTCAATGATTTTGTTTGTTTGCATTTGTCTTTTATGGCAGCAAAAATTCTTTCAAGACAAGTGAAACAGATAGTGTTACCTGATCTCTGGAATAGCAGGATTTGGCACTTCTGATTTTAAACTTGTCTTAGAACTGCATTCTGAAGATGGGATTATAATAACACAGGTTTTTTACTCTCCCAGTTCAGCAGTGCTTTTTGGTTATTGGTTTTTCAAAGTGAATTTCACACTTATAACTGGTGTTATAAAATGTGTAGGAGAGTATGAATCACTAAGTGTTGGCTCGCTTCAGTTTAGTTTGTCTTGATCAGGTTTGATCTTTCTTTATTGAAGCAAAAAAACAAGAGCATGCTAAAATTAGGCACAATGAAAATCAACTATGTGTGAAAGCTAGTAAATAACCCCAGTACAGGAACAAGAGGTGCACAGATGACTTACAATAATCTTGACATCCTAAGTTCATTTACGCCAAACATCTCTCTGTCATAAATGCAGATCATGGACATTGCTCCTGGATGTATCTGAGAGAAATGCATCTTTGCTGTTGGTTAGCTGAAGATTATTTACAGTAGCTTTGGGTATAGTCATATGCTGCTTTACCAATATGCCTGTGTCAAAATACCTTATCGTTACAGTATATAAATGTGAAGGCAAACTCAGCATACTGCTTTGGACTTTGTGCCCTTTCTGTCTTTGTATCATTTGTAGATCTTCCTCGTTATTCGACTTTTTATATTTAAAAATCTACAGTGTGAAAAGAAGACCAAGTGACTAATATATTCTCTGGAAAATTACACGTACATTTCCTTGGCTATTAAAATTAAGGTCATCTTTGACTTATTTAACTTATATAGGTATATGATTCTCAATTACATTAATAGAGATTTTGTGACAAAATTGCACACAGCAAATCCCTGTAGTTATTTGTTGGATTGTTCCTTCCTACAGCCAGCTTTCCAGTCAAATTCAAGTTTGTTCTATATGGCTTTTTTGAATTTTTTGAATATTTTTTGAAAAATTTATGTTAGCGAGGCTTAAGAGTGTAAAATAAAGGGGTAGCTTTGATGTTCAAAGCTAAAGACTTCATAACTACATTTTTTTTTTCCTTTTCTTTGATGATAAGCAAATGCTGAACGAAGGTGAATTTTATAATGGAACTTAATCACTTTAGGGGTTTGGTAAGTGGAAAAAGAAACCAGTCAGACTCTGTCAGGGTAAGATTTTTGCTTTCTTCTGTGTTTCTGGCCCTTACTGACACTGTGTTAGGAAGTGTGAAGCAATCACATACCTCAGAGGGTGTTCAAACGTGCAAGTCTGGTAAAATCCATCTATTTCCTTGTGATTGGGGTTTGCTTTCATAGGCTATGCTGCTTGCTTCTAATTAAGTGGCATGGCCAAATCTACAGTAGTAAAAATCCCATAATTTAGTTGTAACTTGGCAAAGACCTGGAGACAGAAGTCTTGTGGAGATCCGTGCCACTAGAAGCAGCACAAATAAATATCTAGACAGTGATGCAGTGCTTTAGGCAACTGCAGGAGGCTGCTGAAAATGAGTGCTGAAGTTTAAGAGGAGTACCCTTTAGTAGCACAGATCAACCTAAAGTCATCAAGCCAGAAGAATGGCTGTAGTTTACCTAACTCTGCACTGTGATAGAAGTTCTCCTGCAGCCCCAGCAAGGAATCGGATTCTTAGTTCTTGGACGTGCTCCCAGCTTAGGGGTGGAGCAGACACTGCAGTTTTCTGGTAGCTCTTCTGAAGAGAGAGAATTCATTTATTGATGTCATCAATTGGCACTTTTCCCCAGCAATAAATTACATGGTTACAGAGAGAGGGAAGGGAGGCCAGGGACCGGGAGGAGCGAGGACGAAGGATGCTACTTTTAGAAGGTTTGGAGGAGTCCTGACTCCCTGTACCTACCTGCTCTAGGAACTGTGTCTTTGCCACTGAAAACTTCAAGTTTCTACGTTTCTGTCCTTGATCCCAACTATTCTTTTAGGAAATCTTTTTCTGATACCTGAATTTGTACAATCCTAACTTTCTTTTTAGTTAATTAAGAATTCCTTGTGTGTAAACAGGATAGACTCAGTTGTGGCTTGCTCTGGAGCATCTGAGGAAGAGTAACCTACTCAGTGTAGCCTACTGTCTTGTGTAGCAACCTCATATTTGAGTCTGCGTGTTGCGTAGGGTGCTCCTGGGTTTGTGACTGTGAGAAACGCCTGGGCAGAGTCTTAGCGGGGTGTGTGACAGGAGGAAGCTTCACCTTTCGGAGGCCGGCTTCCAGAACAAGAGGAGAGGACAGGAGAAATTGGATTCTCTGAGAGCTGAGGCGTGCGATCACTGTCCCATGCATCAGCTGAGCTGTGATAACTGACCTTGTGCATGCACTTAACCTGTTACAAAGACAGGTACAAATTGCAGCTCAAAGCTCTTCATTTTCCGTGTCTCAGCTGACGTGAAGCAGCTCACTGAACTGCGGTACCCTGGACTTCTTGCGCCACCTGGGACAAACCAACAATATACTTGCTTGTTACTAAAAAATCACCTTTCAGTGTTTAAAATCATGAGATCAACTGAAAAATCATGTGTCTTCTTTAAACACTCCTCTTGAGGCTTCTGAATGTTCCTCTTGGTTTTTGAATGACCTTTCAAACCTCTCTGTGGAATTCCAAGGGCTGGAAAACCACTTTTTTCGTTTGATTTTAGAAAAAAGTTGGTATTTTACATGCAGAAAGACTGCAAGAACTTTACTGTTAAGGAAAAAAATAAATCCTTATGCTTATAGTACTGTGCTGTGAGGAAAAAAATCATAGAACTTTTACAGAACTTTTTTTCTCACCACAACATGTAACTTCAGGACATTGGTTACAGAAATGCTCTGTACAGAAGGGTAAGAATTATCACAACAAACTATTTGTTGCTGATCTCTAGCCTAACTTTTGTCCAGTGATGGGTTACTACCTATTACAGCTCGACACTATTACCTGTGCTTGTTGTCAAATAAATAGTGACATTGGAACTTATGGCAACATATTTTGTTCAGGGTGCCAGCTCTGAGAAGCCCCACAACTGCAGCTAATATGACTCATAAACACATAGTTTGTATGAATATATGGTATGCATTTCTTTATTAAGAGATGTCTGCACAATTATTATAAATTTTGAGTGCATTATTCAACCAGTAGATATCTCAAGTGTACAAAACACAAGAAAGTCTCATTGAATCTTTATTATTCCAGTTGCTTTATTTAGGAGATGTGATCTGGGGACTAGCTAGCATGCCTTCAGGGATACTGTTCTGTCAGCTCTTCAAGTAATTCTAGTGTGATAGTTGTAAGGGCTTTTTGTTGATATATTTGTCTTGTGGCTTGCAAAAGACTTGAAGGAAGTGGTCTTGTTTTTTTTCCCTCACAACAAGTCCTTCCAAAACAGTTCAGTGCTGTCTACTCACAAACTTCATGCTAGAAGATTGAAGTACAAAAATTATATTTTTCCAGTTTTGCAAATGTACATAACTAGAAAGGAGACATCCATAGCTCTTTCCTTGTTCACTGATGTAGTCACTCCATCATAGAAGGCCACTAGTTTGGTCAGGCAGGACTTGCCCTTGGTGAAGCCAGGCTGGCTGTCTCGAATAACCTCCCTGTCCTCCATGTGCCTTAGCATAGCTTCTAGAAGGATCTGTTCCATGATCTTCCCAGGCACAGAGGTGAGGCTGACAGGTCGGTAGTTCCCAGGGTCCT
>Ga0181612_126649_pt1 | contig 25258 bp, 12 predicted proteins | sample HoacroProtozoa21_FD_119630 | JGI IMG/M metagenome (GOLD analysis project Ga0181612, IMG submission 119630) | Hoatzin crop microbial communities from Cojedes, Venezuel. Combined Assembly of Gp0051906, Gp0051904, Gp0051908
AAACGAAGACACATTCTAACATCAGCTGTTATTGTCTACAAGATTTGACCTATTTGCCTGTAGTCAGTTGCTAAATGGGTTACTATATAACTTATAAATATGAAGCAGAGGGGTATATACTACCAAGAAGTAGTAATATAGGACTCAGTCCATATTTGCTGCAGAAGCATTTCACAAAAAATGCATAGGCTCATAGCCCCCAGACTACAGAAAGGATCGCATGTGGGAAAGAATAATTGCTTCCCTTTCTATCACAGCTTCTCAACACCTGAATGAGAACTGACCTGTGTATGTTCTTTGCAGCACTTCTCAGGTCTTTGGACCACTGCTAATCCAAACAACAAATCTGATCAGAGCATTTCATCACCAACCCTACGGACCTTAGTTTTCATTCTGTGGAAATGATGGCACAGAGAGTGGCTGGTACGTGTCCACAATGCTCGTGACAGGGAGTTAGGAAATGGCAGTGCTATGCACCTGGGTGCAGGAGTTTAAGTGAAGGTGCTATCACTGCCAGTGGCAAAGGGAAGGGGATGGCACAAAACAGCCCACAGGAGAAATTCAGATACCACAATATTCTGTGCATGGTCTTACCAGACCCAGAAAGTGCCTAAATTTCCAGCTTTCTAGAAACAACAGAACTCCAAATCCACATTTGCCTAAACAGAACCAGACTATTACTATCAAGAACATCAAAACTTTCCCCTGTCCTTCACAGGGGATGACAAAAGGTAACACACAAGGATCTCCCCTCCAAGAAGGTTAGACAGAACATGGTATTATAAGGCTATGTGCCATGTTGTATGCTGCTTTCTTGCAATCTGAAACAGATTTTTGACCCCAGTGATACACAAAGCTTTCACCTAGACAGCATGGACCCACTGAGCACATTTTGGGAATTAATATACCAGGGAATGAACATATCTGTCTTCAAAACAAGTACTGAACCCCCATCTAACATGCATATTCTAAATATTAAGAAAAACTTGGCTTCATCTAGAAATTCCAGAAAGATAAGCATAAGCCACCTACTGTTTGTTTGCTTTAAGGGAACACATGGTCCCTTCTCTCCAGGTCTTCTCTCCCATTCATTCCCTCCCCCACCCCAGCGTCCTCAGGCATTCCTGGCTTCCCACATCTATTTCTATGCTTTGCCTCCAAATAGACGACTCCAGGGCAGCTACCTAATTATATAAAAGTATTAGAGAGTCTTCTTTTGCCTTCTTCCTCTGACCAGGTTAACCAAGTCTGGCTCCATCAGTGTGAAAAGTATAGAGAAAGCAAAGCAGAATAAGGTTGAGCCAAATGTAATTAACGAATGGAATAAAACATGGTTCAAGAAAGAAAGAGGAGAGCATCAGTCTCAAGTTGTTTGGCTTACTTTCTAAACTCTGAAGACAAAGTGAGATGTGCAAACCACTTATAAAATGTTGGCAGCCTGCTACATAATCTATCAGTGTCAGATAATCTGCTAGTGCCATACAAATCCAGGGATTAGGAAGCAGAAAGAGGGGCTAAAACCTGAGCCTCCAGAAAAAATCAAGACGATCAGGTAGGTATGTCTGGCTATAACTTAGGTACATCAGACTCATCATTTAAAAAACAATAAAAAATATTTTTTTTAAAAGTTTGTTACTGAACTTTCTCAAGCTATACCATAGAATTAGAGACAGTAAAAACATTCTGTGTGTGTGACATTCCATCTGGCTCCAATTTAAAAGAATATAAAGTTCACAGATATTTCAGACAAATGTATTTTTGAACAAATGCTTGAACACATAGTTCAAGTCCTTTCTGAAGATGAACATTCCTTCTGCACAGTACACCTGCCAAAGGTCTCAATGTGTTTCTCCGTTGTCTTCACTGACATTCCCAAGCTATATATATTGCTACCACAGATACACAGGCACATAAGCAATTAAAGACTATGGTATCAACCCCCCTAGGAACAGCAATGACTGTTCAGAGTGTTTGTATTAATATTATCTGGCATGTACTTTCTCTTTAAACACGAACTTTTTATTCTTGGCCTATGATGTGAGGCATTAGTAATTTAGCAATTAATCATTATGATAAAGGTAATTTATTAGTCAGTCATCATGAAAAATTAAAACAGTCTTGTCAACTCACAATTAATATTTTGAATTTTAGATTTTTGCTATTTCCCAACTGACTAGAAATATAAAACATGAAACAGATTAGTTGATGATTGCTCTATTTCATTTTGATTGGGTAAGACTAAATGATAGGATTGAAGTCCTTGCTACTGAGAGCCCCACCAGTACAGAAGCATTACGATCAAAAAAGATTTTCACTCACTGGGTGGTCTGTTCGCTGCCAAGTTTTTGAAGTGGCTGCCTTTTATCACTTCTGCTGATAATCTTCCAGTTGTAGCGTTATAAAGGAGGCCGATGAGGATTTCTGGAGCTGAGCCATGTACCAGAGACTGACAAGAGGAGGTACTTTCACTGCAGGACACTTCTGACATGCTCATTTGAGAGTCACAACCCTATAAAACACATAAAAAGTTCTATGCATTTTATGCAACGATGTTACTGGGAACTCCATATTTAGAATAATGCATAGAAAATTAGGAAAGCAACATACTGACAATAACAGAAATTCCATTCAATCACTGTATAAGAAATGTAACTCCTTGATACATACTCAGTTCCCAGATGTTAGAGGTAACAAAGACTAAAGTGGTCTGGAATTAAAATAATTCTTGTGTTTCTGTTGCTTCATAATTCAGGAGAAATAACAGCAGAAGATGAAGAGCAGCCTTTACGGTCCCTATTTATTTCAACTGCTAAGAAAAGACCTGTAACATAATTTGTCAGCATCCTGGAGAACATTCAACCTTGGATCTTTTACTTTCCAAAAATGGAAAACACTAGTGGAACTCTGAAGATAATAAAACACAGGAAATTCTTATTCACCTTTTGTAAAGGTTATTCTCTAGACTGACAATTTACAAGTAGCAAAATAACAGAACACGTGCAAGTACAAAAATGCACTCTGTCTAGAATAAATTAGCTTACAAGGAATTTAATTGATCCAGGGACACAGAATTGCAATAGACCCTTTGTCTTGGGTCTTAGAATGCCGTCCTAAGGCGCAGCAGGTGATGCTTTAATTTCCACCCCACAAGCTTCCAAAAATTCGGATCTCTTATGCATTCTCACCACGTCATATCTTTGATGGGAGCTTCTAATATTAACTTTTATCATTTTAACCCCTCATTACTGGCCTTAAAAAAAGAAAACAAAAATAATTCTTTATGCTGCCATGCTAATCGTGCCATAGTTGTTTCATTTCTTACTTTCATGCACTAGCACATAGAGTTATATCACTGAAAAGAAGAAACTGGACGCAATCTAGCCAATGGCACAGCAATTTGCTTGGTGGCCAAGAAGAGACTTTTGAATTATCAATACATCGCTTTATGATTCTCTCAGATAAAACGTAAATTGGATCCACAGATTTTTTCAACTATGGCTTGACTCATTTGGGAATCTGGCAGCACTCTTACGGAGTCAGGATGATTTTGTGAAGCTGATTCTTCCAGATTCCAAATGTCGCTATCATTTCCAGCAACAGCTGATATGGGCAAGAGATCAGTCCTAAAACCTAAATAGCTCAAATCCTCATCAAGATAAAAGTTAAGCAAGTAACTTCATCTGACAGATAAAACTCAAATACATTACAGAATCTCAAATTATAGAGGTGATAGCTACAAGAAGAAATTATGAACCTACACCTACAATAATAACTTTTGTATTGACATTTTAACTAGTCCTTTTTAAAGAAGATTTCCACGAAGTCTGACAGAAGCTTCAAGCAGCAATCCAGTCCTCACTAATAAAAATTCACTGTTGATAGCAAATATACTCTTACTACTAAAGGACCTCAACAAAATTCTCTGATTTCCATCCTCTAAGCTGCAAATTTTGAATTTTAAATCTTTAGTTATTTCTCCAAAAGTTCTTTATTCAATTCCAAGAATAAAATTCAAATGAGTTGCAAATTGTAAATTGCTGAAAATGAATTACAAGTGTACATTTATTCTCCGGTTCTTGGCACTTGTAAACGAGAAAACTTTTGATTCCTAACTTAAACAGTACAATACAAAATGGAAAGTTTAAAAGAAAGATGGCTTGATTCAGCAGGCACATTATATACTGCACACCTGAAAGCCTCAGCCTATCAAAACTACTAGGTAATACTTAAGTTTTCTGGTCTTTAAAAAATTGTAACACATTATCCCTATAGTGCTTATTCATCTTATTATTTTATTGGTCCAGGAATTTAACCACAGTCAACCTGACACTGTTCAAAGCTTAGGCCTCAAATTTGATCGTGATCATGCTGCAAGTCCACAAAAAAGACATAACACAAAGCGAGCAGCTGGGTAACAGTCCCCCTCAAACGCTCAAAGGGCTTTGACATCTGTACTGAGAGAAGCTGATGATAGAACTTCTTCCTATTTGTGACTTATTTGTGCAGTTTACTGATGTTCTAATAAGGACTCAGTCTGAATCAGTTTATGACAGTTTAACTGATTACAATGGGTATCAGAATAATGTTTAGAATGCTAGAAATAGTAAATAAGTGATGACTGAGTGGGAATGAGTCCTGAAGTACTTTGAAAGGGAAGACAAGTGGCTTCTGTGTGATATAATAGAGAAGGGGGAAAATGACTGAAAAACGAAACAAGTGTGATATTACAAAGTTACATAAGGATTGGCTAGAAATATCATTCCTTTACAACAGAATCCTGAGTGGATGTGAGAAGGACAAGAGTGCATTTGCCAAGGCCAGAGAAAAGGATGTCACCAGCTGAACGGTGGGAAGAGAAGACCTAGGTGATGTTTCAGATCTGTAAGTGGATGAAAATGCAACCAAGTGCCTGTACCTTAGAACTGTTGCACAGAAAGAATTGGTAGGTATAGCCTTGATGAAAATCTGGAGAGAAGGTCTAACATAAATGTTTTGCTACAATATTTTCTAAAACAAAATATTTTGACTTCTGAGACAGGTAGCAGGTTTGAAACAAACAAAAGTATGTTGTTTAATCCTTAGTCTATAATAAACTTAGTAAGTTTCTTCCTACAAAACGTTGTGGTGACACAAGTTTAAAGACATTCAAATGAAACAACTAAATTCACCGAAGAAACAATCTAAACAATATTTTGTTTTCCATTTCATATAAAAAAAAAAGATTCCAACCCATTTTGTTTCAAGCTGACCCAAAGGTATTTTTAAAAAGACCCTGCTTTTCAGTTATGATCTGGAAAATCCTAATATAAAAGAAAGTGAGATCTTCAGAAGAAAAAAGAAACAATGAGGTGTGAAGCACATTAGAAGACAGACTGATGTTACTAGGTAAAAACAGGGATAAAGGACAAGAAACATATAATTTCTGTGTCTATGATAAGGGATAAGGGGGCACGTAGGTAAAAGACATGAGAAAAAGAGGCAGGTGAAGTTGTATTTTGTCAGTTTTCTTCTGAAAGAAAACAGAAAGATCCTACCAGGAAGAGAAGAAGAAACAGGAATCAGGGAAGGTAAAGACACAGCTGAGATCAACAGAGCTCAGATCAACAACTGAAGAAAGACTTTCCATTGCAGGACAGAGTTAAAATCAGGGATACTGAGTATTATTAGATGCCTTCTTGAAAGCATTTTCTCCAGCACAGAGTTTATTGTTCACATTGTGGAAATCCATTCATCGTTTTAAGTAGGTATTCTGTGATAATCACGTCTGGTGGTGCAGACATTATGCAGTTTAGAAGTTTCTGTTTACATAGTCAAAATTCAGGAAGAGTGCTAACAAACTCACCAAGAAAAAAGCAAGACAAGAAGTTACATTTTTACCTGCTCAAAATATAAGCTTCATGATCACGTGCCAAATTGTGAAATATTAACACTGAAATTGCTAATTGGTATAACATGAATATAAACTTAGTTACAACGAAGCTTTCATCTCATTACAACATTACAGTGCTACCAGATGCTTTTCACCTCCATACAAATCTGCATTCAATCTATCTGTAGACCACTTTGATACTGTAGTTTCACTGTGGGAAACGTAATATTTAGACCAAAAGTTACTATTTGTTTGAAGTAATCTGTGTCAAGTTTATTTTTATAACTGTTCCCTCTCTTCCTCTATAAACTCTGTGTATATTTTAATATGCAGGGGAAAAACAGGACTAAGGTTCCATAATAGAAAAAGCCTTTCAAGGTCAGTGAAGCACCAGCACAACCTAGTAAGAACTGTTGTAAAATCTTAACTGCAGGTACTTAAGAACTTAGATTAACTGTCAAGGTATTGATAATCTGGCCACAGTGCAAGGAGCTGTCTCTTGAGGCTGTCTCCAGGATATTAACGCTAAATCTCTAACCTACTTTTTGTCAATTTAGCCATAACAAATGTATGTTATTAACAGTAAAAACAAGCAAAACAATTTAGGTAAAGTCTATTCCAAATATTTGGTTCAAAGGTCTGTCTTACTGCAGTAAATTACAAATTTTCAGCTTTTCAATTTTATAACAGAGCTTTGCGCAAAGGACCTAAACCTTTCCCATATACACCACAGGACAGTACTTTATTACAAAGTTAGGTGGATTTTACTTGATCAACACTTACAAGAATCACTGCTTTTCACTGGATTATAAGAGTAATATGTTATATTCTACAAAAATTTAATTACTAATTTTCCAAACTATTGTCCTTGATGTCTATGAATATATTATCTAGGGAAGAAACATAACTTTTTATTAAATACATAATAAAAACATTCCCATTATGTGGTATTTCTATTTCACATGTTCCTATTGTACAAACGTCAGCAATCAAGAGAAGAACACTTTTTTTCCTAGTGCAAAGGGAAATGAACACATATAAAGCCATGATGTCAGACCCGAACCACTAAGAAGCATTTTCAGTAATCTTTTTCTCTGCTGACAACATAGAGAATCCTCTATTTGCAACAATGATAATATATGTGAAATGTATTTATTTGTCTTCCTTCACTATAATTCCATGGAAACAAGATATTTGTTACTTACATATTCATCTCCTACTGTTATTTTTCTATACCCTGAAGTTGTTCTTATAAATTCTGCTCTTCAGCCAACTGGAGTTAATCACAGAGAATAAGGTGGCCATGCTCTGAGGGGAGTTTTCCTCACTGCACAGGTTAAAATCATGCCTCTGTCAGCTTATGAAACAAGAACATCTGATTCTCTTGGCTTTTCAAAATATACACAGGAAAGATGAAACCTCGCTGACAATCCTTCAGCAACAAAAATCTGATTCACAGCATGTTACTTGTCAAAATGTCTCTCTCAAATTTTAAATGTTAATGTTATACCACTAATCTCTTAGAAAACTTTTTTGCATATTACTTTCTTTATTTCAATATCAATACAACTGAGAGGTTAGGGAAGGAAATTTGAATCCTTGTAGACAAAAGAGGGAACTGAATCCAGATCTCCAACATTTTAGACGAAAGTATTCTTCTCTCTCGGTCATCAGCCCACTGTTGAACCCTGAAGTGACTGTTCCATTTTGAGGCAAAAGCTTGCTGAGGTGATGAGAGCACTCAGGCACCAGACAGGCTCCAGACCAGCTCTCAGCCTGGAGCCCACCCCCTGCTTCTGCTCTGAGAGCCAGAGGGGAGGAGGAAAGCGAACCTAGAAGCTCCACATCCCTCATTAGTGGCTTAAGCACTAGGCACTTTATAAAACATGTTTCACCGCTAACAAACTTTTGAAAAAGTATCAAGATCATTCCTGGGAAAGAGAACTTAAACCACCTGAAGAATTCAGTCCTGAAAACAGAGGCATATAAAGTAATTAGGAATGTCAAAGAATGGAGTTTTATAATTTTGAATTCTGGCATCTAAATCCCACTTATGTGCTATACTGGCCACTTTGATACTTGTGTGGAGATGTCTGCCTCAGCTCCTCATCACTTCTGCTTCCCCTAACTCACGGAAGAACTGTGAGGACTGATATACTTGAAAACAGGAAGTAATCAAAAATATGATACTCATAACAAAATACTTCCTTAAACGAAGCAATTGATACTCTTTCCATATACTAATACCTGCAGGAAGCATCAACTTTTTGTTTCTAAAGGTAGAACTCAAGTGTTATATGATGCTCAAGACCATAGTAAATGTTTGAAATAATATGATTATTAATAATAATAAAATTTAGCAAAGATGTTGCAAAATAAGAATTGTATTAAGATCTGTTTTCTTTTTTTTTCTTTTTTTCAAAAGGTTTCTTTCTGTACCGTATACCATTGTCATTTTGAGGCTTTGGTGATTTAAAAAAATACATGATTTTAAATGGTTGTCAGTCTGCATGTTCTAGGGTTTTTTGGGGGTGTGGTGATTTTTTTGTTTGTCTGTTCCGTTTTTTTTTTAAAGAAATCCAATACTTTCAAAATTGTACAAAGCTACCTATCTTTACAACATGTTAGGGAGAAAATTTCAATTCCTATTGTAGCTGGCTGTCCAGTATGGTACAATTAAAAGAACATATAGTTATCAGTATTTTGCTTTAAACTAATCACCTGAACTTGCAAACATCGAAACATACAGTTTTAGGCATCTAACAAAGACTGAAGTTTAGGATAGCATCATTATTTATGACAGGTAATTATTTGGGTTTTTTGCTTAATAGCTTACTTGAAGCACGTTCCAATTAAGTACAATGTGCATTTCTATTCATGTACTTAGCACTTTACAGTATTAATATCTAAATCAACTTAAATCACAAACATGAAAGTAAATATTCTAATAATATTTCCATTACGTAATTTGATTTTAGGAAACAAAGCATATTTATTTTTGGTAGAATCGCATGCTTTAAAAATTACTAGGATCTACTTTTCACAAATTCCAATTTAAATATCTTTACCAAATAAATACATTCACCATTAACGGTATTCTTCACATCAAATACGGAATTGTTTTGATTATTAAACTACTATTCATGTAATTGAAAATCAGATTGTCTGAAGTGATAAAATTTACATTTCTCGTAAAAGCTTCTGTTCTACTTTGCCTTTTACTCTCAAGAGAAAAAAAAACTTCTGGAAGCAGAATTTTACAAAACACATCATTTTCTCACAGATGAAACACTGGAAAATGGAGATCAAATGAAAAATTTTAATTTGTTCATTCACTACAGCCAAGAGACTAAATTCTTAAAAATTCTATGCACAGCTTTAATTTATCATAGATACTATAATGTACAGAGCTATAAAGCCTCCTTAGATACATGATGATACTACATAAATTTTTATTTAAATTTAAAATTAATTAATTTTGATAAAAATTAAAACCTCTGTGGGTTTTCTAGTAAGAAAAATACAGCATTATCAAAATAAGGTTTGTTTTCAAACTTCAGGATACTATAATTTAGTCATAAAATGAAAATGACAAAATAAACTTTATATATTCTTAATAATGGCAAAACAACATTCCACTTTTCTGAAAGACTGAACAAGTTCACCATGAGATTTCTGTGCTGCTTTTCACATTTCATGAGAATTTGCTATTAGTATTTTGTGTCTAAAGGTTGTTAACATGATCAGCTCTGCAGAACAAAACACTAATTCTCTACAGAAAGGGAAACATTTTAAGTTTTCTGTAACTTTTATTTGTCTGTATTTAAATTACACCTTTGGCTTCCTTGCCACATTACAAAAGGTCACCTAGCTGTTTCACAGACTTAATGGGCCTGAAATTTGCACAGCAAACCTGAGCATCAGTGGAGGCGACTGGAAATGAATGTACAATGGAATTTACAGCATTTACACTGCAACAGCCTACCAGGTTTTTATCCAGTCATAGGCAAGGGGAGGAAAAGAGGCAAGAGGCCTTTTATTATTGAAACTGTTACCTGAGACAAGATATATAGCATAAAGAAACATCCGAGTACTAAAAGCTGTTAGATGTTTGTGCTAGCAATTTAGTTAAGAACATCTGACACAAAATGCAGACATTTTACCTGTCCTCCTGATGAAGCTACACTAACAGCTCCTACTCAGAGTCACTCACACCTCCCCTCTCTGTACTCCCTGTCAAACTTGCAAGAACATGGAGATGTTACTGGGGGACAGCTTCCAAGACCACAGACTTCTTTAAATGACAGTGGTCTGTCCAGACAGAGTTACTCTCTATGTTCACTGGGGAGACCAATGGCAAATATTTCATTTTTCTCTTTTCTCTCTTGATTATACTCTTTCAAATCAGGAAAAGAGAAACAGACTCAGTGATCAAACAGTAAGCATAAATTATGAGTAGTCAATCTATGGACTAGTATTTGATTGCATAAACATTCAAGCAATTATTTTTCACAATGAACAAATCCATTACATTATAGGTATGTTTATAAAGCATTTATCAGTTCAAAATTATTTGCTCTCATTTAATCTGCTAGTGGTACCCCTTTTGATTTGTTCAGGTCATGATCTAAGGATCAACAGGTGTTTGCAGTTGGAAGGGATCTGCTTCAGTTCTTAGAGCTATGATCCACACCACAAAGAAGGGCAAGAGGTGGAGATAAACTGGATGCTTCTGGGGCCAGTTGACAGCTTATTAAGCCCAACAGAAAGACAGGAACTGTGAAAGATGCAGCTCACAGTCAGACAATATGAGGGCCAAGCCTGACAAGAGGCTAACACACCAAGACTAAAAAGATCCCTTGCTAAAGGCACCCTATGAACAGAAATGTTTATCTGATATCAAATACAGGCTGCTTGAATATACAAAAGAAGTGATTACCTGGAGATCCTCAAGTCTGAAAGGAAGAACACTTAGATCATACCGCAAAGCCCAGAAGAATAATCACCCAGCAAATACAGCAAAAACTAAAATGAAAAGTTACACAAATGTGTAAGTTATAAATTTGCAGACTAGGTAACTCCATCTGTGCAATGTCTGATCAGGGTTTCCCCAATGGAAATAAACGGGAGGAAAACAGCGCACATGCTTTTGCTGAAAGGTACTCAAACCTGCAAACAGAACTGTTTCTGTGTTTTTCCTTTTCCTTGTTTCCTTGAAAGACAGTAACAAAAGCGAGCAGATGTTTGTATGTACACGCAAACCAGAAAGAATTCAAATTATAAGAAAATAAAATAGTTGGGAAACCTAGTATCTCTAAGGGAAACAGAAACTTCACTTGGATTCAAAAGTTAAAGAATGTATCTCCGCTGAAAGAATTACTTGAGGAAGATTTGAGCAGCAGCTTGTAGTCTTCAAAAGTGGAAACTTCATGGTAGTTACAACCTTGATAATCCTTACTTGTAACTCCTACAAAGCCACTTCTGGGAAATTTACAGTATGTTTTTTACAGTATGATTATCTTCCTCACTGCTCTGTGAAACTGCAGTCCAGGTTGGGAGATCACATTATGCCACAGAATGATAGTCTGAGAAGCTCAGAGATACCTGATGAAATTCTCATTTTTCTAGCTTTTTGTATTAATGAGCTTTTTTTTTCTTTTCCTTTTTTAAAGATGATCAAAACTAGACACACAATTCTAGACAACACGGTTGTCACTGATAGACTGGCTTTCTGAGGAAATAAGAGTATTGCTCAAGAGGGTTACTTTGATTTCATCTAGAACAATCATTCACAGCCTGTCATTTGACCGAGGGCATTTTAGAGACTGAAAAGCATCATCCTACACTCAAAATAGTAATACTGTGTCTGAACATAGTTTCCATTATTTGCTGACCCAAATATCAAAGATTGTGGGGATCAAACTGAGTAACTTTTTTCAAGCAACTCACTGATTAAAGGCAAAAGATCCCAGTTTTTAACTGTTAACTCAGTGTGCAGATATTAAGATAGAGAGACAACAATCTTTATTCTGGCTATGTGACCAACTGAGGATTTTAACAAATAGATGAAATTCTTTACATTGCTCACTTCAAAGAAATCTCTCAGTATCCTACATCCAGGGTTGTGGTAATAGATTTAGTTACCAAAGCACAAACTTGCCTCCCATCTAGGTATCAGCAAGGTAGCTGAAAGTTCATGATAAATACAAGTTCTGGTTTTGCTAATGTGTTGAAGAAAGCCCTGGTGTTATGCTGGCATTTTTTTTTAAACTTCTAAAAATTTGAAGACCAGGTGGACTATTTTAACACTGCCATGGCGGTGGCATGTACATTCAGAATGCCGTGACTGTCCACACTGGTCAGCATAGCTCAGAAATGGTATATAAGTATCACTTTGATAACATTTTTCATTAGCTCTGTTATGCATGACTGTCAGCAATAACTGGGATTAAATTATTATTCTTGTATCTTACACAGAAGTCCAGCAATAAAGACTACAAATGCAAATTAGAAGTGTGGTGGATGTACAAGATTAAACTAAGGACTCTCAGAACCTCATGAGATGTCAGAAGCTTGTTTCCAAAGAAATAGGGTTTTTCTTTTGGAAAAGCTTTATACTCTTTAAATTACTGACAGAGCAGGAATGACAACCCTAGCTAGCCTAGACATGGCAGAGTGACCAACCCTGAATTGTTGCTTTGTGGAAAACTTCCTGAACTGATCTTGGACTTGATTTTCAATGGACAAATAGCAGCAATATGGCCCAGGCCTACAAAGGTATAAGGCAGAGCATCCTAATGAGAAAGATCCTTCTCTTGATCACAGTGGAGACAGCAAATAACTCTTCAAAGGACTGAAGTACTGAATTTAGTTACAGAGTTTAAAACAACTTGCAAGGCCTATTGCCTCTTACTCTGCATTCACGCAAATAACTGAATATGAATTTCTGTACAGGTTGAGAAAACATGCTAGCATTTCTGGATAGCTCACTTGAGAGGCTGGTTCAATCTGTGACAGAAATAACTGTACCACCCTCCATGACAGTAATGAATTACCAAAAAAAATCGGTGTATGTTGAAACTGGTCAACCACTTTGCTCCTGAGATGACAGAACGGATGTAGTCACCTGAGACGAGCTGTGATTGTAAAAAAAAAAAATTCTTGAAAACTATCGAAAACTGTTCTACACATTACCAAGGTTATTCTATATAGGACTGAAACAGTCTCCTTGTCTCAATGCCTAGTCTGGTGATTCTTGGATGAATAGACTAATTACATACCAAAACTTGCCATGAATTATGAGACATATTTACATAAGAAAAAATCAGGAGCAAACAGACTGATTTGAAAAGCCAATTAATTTATAACTGTGATGACTGAACTTATCTAGTGGGAGGTCCTTAGCACCAGATCTGAGCAGTCTAGCACTGCTCAGATTCTATTTGAGTTTTTGAAACTGGCATCTGTCAGAACAGTGCAGACACAGCACTGGTTTTAAAGCACAGTAGCCACAGGTGTCTTTGGGTTCTCCCCTCCCCATACCCTGAGGAAGACCCGAGCAGAGAAAGCCATGGATTAGCACTTATCTTCTGAGCTGCCAGGAGCAGTGCTCAGGGAACACCACACAAAGGCACACAAGCTGAGGCAGCCATGACACTCAGGAGACAACGGCTGCTGCTTGCCGATACTGCTGTGAAATCCTGCACAACCAGGCAAACACAGAGAGCCCACTTCATTTGCCAAGTACTGCCAAGTTCTCCTGCAGCCTCAGTAACATGATCACCATTTTCCAATCATCTAATAATTTTCTTCAAAGAAATCGCAAGAGTCATCTTTCTTAATGTGTCAAAGGACTAATTCTGATCTTCCATGTTTTACACCACTAACTCAAATGAATTCAGCAAACTATTCCCGAGATAAGAATGTGCTCAGTACTTCAAGATAATTGCCCTTTCCTATGATGGACATAATTTTTACAAGCTAACGGAAAGCATTAATGTACCATCACATAGGAACCAATCCTTTTACGTAGAATTCTAGTTAAATAAAATACTACGAGGAAAATGTTCTGAGTCTTTTTTTTCTCCCTCTAGACAAGTCTTAGTCATTTTTCCATTAATTGTTTTAAAGTATGACACTGGTAGCTAGTGTTCAGTAAAGACACATTTATACATATAAGCTGTACTATTTAGCCTTCCAGTTACGATCCCTAATAGACCATGCCATAAGAACGCAGTAGGCGTAAAATATTAGGATTTGCACAAAACATGAGAGCTCGCATCTATAGTGGCCAAGAATTCAGAAGAAAGAAATGCCACTCTGAAAGCTTTTTTTCTGAGTTTATAAACAAACAAACATCCATTAGAAAGAATACTGAAGATATGCCACACAAAGGCATGGAACAAATGCCTTAAGCACCATGCATAAATCAACGTATGCTAGATGATTAACCATCATCCTCAAAGTGGAGAGAGTGAGCACGTGCACGTGCACATGCAAGAGCAAGCGTTTTTATACACTGCATGCATAAATGCCTTCACTCAAAAAATTGTAATTAAAATAATTCTCAGACACTCTGGATATTTATAGTAAACATACAGAAAATAATCCTTTAAGCATGTATGAAAGTCTACACCATCCATTCTTTGTTACAGCAATCGTATCTGGGAGTTCAACATGATAGAAATGCAGAATGTTATAGAAAGAAAAAAAATAACTCTAATCCTCCACAGCAAACATCTTGTTATTGACAATACATACTGAATGATTACTAGATTTGCTTAGCAGGAAGAGGTGTGTTTCAGTCGTCAAAACTGTACTTCTGAAGTCCATCAAAAAAATGTAAAACATGATTGTTTGTTGTTATTCAATACCAAAAAGCATCCTATGGGATGGTGAAGAGGATTACACTAATTTTTTTGATCTTTTACAAACAGATTTCACTCAATAAACTCCTTGTATGTTTTTATAATCACATCATACTGGAGGCTGTTGTTCACTGTCAGGAAAATTTCTTTGCTTGAGAAGAATGAAGAGCAACTAAAAACAGGTCCATGGGGATTTCTTGAAGAAAAATGAACATCACAATGGATTCTGAACTCCAACACGGGTGAACAAAAATCTGTCTACCATTGTAGACTAAAAGGAAAACTTCCCTGAAAGGATCATCAAAGGTCCTCCTAAGAAAACTACACTCAGACAAAACCATAATGTATAGCCCTGCTATTATCTTTTGATACAACAGCCACTTTCTATCAAATCTGCAAGGGACAGTCTCACATCACAGTGACAACCACACTCTGGCTAATCCATTTTGGTTCTGTTGCTTCTTCCTCACTCAAATGTACACTGAGCTTGGAAGGAAGGGTGAGATAAACAAGGAGGCTGAGGATACTGCATGAGGAGGAACTCCCTGTTACGTGGGAGAACTGCAGCAATACAGGACTGTTAAAAGCCAACAGCAATAGGACTGTGAATAACAGCTGCTAATGTAAGACGCTATACACAATGTAGGAAGGTGAGGAGCAGGGTGAAATCTTGGGGGAGGAAGATTGTTTGTGAATATATTTGTACATTTGAAGCCATGTGTAGCTTTGAAACCTATTTAAGGAACATAGTACTATCACATACTCACCATGACATGTACTTATCCACATGCTCGGGATAACCAGAGAGTTGCAGGCCCGCTCACGCAAGCGTGCCACTGTGTTTCAAAAGCACTGAGTTGCTGGTCTACCTTTAACCAGACTCACTTGTGAAGAGCTTTAAGGGATGCCTGAAAAAATACTAAACTTCAAGAGATATGAACTGTTCTTATACAACCAGAAGGCAGATGATTAGCTAATAAAATATATAAATATAGGATCAGGCACAGACAGAAGCAAATAAAATACTTTTCTGCAGAAGAGATTAGCGTAGACGTTTCAATGGATTAGGAAGTTTCAGTGACAGAAGGTATACTTAATATATAAAATCCATATAATGAGAAGCAGTGAAAAAAAATAGGGCAACTGTCATGTGTCCAAGAAATATCTTCGTAAAAAAGCTGTCAAATATAAACACTTCACAAAAACAAAGCACTCCGCAACTGAACAAGGCAAATTTAATTCAGAATTTACGATGTACCTCATCATAGATTTTATAATTACAAATATCCCTGAACAGCTGGATCTCTCCAAACTGAAATAATACTTACCTTCTCCTGTTAAATATCTCCCGCCTGGCATTTATGATTAGTTGGACATAAATATTGCTGTCGGTTTATTCTAACAAAAGGACAGTCGAGAAGGAGTATGACCAATGCGTATAAAAAGACCCAGAGCCAAACACCTGAGAAGGGTAAGAACTAATTAAGCTCAAGGACCACACTGGCATAAGAACAAATGGTTATAAATTGGCCATGAAGAAATTCAGGTTGGAGATGAAACAACCTAATGTATTCAGATGACAATTCACAAATTTGTGATCAGGACGACCTGGCTGTTTGTAATAACAATGACTTGAACTCAAGTGACCCAGGATGCCACCCACTTCCAGTCACACCTCCTAAAACCAAAATAAACTTTAACATTCTTGCAAAATAACTATGTTAAATCCTGTAACACATCTGCTTACTGAAAAAATACAATATAAGCTATAAATAATAATAGAAAAACACCTACAAACTCAGATGTGAATGAATTTCCAATGGTTTAAAAACTGATTTGAATAGTTCCAAGAAACCATGGATCTTTATTCAAGCTATAAAGACTAAGAAGGTTCATTTCCAGCAAGAGGTAGGGCTAAGATAAATCTGCCTAAACCGCATTACAGCAACAAACTTCGGAAGATCCTTGCACTTCCTGCCAATGGTCCTTATTCTTGTTCCTTTCGCCCTCCAGATAAGAAGGAAATAAAAATGCAGATATGGCATCCCTTACCATCACAGAAAATTAATAACAATCTTCTTATATTTGACGCCTTCTGGAATTTGTTTTTACTCTCCCTGCCACAGAAGCTCAAGAAAATAATACAGAAGAATAACCAATGCATGTAAGGGATATACCAATCAATCAAAAGTCTGGCCCATCCATTGGCCTCTTTCACTGACTTTGGTAAATTTTATACCAGAAGCTATTGAGAACACACACAAATTTAGCAAGTACATTTAGAATACTCCATGTTTTCTTTCATAGGGTGCTTTTTTACTAGCTGTGAAACTAGCAAACTCTGCATCAGGAAAGTTCACACTAGGTAAGTGAAGCACTTCATCCTTGGAACAGACCGATTTGTACTTCTTCAGGAATCATAAAAAAGATCTTCTATTGCCAGCTGATCCTTCATGAGATCCAAGTTTTAGTCTCAGCTTCTACTGATTCTAAGCAATATATTTGCAGTCATTAAATACAATAGCATTTTGAGTGTCTTTTGTAATACTCATGTTCAACAGAAATGTGATTTCAATTGACCTAAACTTTTTTGAAAATTAAGAACAAATTAACTTCGCTGTTTCACCTCAAAAAATCTTCTTTCCTTTCTTCTCCTCTTTTCCATTTTTTGGTAGTTTAAAAAAAAACAGAAAACACATACAACATCCAGACAAGGATGTCCTTGTTAAATCACCTTCTCTTTCCCCAAACGTCCATTATTTAGCACATATGTAGCTCTTAAGCAACAAACATTCAAGCACTCCTGGTCTAGGAAGCCCTGATCACAACATCACAAACATTCTCTTTCTGGACAAAAGCATATTTAAATACTTACAAGAAAGGAGATAAGATCACTGTCCATACAGTGATCTCCTGTGGTTTTTCATAGTGATACCTAAGTTTACTCTCAATTACTGTTATTTTGCTTTATTGAAAATACTAAATTATCCTGCGGGACACAAATTTTTGTTCATCAGATAGGTAGTGGATTTGTTCAGCAAACAAAAATCCTTTTCAGTTTGAACTACTTTTCACACTCTTTTTTCACTTCAGACTGAATAAGAAATCAATTATTTACAAGGTTCTAATCTGAAATTATTAAACATGGCTTCTTGCTCTGAAAATTCCTCTTTCCTATCTTTCTTGAAAGAAAAATACCTATTGCAACTAAGATTTAATTGCAACAGATGGAGGGCACTCGCTAGTATAGCTTTTTTTTTTCATAAATTGAATTACTGTGGGTAGCAGAGTAAAGATTACACTACTAAATATATATACGTATTTGCATGTATACATACACTCATATATTCAACACTATATCCCTATTTATAGACTGGAAATTTCTAAGTAATAAAAATGAAAAGTATGGGCAGCTTTTGCAGGTGGAAAGTGAATGTGCTTACAGAAACTATAAGGAAATTATCACGCTAACACAGTGCTATGACTATGAAAAAAAACTGAGGGGATGTGATGACTCTATAAATACACGCACTGTTCTTACAAAATTCAGGACACTGTACATCACTGTATTCTTATTCTGCCTCATTTAATACTCACAGACAGACTGTAAGAAGGTTCCAGTATCACTGGCACTGACATCTTCCCTTGAAGATTTAATTTTGTTAAGTAAAAAATCTTTTCTCCCACAATCCTCTCTTTTTTCACGCGACGTACGCTGTACAGTCTGAAGCGAACGGCATAATTCCCAATCATCTCAGACTCAACGTGATTAAATTTGAATGTCTCTGTGAAGACAGGGCACGGTCCCCGCTGGACAGTCGTTTTTGCTCTCTGCTTCTTTATAGGGAGAAGAACTAGGTGTACTTGCCACGAGCTTCCACCTGTCCTGCTGTATGTGGGAATGTCTGTGACAGCTGTCACTGTCACCAAAAGCTTCTGTTCCTGTGAGTCATAGTCAAAAGTCACATCCAGTGTGCCATATTTAGCTACTGGCTCAGGATCAAAAGGTTTAGGAAGCTGTGAAGATGATCCTCGAGCTGACATATCCTGAAGAAGAAGAAGAAAAAGCAGTTTTTTATTTATTTATTTATCGTATTCTATTACTAAATCTAGCGTGGAAATATACGCCTTTCTCTCAGCAATATGAAATGACTATGATCTTTTTGTTCATTTCATAAACAAGGTAATTAAACACTGAAAGCCTGAGGAGACAGCTGACTAGCAGCCAAGAAGAAATCAAAAGACTTTACCTGGCCAATGCTGCCAAAAGCCAGCAGCCAATCAGACAGAGCTCACATTATATTAGTTTGTATTTATGATCTCTTCTTCTGTGCCCCACGTTAAAATACATACACAATTCTTACGACAGAACTACCTTATTTCAGCGTGAGCATACACACATTTTTAAGTTAACATATTACAGTGCTTTAAGAGCTGGCCAGTGATTCAGAGCATGGTGAAAAGCCAGCAAAGAATACAGGAATTGCAACACCTGCTTGCACATGCAGCTCTTGTTGCAGTCCACAAGATTTCTATAAATGTGCCAAAAATTATCATGGCTTTATTAATGTAATTTTACTAGAACTGTGTAAGATGTGTCTGTTTTGAAAACACTTTCTGAACTTTCTGGAAATGGCATCAGTTCTAAAACTGTATTTTAAACTTAATTTTAAAATTGTTTATTGCCACTTTAAATTTTGAGTAAAATATTGATGCTCTGTATTTTTAAAACAGCTAGTTTGACAGTGATATTGAGAAACAAAATATTTACAAGTACAGGTCAACCTACTGTTCATATACTAAGTTATTCCAAGTACGTAAAACAAATGTATTTCCTGTGTGTTTCTGTATTATCAAAGATACACTTGTTCATGAATATCAACAGATGCCACACTAAAGCTTTCTGGATTAAAAAATGTTATGTTCTTATTTTAAACTGGTTGCTACAAAGCTATAGGAGTTCATTCCTCTGGAAGCTTCAAGTTGTTGAGTGGCTGTAAAAAAGGCTGGCAGTATTCCCCCTTCTTACTGGGCACACTTACATTAATGACTGGTGTGACACAAAGCGGGAAGAACTAGGATTAGATTTGCTGCCATCTGTTAGGCCTCGAGGACCATATGCACCCACTATGTCTTTACCAGCAATGATGTTCACACAGATTGTGGTCGTAGCTGATCATCAGGTACATGCAGACAGCTACTGCAGGACCTTGCATTCAGATAGCAGATGGGGCTTCCAGATGTTGCACAAACACCCCAGGTATGCAATATCAACTTACCAAGAGATCTACTAAGACAGAAACAGCTGCTGGCACATCCGGACTGAGCCCTAATATGCAACCTTCAAAACTTCAGGTAGACAGAAAAGACAAATTTGTACCAAAACCAGCCTCTTCTGCACATGACGTGTAGACTTCTCCATAGATGTCAGTGCAGTGACTGGTTGTTAAAGACATTTCAAGGAAATATATGCCAGAAAATATTATTTCTTCATAGTAAAAATAAATAGGTATCACTACAGTTTATAGCAGAAAAAAAAGTAAAATTAAATGGAACAAATCTCTATACTACCATTAACAATTCAAAAAAATTCTTTGTAATAAAAGACACTTTACATTATGGAGTGTTCAGTTTGAAAAGTGCTAACAGTTTTTTATTTTTTTGAGTTACTTGAAAAATTATGTGGAAGAAAAAGAATTATGACTACAGTCCTTATAGTGTGATGAAGTTTTCTGACTTGATTAAAAAAAAATTTCACTCTTACTGGGAGCTTGTTTGAAAGTTAAGATGCCAGAAAGATAACTACAAAGAACAATCTGAAATTCTACTGTAATATTTTCTGACAAACTAACTTTATTTTAAATGAATGAGCTGCAATATTAGTGTTCATATATCTGTACATTGATCTTTAGGAAAAATAAAAATCTCTCAAAAGGTTGCACTGCATGATGCTTCAGAACACTCAATTGTTTTCATTTACCTCTGGACTAAGGACAGCTGTGCTATCACTTGGTACATCCTCTTCATATCCTTTATTATGAAAGCTTTCTATTTCGTGTCCCGTGCTTCCCTCACTTGGGCACTTATATGAACATCTTGGACTGTTGCTACACTGGGAAAATTCACATTTACTGTCTCCGACTTCAGAAGGCGTACATGAAAGATGAGGAGAACCACTATCATCCTGGTACGGAGGCGGCTGCAGTTCATCTAGCGGAGGTGTTCTTCTCATTCTCTGAATGCAGTTTGCTGAGAATAAGTGAAAATTCTTTACTTACTTTCTGATCATTTACTGTTGAACAGTTCTGTGGAAAATGGTAAGTCCAAACATCTGGACGCAGTATTTAAAACCTATAAATGTCTTTTATTACTTTACATTTTAAATTAGGTAACGAACACTACTGAAAAATATTTGTTTAAAAATGGAAACAAATGATCTCTAAGATGAAAAGAGATGTGGGGGAAAAAGCAAGGTATTAAACATATAGTCACAATGGACTGTGTAAACCATATAAAAATATATATAGCACAAATATGACATGACAAAAATTCTAGGCTTGAATTTCAGTGATGCTTACCTTGCAAAAACCTTTGGATATCTTAAGTCAGACACTGTACAGGTGGAATGTCGACCAATTAAGGAAACAAAATGCACTCCCTAAAGCCATGATATCAAACTTACGATTACCTCCCATGCTGTTGCTTACCCAGGGAGAAACTAAACCCTGAAGACAAATAAGGCACTAATACAGGCAAACACAATCCTTTTCACACAAGTGAACTCTGATCCAGCAAATTTAACAAGGGAAGTTGTGTCTCAGATTCTTGATTACTCGTTAAGGACAGCTCAGGCCCAGTGTCTAGGAGTTAGACACTAGGTCTAGTCACCAAAGGCAGTGGAAAAAGGACCATGAGCAATCTTGTGCTTGGGATGAATACTTGATGATGATGACGATCTTTGCTTCTCAGTTGCACTAGCTAGCTAGATAGAAATATGGTTATACATCTCCTCAGAAAATAAACCCAGGATGCACAGCTACGGATACAGAAAGCTAATTCAAAATAATTACAATTCAATTTTTAAACTCATATTTTACTACACAGCATGACACAGCTGACTGGATTTGAGAAAAGACAGCAAGGTGTGCAGTAGCTGAAATGAAAGGAATGCCAAGGATAGGTAAAACCAGTATCACATTTTGTTTACATCTTCTGTAGAGGTTTTAATGAAGATTTTGATGCCACTCACATGTAGAATTAACTTACACACAAAAATTTCAAAGCAACAATGTCTTCTCGTATCAGACATGTCACTTTCACTCACAGAAAAGATCTACCAAATAAGGAAGTTAATGAAAGTATTAACATTAGAACAACATCAGCTTTGATTTCAGATTCGTCTAAGAAAGAAACTGATTTTTCCCACATGACAAAGGTCATACATTTTACTTTCATCATCATATTTTTGTATACAGGATCTCCCTGCCTGTGCCCTAAATTCTCACCAAGTATATCAACCTTTCAACTGCTTCTGAGGTAATTACCAGTTGTTCAACATATCACATAAACAGAGTATGCGTAAGAGTTACCCTGAAACAAGGCTGAAAACACAGTAATGTGGCTCTCTTGGGAAACAAGCAGTCTTCACGACAGGCTTCCTTTTGTTCTCCTTTCCTTTGGAAGTCTGGGCTGTATCCGAATGTGGCGTGCAAGACATTTCACAGCTTCTGGGACTTGATGTAAACCCAAACCACTGTGGTTTTGGTACACACCATCCATGGGAAGCAAACTCAGACATGTTGGCCAGAAGGGAGCCAATGTGCGTTGCACATCCCCAAACCTGGGTAACTGAAGGACAGGGACAGGACAGCTCATTATGGAGCGTATCTACTGCACAGATAAATAAAGGCCTCAAAGATAATCAGGGAATGCAGGGCTCTTCTCTATTTCACTGGGCTCCTAATGGAACTCCTCTTAGCTTTAGAAAAGGCAAATGAGTAATTAAAACAATGCAAAGCACTCCTACCAGATGATACCACTGTCACGAATCGTCTCTTCTCTGATAAACCCATCAGAGCCAGCCTACCATTCAGAGCAATTCCAAGTTACTCTTACAGCACTCATGCAAAATGTCTTCTGCTGGTAGTTGTCCCAGTGCCACTAGCCCTTGAAACTCCAGTCCCACAGGTCTGGAAAAGAAAACAGAGCAGGCACGGAATCCTATACTTGAATTATAGTCATCAGTCTAGCAGATACACATAAAAACTTCCATACGAAACTGAGTTAAGTGGGACTGTCAGAATCTTGAAATCGCCATGCAGGAATAGTGAGAAAGCTTTATTTACAAAACATGGAGAGATCTGGGAAAGCACTTTTCTTTTTAATATTAAATAACTTGTGCCCATGAAACCGGACAGACCTAATTTTAGAATCTACACTGGTATTTGATTCATTATAAATATTCATTATAATAGTAAATAACCTTTGACCATGAAATACCATGAAAACAGGACTTCCTTCTCATAATCTATAGTTATTCTAGCAAATTTAGAGCAACAGCATTTCTGCTCATTGTTGCTAAAAGGCAACAAATAGCCTTAATGAGAGAGTAACCACCACACAGCTATGACTTCTTTCTCTTCACTTGTAGTCTAGTCTGCGAGGACTTTTTAACTCCCAGCTTTTCCACAATCTAAAGAAATGAAAGCGTGTCCGGGTAACTATCAACACCATTATTGTCTTACATGAGTAAATAAATGACTGTGTGACTCACTTTTTTCACTTTGATGAACTCCATTATATGTCCCTATGGGAAAACTGCACAGGCTGTGTGACAGAAAAGGTACTTTTAATGTAGGCGGGGAAGAAGAGAAGAAAAGAAAATTCTTATTAACCAGCTGTGATTCAAAAAAATTGCAGAAAAAGCTGAAATCCTGGGGCTGGTTTTAACTATTTCTGAAAGTTTAGTTAATCAAACAGAAACAGCAAATAAATTCTTAAACCAAATATCCAGATTTAAAAAATCTAAGGACACCTCCATCTAAACAGGCATAAACTGTGTTCCAACAAAAAGTTTCTGTACATAAAATATATGAAAGTGTTCAAATGAGTTTTTAAAGTAGAAATGTCGTATTTGAAATCAAATTCCTCCTCCCCACATAAATGATGTAATAAAATGATCATGTCATGTTATGGCTCTCTGAAAACACTGCAAATCTGAATTACATGAATCAAAGACAAAGGATATCACAGACAGCACTGAATACAGTAACACCAAATAACTGATACTGCGTATTTTCCTTAAAAAATATATAGAAGTAACAACTAACTTCAACAATCAATTGTCAACAACATTTTGCGTATGTATGAAAGTTTAAAACAAAAAAAAAAACACTGCTAATGCATGCTGGTCTATCTCTGATTGTATGGGAGAAAAACATTTAGAGCTGGAAGGAAAGCACCTTCTGAAGTGTTGCATATTTGCATATAGAACCACTGTCTATAACATACCTTGTACCTTTCATTTAAGGTGTAAACTTACACACAGCTATACTTGTGCATAGTGGTACACTGTGGCAAAACCAAGGAATACCTTCCCAAGACCACTGAACGTGGCTAATAACATCTGCTAAAGAGTTACTCTTAACAAGCAAATAGTTACAGTGAAAATCTAAAATTAATTATTGCCTTGTTTCTATGCAAGCTTCCCAAGAAATACTCTCAAACCAGATAGAAAATAAATTTTGTAAATTCCCCCAATCAAATTAATCATATTATATTACCATATGATTTTGGACTAGACAGGGTGAAAAACAAGCCAACATATATCTCGAACCTGGAAGAAAGGAATAATCAAAGAGAAACAAAATTGAGTTTAGCCTGAGCTTCCTACCAGCCAGAAGATGCCACAACAGAGAAAAGACAAAAAAAAAGTTAACAGGATGAAGATCCCACATCTAGTCTTTCACCCAAAATATCTGAAATAACTTTGCATTCTCATGAGTGAAACTAAGTTGTTCATAACAAATATTTAGTAAACCTAAATTGAGAATACAATGTATTGCTGTCAATAGGCAGATCTGAATAATCAATCTTTTAAGGGTTAACTGCTTTAGTTAAAATTTTCACCCTTCTTTAGTGGGCGGAGAAAACACTTATACAGCGATAACAGTAAAGTCCTTGCTCAACAGCTGAAGAAACCAGAACTGTAAGTGAAATACCTGACAAACACAAGCAGGTAAGTATTTTGCTGGTAAACTCAGAAATTACAGCATATAATCTGTCATTAGCTCATATAAGTGAGAAGTAAATAAATACCTTCTTTTTATACTGTTTGTTAAACAATGACGTTTAATCTGTTTTCGTAAGTGCCTGTACAGGGGACTGATTGAAAGCCAAGGGGTGTTGCGGGTGTGCATGGCAAGGTTTTGGTAGTGGGGGGGCTATAGGGGTGGCTTCCGTGGGAAGCTGCAAGAAGCTTCCCTCATGTCCCACAGAGCCAACGCCAGCTGGCTCCAAAACG
>Ga0181612_164589_pt1 | contig 25255 bp, 35 predicted proteins | sample HoacroProtozoa21_FD_119630 | JGI IMG/M metagenome (GOLD analysis project Ga0181612, IMG submission 119630) | Hoatzin crop microbial communities from Cojedes, Venezuel. Combined Assembly of Gp0051906, Gp0051904, Gp0051908
CCACCCAGCGCCCTGTGCCTCCACCACGCCAGCCCCCGTCCTGCAGCCCCGCGTTCACACCCCTCTGCTCCCTGCGGAAGAGGCGGCTCAGCCCTCAGGACGGGGAGGAAAAAGCTGAGCCAGCAGCAGGCTAGGCTGAGCAGGGCGTGACGCAGCTTTCCAAGGGCTGCCATCCAGGATCGGGAAGCCCTGCTTGGCTCACCCCCCCTCAGATCAACGGCCATTTCCTTGCAGACGAGGCATCGTCCAGAGCTCAGCGAGTGCAGGAGCAACATCTGGCAGCTCCCCTGGGACACTCTGACCACAACCTAGCAGGTTCCTCTGCCCGGTGATGCGCAGTTCCCTTCAGAGGTTCAAAGGAAACTGTGGGATAAATCCAGCTTGGGGAGAACACCGTGGGTGCCCCAGGGCAGCTCAGAGGGACTAAGGAAGAGCAGGGTTTCAGCAAACAGCCTCAAGGAACAGATTAGTGGTTAGACAGCATGGCAGCATTCAGAGGAAAGGAGCTCGTCTGAATGCTGAGGACTAGGTGGTGCGCACGCCTCTGCTACCCGCAAGTGATTTTGTGTGGTTTTTGTTTCTGCTCCTCCAAACCCGGGAGGGCTCAGACCAGCTCCTTAAGGCAACGGCTCTGAGGGAGCCACATCTGTGGGAGCTGGTCTTCTCCAACCAGATGACTCCGAGCCTCAGAGACCAGTCAGGAACAGATGGAGAAAACTTCTCATTGAGAAGCAGAGGGGGAGGTTCTCCTGACTCAGAGCTACTGACAAACCTGACCAGCACTCAGAGCTGCTGGAAAATCCCCTTTGGGGCTACTTACACCAACTCCACTTCCTTAGGCGGTATACGTGTGCAGAGGGGTTCACACTACTGTCGAGGGACTTATGGTGACCTGGCCTCCTGCTTTCTGCAGAGGAGAGAAGCCAGCATTAGTACAGGGTTAGAGGACAACAGCATCAGGACACCATCCAGTGGGAAGGGAAGCAGCTGAGAACTCTCAGGAACGTAAGAGGAGACACACTGACATCTCAGAGCGACAGGCTCCCGCTCTGCCATCTCATCGCTCCCCAGCAGGCCCAGACCTCCCGGGAACGGAGCTTAGCAGCAACTGCAGCAGAGCTCCATCCACCCCAGGAGGTTACATCTGTACCCCAGCCCACAACAGCGTTACAGCTCCTGCGCCCAGCCTCCAGCACCGCAGGTCCTCTGCAGGGCATCTCCCTGGGGATCTCAGCCACTGTGGGAGCGGCTCTCACAACAGTGGGGCCCTCGCCCACCCCAGAGGAGGGGAGTCTCTGCCAGAGGACAGGTCACTTCCCTGCAGCCACTTCAAGCCTGAAAGCAGCATCTTCAGTGCCCCCGCAAGAGGCAGCGGCTTGGACCAGGGAGGCAGCTGCAGGAACCGGCAAAGTGAAGAGCGTGCTTTGGCTGCTCGCACTTACTGCGGAAATGTACTGGCTGTTTGCGAATCTGGGCTTCTCCTCCACGGCAGAGCTGTGCTGTGAGCCCAGGGGCATGTAGGGGGGTGAGACCATGTCTTCACAGAAGCTTTCTTGGGGGATGCTGGAGACACAGCCACTGTCGGAGCCGCTGGAGCCGCTACCTGACATGCAGTGTGATGACTCCGAGCTCTCTGTTGCTGGGGGAAGAGAGGAAGGTCACTCTGATGTCCACAAATTTGGCCTACGTGACCCATGCCACACACCTGATAACGTGTTTGCAGAGGCACTGGCCACACAAGCCCACAGATAAGCCCCGCTCCTGTCCAGGCCTCTTCAAAGCCACAGGCAACAAAATGACCCAAGGAAGGGCAGCAAACGGTGCTGGAGACGGGTACAGCCCTGGCCAGGGAAGCTCACAGAGGGAAGCCAAGGGGACACCAGACCAGGCTGGGGACAGCAAGGGTCAGAGGGCCTTGCACCAGAGAGGCAGGCAGACACAAGCACTGGTCTCCGAGGCCACAGCAGCCCCAGTACGCAGCACCCAGCCCACCACGGGACGGCGGCAGATCGGTGGGCACTTTACTGATCTGTCTGAGCCAACTCCCCCACAAATGCTAGACACAGCTGGCGTGGCACGGCAGGGCCCTCCTTGCCCCAGGGTGGCTGTGGGGCAGGAACTGCCACGAGCCCAGCGAGCCTGGTCTGACCGCACGGCACAGAGCAAGGTGTGGGGGGACAAGCCCACGCGTCCCGGGGCGCACCGCAGAGCAGCGGGCTCGTACGTACTCAGCGACGGCTGGCTGCTCGTCTCATGCTCCAGCTCATCTTCCTCGATGCAGGTGCCAATGTCAAAGGGGCGGCTAGGGGCCAGGACGCCCGGCAGCAGAGCCTGGTCCAGGTACATGTGGAGGTTGAGGGGCCCCAGCAGCGAGGAGGAGGAAGGGCTGTACGCAGCGGGGGTGCTGCCAGCAGAGAGCTGTGCCTGCGTCCTCTTGTATGGGTTGGAATGGTCAAACAGAGACACCGCAATTGATGCTCTGGTCCTGGCGCCTGCCAGAAAACACAGTGAAAAAGCCCTGAGCACCAGTCCTGCCCAGCTGACACGGAGCAAGGGGCAGGTACGGCTGGCACTCACCTCTGCCTTTCATGATGTAGTCAATAGCACGGTCATTGATAGCTGCCTCGCTGGGTTTGATGTCCAGGAACGGCTTGTTGCCCACACCCATGGAGACCATCTCCTGCATACGGATTTCTGGAGGGGAAGAGACCCGCAGCCACATCGTGAGCCCCACAGGCTCTACGCAGCGCCAGGCCAGAGCACTCCTGGACTACCGTGGTTAGATCTGCTCTCCCTTCGCTCCCCAGGCCTGAGGAGTCCCCACAGACAAGCAGTCACACCCTGCTCTGGCCAAGCAGCTCAGTGCCATGCCACCTACAAGGGTCGTGCCAAGCGGGAAGCCTGGGGCAGAGCGGAGGGACACAGCCAGACAGCTGCCACTCCAGCAGTGGCCTGGACAGTGGGGAGAGCCACAAGCCTTTCGCGAGCACAGCCCACACTCACAGGGGCAGGGAACCCTGGGCTAGTATCCCCCGTTTCTCTCGTGGAGTCCAGGTGGGTGCCTACAGTCACACAGAGCTCCCTGGGGTTGAGGGGCAGGGAAGGGGCATGCCTAGCCAAGCCCAGCACATGCTCCTGAGGCCACATGCCAGCACACAGCTGCTCGCCACACAGAGCTGCCTGCTAACAGGCTCCAAACCTACTCAGGACAGCATGAGCTGAACAGGGCTCCCGCACCTTTTGCGGCACAGACGCCCCAGGAAGGAATCACACCTTTATTGCGGGCTGCCTGCTGCCACAGGATCTTGGCGATGTCACTGGTCCAGGCCTGCTTAGTCTCGGCTGAGCTGGCCTGGAGGATGTAGGTGTCGCTGGACTTCCTCCTTCGGAACCAGATCTCAAAGCGCAGGCCACTGTCTCCAGAGTTCTCTGTCAGACCGATGTCTGCAGTCTGCCGGAGGAAGGAAGAGCAAAGCATCAACTGGGGCTCGACCAGGAGCAGAAAGCTTAAACTCTGCCTGCACCCTGTGCACCCCCAGCTCAGCAGACCCACCAGGAAGGAGCCTGAGAGTCCAGACAGGAGCAGGTACAGTCTGGACAAAGCTGAGCAGAGACAGCCCGGGCAATTCCCTGGTGCTTCATCCAGAGTCAGCACCACCTGCTACAGGCTCACACACAATGTGTGTGTAAGGTAGGGACCTTACACACACATTGCCCTTCTCTCACACTCCCTGTCCCTCAGAAGACCTTGGTTCCACATATCACAGCATGGAGGGGGCCCAGGCATTAATGGGTGAAGTATTCCCTCCTGGCTTCACTGGGTGGCCTGGAGAAGGCGTAGCAGTGGTGGGAGCAGCTCTTCTCCTGAAGGTGCTCCTGCTCCCCATTTTAGAGCCATGCATCCATGGGGAAACCAGCCAAGGATACATCCTGCACAAGAGGGAGCTGCAGGGCTGCCCTTACCTTGAAAGAGCGCTTGTAGATATACACGTCAAAGCCACCCTCGATCCTCTTGGGCTTGCTGAACAGGATCAGGTCCTCAAAGAGGAAGACGTGTCGCTGGCACTTCCTCCGACCCAGCCAGATGGTGAACTCATCCTGCCGCACCAGCTGCCCCTGCTCCTTCAGGTTCACCTGGACACAGGGAACATCCTGGTCAGACCCCAGCAGGATCAGCTCCAGGCTGCCCCAGGCCTGGACACAGAGAGCAGGCTCCTGTATAGCTGCGGCCTGGGTGGTGAAAGTGGCAGCTAGCTGTCAGGTTAGGAGGGGTCTTGAAGAGGTAGGGCTGCATGGCACTGCCAGAGGCCACATCGGGCTTAAACACCTGGCCCGGAGCTCAGGGGAAAACTGCGCCTCTCTCCTAGCCACAGCCCACAGACAACCCTCTGCTGTCACCCTGTGCAGATATGTGACAAACCTCTGGGGTGGGAACTGGAGGCAGCAGCCAGAGCTTTCTCTTGGAGAGAAGAAGAGCTTAAGAGGAAAGGAGTCCCGCCTAACTGCCAGGAGCGCATCTGTGTCAGGAAGCCAGTCCTTCAGTTCATCCTGTCCCAGACCCATCTTCCTCCACCCTGAGCCCTGGGGTTTCTCCTCCTCCAGTGGCCTCTCCTTCCAGTCCTACCTAGCTGACTTTAGCCTGCCCCTGGCATCAGCATCAGTTTGAATTCCTTTTTGCAAACTGCCTGACCCTCTTAACACCAGCTCAGAAGAGATGGAAGGGTCCAAGGCAGCCCACAGGACACCATCTGCAAGGGCCGCTGGCCGCCTCATGTCACCAGTAAGCACCTGGGAGCGTGTTTATGACAAGCAGCTCACCCAGCTCAAGTAACAGCATCCAGGCTGCCTGTCCTAGCAGCTCAAGGAGACCTTGCTCTGTGCCTCAGCAGTCCTGCTACGCTGTACTGGCAGACGGCACCCTCACCGCTGCGGGCATTTGAAGGGAGGCTCACTGTACAATCCAAAGACCCCAAGTCTAGAGAAGGGGAAGAAGTGTGGCTCTGCTCCCCTGGGCAGGGGAGAACACTGGAACGTACATCACAGTCGCGGATGGCATCCATGGCCAGCAGATCATTTCCGTGTCGGAGCTGAAACTTCACCATCTCCTCGGCTGCACGGAGGTAGCCCAGCTCCTGCTCTTGTGCCTCGCTGCACTCCTTGATCAGGTCCTTCAGGAGCAAGGCATATTTGCTCATCCGCTGGATGGGTTTCAGCAGGTAGGAGGCCAGGTCCATCTTATCCCCAAGCTGCACCTGCTTGAACTGAGAAAGGCAGCAGAGAATGAAGGCAGCAGCTTCCTGTGGAGAGCCCCACGTCCCCAGGCAGGCACCAACACCCACAGCTTTCCTGACTGCGGCACTCCGTTTGCTACACAGGGAAATGCAAGGCCACGGGACCAATGCTGCTGTGTGCTGGGCTCCTTCCCAAAGCACTCACCACTTCTCTGCCCCTGTCCCCCGACATACACTTGTGCAGAGAGCTGTGCCAGGAAAGCAGAGGTAGTGCGGAGCATGCCTCAGGCAGGAAAGGTGGGCTTCTTTACACAGATTGGTGACCCAAACACCAAGAGCGATCATGATGCAGGCGGTGGAATTTACCTTGAAGAAGGTATTCCCATGGCTGGCCAGCAGCGAGTCCGACTTGGGCTTGTTCTTGCTATACAACGCGTACATCCCAAACTGGTCTTTCTGCAAAGGAGATCCCCGCGTGAGACTGACACACACCCAGGACGCAGCAACAGCCATGCCCTGGGTTGGTTACTCTAGTCCTTCTGCCTCTCCCAGGCTGCAGCAGAGCCTCCTATGATATCAGGAATGACTTTGCTTCAAGTTCATTATGAGCCAGGGAGCATTCTTATCTTCCTGCTCCTACAGTAGCTAGGACTTTTTAATTCATTGTCCCATTACCCCTTGCCCCTTACATACCCCAGCAGATACCATTCACCTGGTAGCAGCAAACATGCATGGGGCAGCTGAGCTTAAGATCAGTGCCCCACACTTCTCCCTAGCAGCCCTTTCCAACAACAGCAGCAGGCCTGTACCTCTCCGCTCACTGAAGTCATTCCACACTGACACCACAGCCAGAAGACAGGGTAAGGGATGTCCCTGCAGAAGTAGGTGGGTTTTCAGAAGCAGACATTTTGCTTCCCTGGCAGTGTCTCTTGGTAGCAAAAAACCAACAGAAAATGCAAAGAGCATCTGCTGCTGCCTGGGCTCAGCCTCGCAGAGCCATCCCAGTCCAACCTAGCATTTGAGCTGGCAGGGGACAAACTGACCCAGAACAGGGTAGTCCTCCCGCTCCCAAAGAGCCCCAGTCCACTCATGCGCAGGTGAGCAGCCAAATCCACAGGCACTGCTGGGCACAGGAGCCAAGCACGTGCCCGGAGGACCCTGGCCGCAGGGGGAGGGTGCTGGTGCCTTACGTGTCGGAGGAAGCAGTGGCTGACCCGCAGCGGGTGGTTGCAGCAGCTCTCGAGCTCTCGTAGGAAGTACTGGCTGTGGAAGTCGTAGAGTTTCTCCAGGTTCCCAAAAATGACGCTGCGCTTCCCGCGCAGGTCCTGGGGGAGGTCAAGGCGCTCCATCTCAGGGAAGTAGCTATCGATGATGTAGCAAAGCGACCTCACGTATTCCCGCTCCGTGGTTACCATCTCGTCGATGATGTGCCGCAGCTTGCTGCAACAGGAAACACCCAGCCTTGATGGGACCCAGACTGCAGTGGGGTGCAGCAGTCTGAGTGCCTGCAAAGCACTGGGCTATCCCTAGGGAAGCTCTCCCGAAGACCCAACATAGAGGTGAGATGATCCCTTAGCACCACCCAAGCTCAGATTCAGAACTGTCTGTGACAGCTCTGACCCTGAGCACTGACAAAGCTCGTGGCTGAGCCAAGAAACTCTGCCAGCTTTTCTGTCCAGAAGGGTGAGCCCCAGGTTGGCTGTGGTCCTGACCCAAGCTCAGCAGGACACACACACACCCCCAGGCACACCCAGACCCTGCTCTCGACACAACAGGCTGCCCCACGAACAGCCACGCTCCTGAAACAGGGACAGCAGATGTTACAACAGCTTCTGTGAGGAGTCGCCAGCCTGACAACTGGGCGCAGGGCAATGTCAACCCAGGGAGAACACGAGCTCTGGGCCCAGATGCTGTTGGGCTTGTCCCAGTAGAAGCGAGAGTGGGAAACAAACCTCAGATCACTTCAAACAGCAGTTCCTAAGCACCAGTTGCTCCACACGTCTCAAACGATTGCTCCTAGGAGGTACTCAAGGTTTCCACTGCGCGGCAGTGCAGCACCAAACATAGCTACTCCAGCCTGTGCCTGCCTTCCCTGCCTCTCAGCTTTGCCCAGGCCAAAGCCTGGCTGCTCAGAGGAGCGACCGGCAGCACTGCCTCAGCACCCACAGAAGGGAGGGCTGCTGCGTGGCTCCCGCGAGAAGCAAACCGGGTAGCCTTCAGTCTGCTGGTGTTTGTCACTGTCATGACCTTTACCGTGGCAAAGGTATGCAGATAGCCGGCCGATACCTACAGATATCTGGGCTACCAAAGGCCCCTTCCAGAGGGCTGTGCTGTCCCCAGCCATTCCGCCCAGAGCACAAGCAGTGGAGGAGCTCTGTGATCCCCCTGCATCCAGCAGCTGAAAGACCTGCCTGGTGACTCCCTTTCAAGAACAGCTCACATTCCTGGACTCTCCACGTCTTAGGCACACTGCACTACGACAACAACGTCAAGCTGAGATCCCCTCTGAGGACAGAGAGGAAACGGAACAAAAGCCAGCTGTTGGCCACATATATAAGCAATCTTGGACCCAAAGGGCGAATACAAACACCCTCTTCCCTGTGAAGCAGCTGTCACAGGGTACTGGCAGTGCCCCCCACCAACCTGGGCATAGCCTCCCCAGAAGCAGGGGGATGATGTGCTATGCTTGTGCTCTCCCACTGCACTTGTACCACTGGCCTGCTAGGTCACCAGCGCTACATTTCTGCAAACCCTCGACCCCTAACGCCAGCAATGTTCAGAGACTCCCTCTCCTGCCTGGGAATGGCTCTTTCCCCCTCTTATGAAGGACCCATGCCGTGGGGGAAGAGGAGAGATCCTATTTCCCTACCTCCCCGCAAAGGCCAGTGCCACGCTGTGCAGGGACATGTCTGCGGGCCCGTTTAGCACCACGCACATGTATGCAGGGGAGCTGGAGCTCTGCCTCTCCATCCATCTGCTTCGCCCCCACTGGCAGCTGTCACCGCACAGCTCTTCACATCTTCGCTGGCTGCCTTCTCGCTACCCTGAGTAGCAGAGCACCGAGTGCCACGGCCACTTACCTGCCCCAGCTCTTTGCATCCAATGTGGAGAGGCAGCCCCTCTGTCCCTCCAGCAGGCAGTCTGCTGCCCAGCTGTGAGCTGCTTGCTGCCGCAGCGCAAAAGTCCTGTCCACCAGCTCAGTACTGCTCACCTCCAGCCCCTTAATAAAGACGCCGGTGTTGCCGTATCTGGCTGGCTCGCTCAGCGTCCTCTGGCAGCCTGACCACAGGCTCTCACCGCAGGGGAGGTCAAAGCTTTGGGCCTTCCGGAGTATCCTTCTAGGAGGTGGCTTCCCAGAGGCTGGAGTGGAGGTGCAGGATGGCTTCACCTCCAGGGTTTCCAATATGCTCTCCAGGTTTGGCTTTTCTTCCGGCAGCTTTGGAGACTTGGAGGCACCGCTGGCAAAGGAAACTCTGCTTGAGTGAGGACCAGGGCTAAGAGCAGCTTGGCAGGCAAATTCTTCCCCAGCACTGACACTGCCAGGGCAGCTTGGGGAGGGCGAGGGAGCCTTCTCCTTAGTCCACCCTGGAGAGTAGCTGGGCCTGTTGTAGCAGTGGGACACACTGTAAGTCCTGTCCCAGTGGGACCCGGAGGTGCCCCCCTCGGAGTGCCTCCGGTGGGACACACTGCCAGCCTCACTGCCAGCACGGGGCTGCTCCCCTGCAGCTGGTTTGTGGTCTGACAGCAGAGACCTCCTTGTTCTCAAGGCTGCTTCAAGTTTCTTTTCAAAAACCAGCTTGGTCTCCTGGCATTTGGACCATGCAAATTTCCACTGCTTGAGTCCCTTGTCGCTCTTCAGCTCACAGGCCAGTTCCTTCATCTCCTGGAATCGGGCATCGCTGATGTCCGGGTGCTGCCCCTTATAACTCTCCAGGCACTTGATCACACCTGCACAGTGTTCAGCAGAGCTGCAGTCCTCCATGCTGATGCAGGCAAGATGTCGCATCCCTTCCAAGGCCCACTCGTACGCCTGCAGAGAGCGAGAACAAAAGGCAACAGCCACTCAGAGGGATTCAGGGAAGAATAACCCTAATTCGGTGCCTAAAGCGCAAGACAAGAGAAAGGCTCAGTGTGTGGCCACTACAGTTCCTCGAGTGTGAGAGGAGGGGGGGCTGCTATTGTCAATGTGGCTTAACAATTCAGCAAAACAAACAGCTCCTTATGTAAAGGGCTTCAGCTGTGCTGGCTGCTCTGCCACAGCTCCACCTCCCCACCAGGTCTCTGTGATGCTGGGCACCCACGCTGCTGGGCACCCACGACGCTAGGCACGTCTGTCCTCTCTGGGCAGGGGGCCCCAGGGGAAGCTGCTGCCAAGACTGCAGGAATCCACACCTTGGTGTGGCCCTGCTTGGTATACAACCTGGAACTCACCCTCCTCCTTTGCCCAGCCATTCACACTGCTACCGCACAGGATGAGGCTGAGGGAGCACAATAAACTGCAGGGAATGGGACTGCTGCTCCCCATGCCGCTCCCACGGAGCTGACAGCATGCAGAGGCCTGGAGCTCAGTCAGAGCTGGGCTCTGTGGATCACCCTGAGTGATCTGACCCATCCTTGCAGCAAGCAGAAATCTGAGACCATGCAAGCCCCGTTGCAGCTTGCACATTTTCCATGCCTGTGGTGTGCTGTCCCTGCCCACCTGCCTGGCCTGGCTTGCTACCGCATTACACGCTTGCGCTGGTTAGTTGAATGTCGAGTTCAGCAGTTTATTTCTAATACTCTAGGAATGCTGGAAGCAGTTTCACGGGGCTTGGCTCTAACAGTGGTGCTTACGCCGGCCTTGCTAAAACAGCTCTGCCATATTGGCCAAACAAGAGAAGCAGGACAAAATGTGGTCCAATGTTACAGACACAAGGTAAAGAATACTGTACTGCCACGGCTGGGAAGCGGCTAACGAAGCACTATGTACTAAGACCTGCCTGTCATCAATAAAAATGAGAGGAAAGGCAAACATCTGAATCACTCAGGCTCATAAGCCACTGCTTTCTCTATAAAGCAGGGATGATGACAAGGTTTAACTGCAGAGTGAGTAACATGTGACCAGCTGCCATAGGCCTGGCCAGGGAAGTTCACTGCTCACCAGTGAAAACAGTGTTATTTGTGAAAATGAGATGCACAAGGCAGGGAAAACACCCAGGGCAGGCCTGCCAGGCACCTTCCACCTTCTGCCCAAGACCAGCGTGTGTGCAGAAACACCACAGGCCGCCCTTGAAGTGAGCCAGACCATCTCTAGCACTTGGCCTGCAATGTTTCTGCAGAGAAGCACCACTCACACTTAGCGCCAGGAACAAAGTGACCAGCCTTAGACCACCATCCACCTGCTGAACAGCCTTACCGTGACAGTCTTCACTCAGAGAACTTAAAGCACTTATTTTTATGCAGAATAAAGCCTTAGACACCAAGAAGATCCACCCACGCTTTATGCAGACACAGAGCTGACATTGCATCCTGATCAGGGATGCGGTAGTCAAACAGATCAGGTGCCAGGCTCTGCTGCTGAGAGGTAGGCAGGGCAGGAGGTGCTTCATTCATGTGGTGCCTGTCCCCACCTGGGGAAGGCGACGAGAGCCAAGCGTCGCTGTTTGTATGAGAGCTGAAGGCCAGCACACGAGGGTTAGCTTGCAGACTGCGCTGAGCCACTGCAGGGGTGGATGCCACAGGAGCTCCCACGGCCATCCACGTCGCTCTTCAGAGCTGCAGCTGCACAGCGTGCGTGCAGCCAGCCCCATTACTCATGTGGAGCAAGGAGCTGCTTCAGAAACACCAGCAGCTGCTCAGGGAAAACGCTTCACAAACAGCCCCACGCAGCCACAGCACAGCACAATCAAAAGAGCAGCAGCCCCCTCTCCTCCCATTACCCTGCCCAGCGCAGCAACAGGCCCCTGACCTGCCCCTCTCTTGATCCAAGCTTTATGCTTTAGACTTGCCCACTGCCAGGGGCTGGGAGGGGCATGCAGAGGCAGAGGACATGCCAGACCCCAGTGAGGATCTGCATTTATCTGTGATGCGGAGGGTCTTTTTTTTTCCTGGAGGCAGAAGCCCATCAAGGCGAGGTGAACGCTGACTACAGCAGAGCCCGGCAGATCCATCCGGCAGCGACAGATGGCCTGTTTTGCCGGGGTTTTTTTTGAGCTGCTCCCTCCAGCTGTACGCAAAGAAACATCAGCCCCTTCCAGCTCTGCCCTGAGCAGGGGCTGGCCGCCAGTGCAGGCTAAGGGCACGTCTCACCGTGCTGGCTGTGGAGGTCAATGGGTGATCCTGAACGACGGTGGCATGCGGGCAGCCTTTCGCTCACTGATGGGAAAAGCTGAGCTCAAAAGGCACACGGGGCTCTGAAAGCGGGTGCTGAGAACAATGTGCAGGAGAGACACAGCCAGCAGGACAAGCGGGCCAGCCTGGCCTTCACAGCAGCCAGTCGGGAAGGCAGCTGCTCTATGAAAGCCTTCTCCGAGGCCAGGGACCGCACTTCCGTGCACAGATGGAAGAGAAAGAAAAGAGGCTTCTTTTTTTTCTAGGAAACGCCACAGATCTGCATGGGACACAGTGAGGGGGAATCAGGGCTGCAAACCGCACAGGGAGGCAGTCCCGCCACCTCTCATCTTCATATGGTATCTGTCTGTTCCTGGCAAGGACCCCGAGGGCTGCGCAGAAATGACTCTAAATCTGGATGGCATTTCTTCCATGCCCGGTGCCTGTCGCAGGCCAGCGAACAGCTCAGCTTTGTTCCCTGCACAATGGGAACAGCCCTCTACACCCTGCAGCTTGCTTGGTAACATGTTAAGTGGCCACCAAGGCTTTCTCCAGTCACATCATCCGCTTCAACTGCCCCTTTTAGCACAACAAATGGCAGCCTTCTCCAGGGCTGTGTGGTCCAGCACCCAGGAGGCAACACCCTCACGCAGGCAGGGGTATCACCATCATCTGCATCCCAGTAAGGTTACAAGTCACACTCAGCTAAGCCAGGATACTGCCCTCCAGCAGTGGGGCTTTTGGGGAGCAGGCAGCCCCACAGCTTCTCTGCAAAGCTGCAAGGGCTGCTCATATATAAGAAGAGGCACCTGTGTGCAGGGAAGCTGAATCTTCCCAGCCATGTCTGCAACCAGGCAGGAAGGAGCCTGTACCTTTTAATCTTTACAGACAAGTCGTTACTGAAACTCAATTACAGGATTACAAGACAAACATGCTTCCTGCATACGCAGGATTGACCTATCCAGCAGCTACATGAGGAGTCAGCAACAGGTTGGTCCTGCCAGGGTGCCCGGGGGAGGCAGGGGCTCTGGGGGACCTGCTGTGCCATAAGGAAGAGCCAGGAACTCCACTGGAGCACGGTGCAACCCTCAAGCCCATCACCCTGTGTTGGTCCCTGCTGACTTCACCACGGGTGAGGCTTGCAGTGTATCGACAACAGAAGCTCCTGGAGTCTGTTCTCTTTGGCACCACTGAAGTGCCATCTGCAAACACAGGCCAAGAGAAGCTGCTCTTCCCTGGCTCAGAATACTGCATAGAAAGCTTTCCAGGGTCCTGGATCCGCACCTGAGCCACCACATCACATCTCCCCAGCACAAACCTAGTACAAAGGCACCAGATTCCTCTCAAATTCAAGATCCAGTTATCTCTGAGACACCTTCTGGGTAGCCAAGGAGACAATCACTGTGCATCTGCAGGCATATGCCAGAACGGGCAATTTCAAGAAGGGCTGCCTTCGGCCAAACCTTCCTCATCTCTTCCTGCGGGGACATGATGACTATAACAGTATTTTTCTTGTAACATAGGAAACTAGGTGTCTGAGTAGGCAGAGGTAGGTAGAGTAGGAAGATCACAAGCCCTCCAACTTTCTGTAGAAGAAAAAGGCATCTAGGTGGGTGACTAACTCCTGTGAGAAGGTTTCCTTGGGTATCTGAAGTGACTGCACAGAGCAGCCGAGAAGGGGGTGATGAACAGCCAGGACTGATCCTGATGGGAGCAACAACACAGGCAGGGATGCAATACAGCTGTGGGTATGATGACTGAAGCACAGCAACAAGACAGACCAAGTGCCCCATCCTTCTGTGGCGACGTCCCAGGACTGCAAGCCCCCCAGCTCCCTTGCTTTCTACAAGGCAGAGAGAGGGAAGCAGCACAACAGCCTGGAACATTGCCAAGGACAGCAAAAAAGAAACCAACGTACTCAAGCCCAGATCCAGATTGCATGCAGCTCCTGTACACAAGCTGTGATCCACTCTGCTGTTCATTAGTGAGTCACAACTAAACGCAGGTCTTTGTGGCAAGAAACAACTGCACAGCTCCCCATTTAACAAGACCTCCTCTCACCACCACTAACTTCACTGTAAGTGCCCTTACCTTCAGCTGTGAGTTTGGAGAGCAAGCTGAGGTTGGCTTGCAGCAAAGGAGACAGAACTGGTGCAGTCAGAAAAGGTCAAAGCATCTCGGGTACTGCTGTGAACTGAGCCAAGCGCTTCCCAACAGTTATACATGGTGTCACGTAGGCACAGGTTCCCGCGGCTTCCCAGGGGCTCAGCACTGAACCCTGCAGAGCTGAGACACCAGTCGCAGCACTCTCAGCACAACAGCAAAGAGTGACAAGGCACTTACCAGAACACAAGCTCAAAGTAAATGCTGCTCTCTTGCATGAAAACACCTGTTCCCAGGTGTGCTCCTCATTACAGGTGCTCATTTGGGCTTATTTGCTCTAAAATCCAACATAGCTTCGAGCTGCTTTGAGAAGTGACTCCTGCTCACACCACCCATGTGTCCCTTGTCACAGGCTGCTTCACACATTGTATTAGCAGGAACCTGTTGCTGGAGACTGCCTTGCATGCTGACATTTCAGAAGGACCACAATGAAAAAGCCATTTTACGTCAAAATATATTGAAAGCAAAATTACCCAGGCTAAAACCTTATCGTCACAAGGGCTGTCAGGTGGCAAACAGCGACAAGCCTGTTTCTCTGCTAACTCACAGGGACCAGGTAATTGTAGTAGCAAGCGGTCGGCTCAGCACTCACTCGGATCTGCTTCGTGCTTTCCTGAGCTCCCACCCACCGATACCAACAGCACCCACAAAGGAAGGGGCAGGGGGAGAGCAAGTCTCTGCAGGTGTACCCCTGGCAAGTTGATTAACCGGTTACAGACAGACCTCAGCCTACCTTCCCATCTGTACAGCGGGGGTCCATATCCTGGCTGCGCCCAGCTCAGTGCTGTGCATCACCATCCCCTACGGCCAGACTGAGGCAGGGCCATCGCTCCAGTGCATCATCTCAGCTCCGGCTATTCACAGCCAAATGCTGCTAGCCTAAATACCAGATTGAGGAGCCCTGGTAACCAGAGACATGACAGAGGGGGAAGGGGCTGCGCTTCACACGAGAACTACCGAAGTGTGCAGAGAACGCCCTGACTGGGAGCAGGCCAGATCCTCTTTCTTTCAGTGCAAAAGCAGGGAGAGAAAACATCCCAGCTGACCCCAAATTCAAGCAAAATTCAAAGCAAGCTGCCACCCGACACATAAGAGCTTGGGAGAAAACAGTGATCCCTCCTAGACATGGCAATACTTTTTCCACATCTCTAAAAGCCAAAGCCCCTGCTCACTTCTAGCAAGATTTGAGGCTTTGCAAGGAGGCAGCTGCCCTTGGAGGTACAAGAAACCATACAATTTCAGAGCACAAACATTTCGGCAAAGCCACCAAGTTGGAAGTAATCTCCTTTCCACGCAGAGGTTCACTGTTCCTCTGTTCCCCACCCTGCAGCATTCGACTTTTCCAAACTGCATTTGAGGCCCTCCCTGGGATTCATTAGCAGCAGAAACCAAACTAATCAAAACCGTCTCCTACACGGGATGTAGCTGGTAAAAGCTCAGCTTTAAACACAAAGGCAAAGGACTCACTCTCTTGAAGTAAAATGCTAAACCATTTCTGAGTTGCTGTGTAGCTCACACTGCCTCCCCTCTTCTCTTCGAGGGAGGGGAGACCACCAAAATCACCAGTTTGCCTAAAATCAGCTGTCAAGGAAAACAAACTTTAAATCCTGTATTTGCATTTCTGCCTGCTACCAAGCGCCAGATGCTGTACAGACACTGTGGGAGGGCAAAGCACGAGAGACAAGCACAAACTACAAACTCCTTAGAGTTCAGCGTAAGACAGAAGAACAGGTAGATACCCACAAGCTGGACAGGAAAGAAGAACAAGAGGTCAGGGACACAACACAGGTCAGGGTTGGTCTCAGCACGCGGCAGCCCAAGCACCATCAAAGGGTGCTCATTAGCGCAACGTGCTTGGCAATCCTTTCGCAGCAGCACTTGGGGTGAACATGAAGAGAGCTCAAAAATCCCTTCATTTCCCCTCTGGGCAGCTAGGCTTAACAAGTCCAGGAGAGTCTAATTACAGGAGAACATAATTGGGTAAAATAGGATTGCACATGATTTCTGCTCTCTTGACGACAGCACGAGGACCCAAAGGGCAAATGTGGCTCGTTGTGCTGGCGCTGGCGTGCAGGACGCGTGCTTGCCCTTCTTTAACTACTTCAGCTGCCAAGCAACACCTAGGGTAGCTCCATTAGGAACAGGCTGACTCAACTGATGAATCACGACAAGCCACAATACTCCCTGCTTCGGTACAATTCAGAGCTTCCACAGAGCAGCCTGTGCTAGTTTCACTGTGTATCTATAAACAGACACACACGTATGTATATCCAACACCCACATGTACATGTGTAGGTATGTGTAAAAGGATTCCCTAGGAAGCTGGGCAGCAAGCCTCTGATATTTGCCCTCCCCACAGCTTCCACTGCTCTGCAGCTACAGATCTCCTAACAGCCAACAATGTGCCGTTTTCCCTCAGTTTTTCCTTTTCACTCTACAGTCTCTCATGACTTTGCACCCTTGGGTACATGCTGCACTGATTTTTCTCCCCCTCTTTTCGTGTCCCACCAAGGAGATGTTCTCAACTTTTAAAAGCTCCTGAGCCCAGAGGACCAGGCACTGAGTTTGCTCCCAGTAAAATCAGCACCTTTGCTGCAAACCAGCCTCTCATGTCTGAGGCACTGCCCATCTTTTCATCAGCTTCGTGTACTCACTGCAAAGGTTTTTTTTGTCAATGAAACTCTGTTCACAAACCCTTCTTACCAGAGTAAGAGCAGATGCTGTTTTCACTGCCTCGGTGAATATTATCCTCCCTCCTTTGTGATGCTTCAGCAGTTACAAACCCAAACTGCATGCTGAGGTCTGATTTGGCCACTGTCCTTCTCTCCGGCTGTCATTAACAACTGTGATCTGGTGGCTGGCCCTTCACTTGGCTACGGCCTACACCACTCACTGCAGAGTCATGACACCACCTAAAGATTGACTTGAAAGAAGTTTGAGTTGAGTATAACTCACTGATGGCACAAAGGGGTGGATGTACAACCACTGCCTAGAGTAGGAGGAAGAAAAGGGCACCACATTTTCAGGCTTCTTTCAGTGAAGGGGAGAACTCCCCTCTTTGGAGGGAGACAAGAGCCTCACGTTACCAGTCAGATTCAGGAGCAAGCCACAGCGAGATACGTGAGTCACCGAAGCCGGCAGCTTGCACAACAGCAACAAATCACTCTGAACAGAGACTGATGGCACCTCCAGAGGCTTTTTGCATACCGCGCTTTTACATCTGTCCCGACAGCCACATCATTACGCTGTACAAATACCCTGCTGTACCAGAACACGCAGACCAGTGAGGACAGACAGGACTGTGGTAAGTGTCTCCTGGTCTGCTCTGCGCTGACTCCCTTCTAATGAGGTCCTCCATGCCCAGCTGGGGATTGCAAAACCTCCAGTAGGCCCTTGGGCCTGGATGGGGGAGCATGGCTGCTTCCTCTGTAGTCTTCAGTTCACATCCTTTCTCCTGTGACAAGCCGAGCCAAACTCCACTTAATTATTCAGTGATGTGCTGCGATCTCTCTGCACTGCGCTGTGGGCACCTGCGCCTTGGGGGATGTGGAGCTGAAACTGAACCCAGACACCCAGTGCATCTGCTGGGCCTCCCTTCTTCAGGGTAGCAGACAAGGCCAGAAATAGCTTCCTGCTTTAAGAGCACACTAAGATGCACTCATAGGATGCAAGGCCCTGCGAAGCAGCCACAGGAGCCTGCTCAGAGGCAATGGGTGCTTGGGAGAACCCTGTCCATATGTCCAGGGCTTTGATATGCAGATGGAAGCCATTGTGAGCTTCAGCCCCATCTGTACGCCGAGGGGAGCTTCATGTCCAGATTGCTTGAACAGATCTATTTAACTCCCATGACTAAAGGGAATTCCAGCCTCCATGAGGATTCGAGCATCCAGATGGATGCCAGCACACAAACATTCAGAAAAATCTGTCACCCTGTGCAGCTCCCATCTCAAGATACGAGTGAAAAAAAGCACCCAAACCCAACATTTTGCAGACATGCACAAGGCTGGGGTCAGCTGAGGAGTGATCTCTGCTAGCATCAGATCTTACACCTCGAGTGCAACGTGCTCCCCTCACAGCTCAGCTGTGCGAGCTGGGAAATCCCTAGACCTGCTGGGAGTAATGCCGCTTCCCCGCTGTTAGCGACCAGCCACCAGTGTCGTGATCCTGCAGGAGACCAGATCCTACCCAACTCAGAGAAGGGGAGGCCCTGACTTTCAGACAACTGTCAGTTCATACTCAAGGGCAGCCATGGAAATTGAGGCTTATTTACTCCAAGGTGCTCTGGTGATCAAGCATGAAGGAAGTAGATGTTTTCAGCATGTCAGGTATTGCCCCCCTGTAAGGAGAGCAGTGGCAGAACATGTTGGCACTCCTGTGACCAGGGCAGGCAGTTGAGGGATGAGCAGCCTACATCCCAAAAAGATGCTGTGCGCTGGCCTGGTACAGGATCCCCCCACCTCTCCTTCCTGCCATGCCATCCAGCGAGGGGGATGATTCGGCCAGCGCAGGAGGAGGGAGAAGGACCCCAGACAGACAGATCAAGGCTTTGCCCCCTTGCACGTGCCACAAATACATCACACAGACCTCGTACTGCACCAAAGCAGAGCCTGAGGTGCCGGGTCAGGTGCTCAAAAGCATCTCAACCCAAGAATCCCTCACCTTCAACTGCAAATTGTGCTTGAATTTAGCAAGTGAAAACCCCCAATTATTTCACTGCTGCCCTGTAATGCTGAGAGACCAGCTTATGCACCAGTCTCACACCTGCGTTGTTCAACCAGAAAGGTACGATTTAGCATTCACTTACCTGTCATAGAGCTTGCAGGAGCTAGGGGCACTGCTGTGATGCCAATTCAGCATTAAAGTCATTGATGAAACACAAGAGAAACTAGCCAGGGCACCAGCAGATGCAGCAGTCAAAGCAGCACAATTTCCAAACAACTAATTTTGCAAGACAGAAAAATATGGGGGAGCTGGAGCAGATTGGATTCAAATGGTTGAGACCTCTTGTTTGTGCAAGAGGGCTATCTCAGACTCCAAGGCAAAGCAGAAACTTTCTGATACATGAATACCCTTTGAAGGGAAAGTAAACATTAGAAGCTTATTAACCTTGCAAGACTTCTTGGTGGTGGGAAGGGAGAGCGACAGATTTCACGCATTAACCTTGCACGAACTCTGCCAGAGGATCGATTTTCGAACCTCAAGGCTCTTTCCCCCAACTGCTCCAGGCTGTGTATGAAAAAGGACACCCCTGAAACAGGAGAGCAAATCAGACTAGATGTCTGTCTAGGAGCACGACTTTACAAGCGTAACTGAGGAAGGAGAGAAGAGAGAGAGAAGACAGCTGCTGTCAGACAACAATGGCTTCCCTTAAAACTGTTCTATAGCACCAGGAAGGCACCTATATTCCTCCCTGTTGTGCTACTCAGATCTGACGTCATCTTTGGTACTTGCACCAGCAACCAGACGAAAGCTGTTATTTGGGAATTTCACACAGCCTCTCCCCAGAAAAGTAAAGCCAGTCTCCATGCGGAGGTAGAGAGAGAACAGTGCGTGTTAAGCTTCTCCCAGAGACGTTATTACAAGCCACAGCAAAAACCTCATTTGCTCAGAGGTGCTGGGGGGCAAAGCCAAGTTCTGACCTGTGCAGGACTGCTAGCAAGAGACAAGCATCATGGCACAGCAACCTGCGTCTCTGTTCATAAGTACACCGCAGTAGGGACACATCAAATGCTTCTTTTTCCACTTTGGAGCTAACTTCTCTGCAAATTTCCTTCAAGCACACTCCCAGACCAGGGAATCCTAATGCCCTTTCAGCAACATTAACTCTCAACCTGGGCCAAACAGCCCACGATAGAAAAATCACACTTCTAGGTCACAGCCCCCAGCATCCTTCCCAGCTTCCCGCAGATCAGCATTCACAACCCTTCTTTCCTCATCAAAAGCTATGCAAAAACAAACATCAATAATTTATTGCCTGAACGGGACTTGATCTTTTTTTCCTCCAAACCGTCATCTGTGACATTGCATCTGGTAAATCCTCAGACACCAAGCACAGCAGAACACGAGGTATCAGCAGGCCACTGCTCTGAATCTTGTGGGGAGAAGTGGGAGTTAGTGACATCTGCGAAGGCAGCTAATGTATCACGCTCTGGATTGCTGCTGCCACACCTAAGCTCAGGCCTGTCTCTCAGAGGGGGGAGCACTGTGCCAGCAGGTCTCAGTCACTCCCGGGACAGGAGCCCAGCAAACCTTGGAGCAGTCGAGGAGACAGCCCCCTCTTGTGCTGTCCACAGCCTTTAACAGGAGTCCAGACAGGTGGAGAGGTACCGCCTGCCCTGTGCGTACACCCAGCTAGTCTGGAGCCATGCAATCCCAGCAGCAGCTTCTAGCCACAGTTAAATTCCGCCCACTGAAGTGACCATGCAACAACCTCTAATGAAGAGAAAAAGGGACAGGCGCTGCGGTGTTACAGACAGCGCAGCCCTGGGATTCGGAGGGACCCTGCAAAGACGCACACAGCCCACGGGGCTCCGTCTGAGCACACAAAAGACACACAAAGCACTCTGATTCACGCTGCATGCGTACAGACGCACACAAGCAAGTGAGTGAAAAGCCTTCTCTACATTGTTTCCAAACAATCTCAATACAAGTCACACGTCAGCCGGGGCGCTGGACACTTGGTACTTACCAGAGGGTTGGCTGTGTCTGTCTGCTGCCGGAATCAGGACGGGTGTATCTGACTCGGAGGGAAGGTGCATGAAGTCGTGCAGGGAGGCTCTCCTGCCAACGGGGCCTTGACGGATGGGAAGAAGGGCCCCAGCCCCTCTCTGGGCCCCAGAGGCAGCAACACTTGTTCAGGGGATGGAGCGCAAAAAGGCTGGCATTCCTACAGCAGCAAGGACAATGGGGAGGGATGAGGAGGCGCTGCCATAATCAAATGCAGGCCAGCTGGCCCTCCCCCAGGAAGGGCAGGCACCTCCTTCACTTGCCAAAGGCTTTGTTTTTTAAGCCACAAAGAACAAAGTGGCTGAGGAGGAGAGGGAGAGGAGGAGGAGAGCGAAGGACAACCGGCTGTGGAGACAGATCCACATGTAAGTGCAGGTAACCCACTCAGAGAGATGTCAAAGATGGAGAGGGGTTGGGCACCACTCTGCCCACTCCAAGCAGAGCTAGGAAGTGGCAGCTCCTTGAGTGCAGCAGAATGAAGCTGGGGACAGCTGGAGATCACCACTGAGGAACCAGAATCAGCAGAGTCTGATGGCCAGGGGTCCTCTGAGGGAAGGGATCCGAGGGTGGCAGATAGAATGCCACTGAAGGAATGGCTCATGGAGCAGAGCCCAGAGAAATCCCAACAAGGGAAACACTACCATTTCTCAGCCAGCCTTGCCCCACCAATCCTCAGCAGTGGGACTGTGAACAGCTTCTCTCCAAAAGCAAATGCAAGGCAAGGGCCCAAGCTGCACGAGGCTCTCAGGCCATGGCTGAGCAATGCTCACACCTTCCCTGAGCACCAAACGAGGCAGCATCTTGCACAACATCGTGACAAGCAGGAAAAAGCCCCCGGGGCCACCTCAGGCCCTCCTGTAATGATGCAGGCAGCCCCCCGGGGCCACCTCAGGTCCTCCTGTAATGATGGAGGCAGCTCGGCCGTGAGGCTCCGGGCACCACACTCCCACAGGGTATGCAGTTGCTGAGCCGGTGTGATGGGACTCTGCCCTTTCCTGCTGGGTCAGTGCTTTCTTCCAACAGAGTGACTTTTGCCAGCAAACATCATGCACCTTGGCTACTGACCTTCTGCAGGACTCGTGATCCCCAGGCTGGCAGAGACCATGCTGTGCGCTCCAGCTCATCAGACATGCCACTACAAGTTGGGTAGCTGCAGTCCTCACAGGGCACACGGCTCTCGGGCCATTTCAAGCCTGTGGACACAGGCAGCTGGTCACTTTGCTCATGGTAAAGTCAAGAGCGTGTAGAGACCAGGGGATGCAAGAGTGACCTGGGAATTAATTTCACTCAGAGAAAGCTCAAAAGAGGAAAAAATGTGAAGGCTACCAAGGTAAGCAAGGAGAGGGTGACTTGCTCTAGCTCCATTGGATAACGATGGAGTGCCTATGGCAGCATTACTGTGAAGCCAGGACAGGCAGTGAGAGGAGGGTACTGGCAGCCACCCTTGCAGGCACCCCAGAACAAAGCTGACATCAGTGCTTTGGTACAACGTGCACCCTTGCTTGCTCAGCTTCCCAGTTCGACCCCAAAGCACTGTGTGGTGCCAGATCCCAGCACAGTCTTGGAACTGAGTACACAAGGGACAGCGGCCAGACCAGGCTTGAAGCCACAGGAGATGGCAGGTCCCCGAGTATGCCCACACTGGGTCTGTGGTACTGAAACGCAATCCTCCGCCCGCAGTCAGAGACGGGGAAGGCAGCTTCCTTCACCGCTCCTCCCGCCTCAGCCCAGCCGTCATCCAGCCCTCGTCAGGCACCAAGAGCTCCTGCCGCAAAGGAAGCGGGGACAAATGGAAACATCCAGCTTGGCACCAGTCATGGCTTTGGGGAGGGAACCTTGCCAGCCCATGTGCAAGCTGCACACGGCCTGGCCCAGCTCAGCCTGCCTCATCGCAGGGAGCTCCTGCAGGCCATCAGGAGCTGCCAAGTAGTGAAACACACAGCACAGCGTCTTGACGGACCGTGTGGGGTCGTGCTGTCCTGTCCCACGGTCTGTCTGGCAGCCACAGGCAGCATCCCTTGAAACACTCATCCACCACATGCAGAAGGGCCAGCAGAACGGAGCGTCCCATTCCTAGTAGGCAGTGAGGTGTGTGAGGGATGAATACCATGAGCCCCGCGGTGGGCGCTCCACTCCCTTGGCGTGTGCTGAGATGTTTGGAGAGATCTGAGCTTGCCAGCTCATTACCATAGCGTACATTGCTTACACACCCTCAGGCTCCTTCCCCAAATCCTGGGGTCTGGCACACTGCAGGCTCTTTACAAGAAGGAAAATCAAGGACTTTGCTTAGTTTAGACTCCTGCTCTTGATCTCCTCAGATATTAGGGAAGAGGGAAGAGGGTCAGGCAGGCACTGACAAGATCGCTGCAGGAAGGTCAAAGCAGCTCAGCATCAGAAGAGTGAAATGAGTTTACATAAAACCTTCTGCTTTCCCCCCCACCTCCCAGACCACACCACTGACTTTGCTTTGGGAAGGCAGAAAGCACTCTGGAGATCAAGATCAAAATAATCAGCACTGAAAGAACTTTCATGCCACACAGCAATTTCTGCACTCATCCTACAGCTTCAAGACATATCCCCTCCACACCCCTGGTTTCGGTTGGCCACCAGTTCACAATACACGTTTTACATTTCCAGCACTAGCATTGTTTATAGTTCTACTGAAACCAGGGAGATCAAAGTCTTCCTCCCTCACCAAGCAAGATACCTCTCCTCCACATCAAAGCAGTGTGCAAACACATTGTGCCACTATCATTCAGTTTGCACTGGGGCTGTGCAGCATGAAAGGCACAACCAAGAGGGATGCTGCTGCTGCCAAGGACTGCATCCACCAGCTGCCATCCACCAAAAAGAAGCTGTTTGATTGGTGCTACGATGTCCTAAGTGGGCCATCATTGGGGTCTGCGTAACGTTCGTGCTCCCAGGAACAGCCCAGGCTTTGAAGCTGTGGAAGAACACCATTGATGTTGAGTCATGTCTGACTACCCGGCGGCCCAAGAGCTACTACCGCGATGTAGTTTCTAAGTCAGAACGGAGAACAGAGCAGCCATCATGTGCCGCAGTTCACATCTGTGCTCCAGAGACCTCCAGCTGGCTGGGTTGGTTCATACAGGACCGACATTTGCCTTGGCCACAGACCTTCACGTGCCTCAGTTTATCAGATGAAATATGACAACCACCATCCTTACCATTATCCCTGCCAGGATCCCCCATGATGGCAGTGGGTGTTCAGGGACCAGGGCAGCCCCTGAACTTGTGCTCAATGAGCAAGCAGAGCACATGTTCTTGCCATCCTCCTATGCACAGAAGGCACTTCACTGGGGGGGAAAGAAATTTTTAAAAATTACACATTCCCACAGCAATAGGGTCCCCCACCTGCACAGCAAACTGCACAGATGAGCTAGAGCAGACCTGCAGAGCATCACCAAACTCACTCCATCCTCACACGTCCTGACAGTGGTGTTCTGAGCTGCCTTCTCCACTTTCCTCCCTCGCACAAGATGCTTCTTGATGTTTTCGTGTTTAGCCGAATTTCCTCCCCCCTCCCTGAGCACTTCTGGTTGCCAAGGCAGCTCAGAGACAGCAACTAAGTGGCACCTACATCTGGTACAGCTTAACTTCTAGTGTCTGTTCTTTCTAGAATTTGAGAACTTCAATACCCAATGTTTGTACAAGTGTGGAATAAATGGAGCACAGACTCCCTGGCCTTCTGTGCTTGCCAACACTGTATTTTAAAATGCACTTAGAAGATCCTACTGTTTATTCATCTGCAGCTTTAGCAACTAAAGGACACCAAAACCAACTGCAGTTCTGCTGAACGGGTGCATTTGCATTAAACCCAACAGGTGAGAAGGCCAGGCACTCACAACAGTCACCACACGCATCCTCTCCTCCTGTTTCCCAGATGCCTCGGCCAACCCAGTGCCCCTGGGTCCCTCAGCCACACTGCCCAGCACCCCATTCTGGTCCTCCATCTCCTCGCACAGGCCTCCACAAGAGAGGGGATGGGCTATGTTTAGCACTGAATAGCAAAGTACCACTCCTGAGGGGCCATCAGGCAGACCGTACGAACAACAAGCAGACAGCTTACCCTGGCCTGATGGCCAAGGCTGGACACAAGCAGCCAATCTTTCAGCCCTTGGTGTCTGAGCCAGCACTACCACTGTGGCCAGGAGAGGGACGTACAAGCTGCAGCTCAGACAGCAGAAGACCTCTACTCTTAACAGACCCACGTGTATTTTCTTGAATACACACCCACCCCTTCTTCCACATACCCACTTGAAAAAATCACCGCACATGTAAGTGTGAAGAGGCTTTTGCAGGTCATAGATCCAGCTCCTTGTTGGTGCACACACTACATTTCACATCTTTCATAAACAACCAAGCTCTGGACTGAGTACAAGCAGGCCTTTTACACCCTCCTCCGTGCAGCAGACGCCTTGTCTTACCTTGTCAAAGAACTCATACAGCCTGACTGTCTCACAGATCCGATGCCTGTTTTCATCCAGCTGAGTGCAGAACTCTTCCAGTTGGTCTCTGTAGGTCTGCAGCTTCACCCTGTAAGAATCCACATCCACAGAGGAAAAGTCTTCCCACCGATCCATCTTCTTTAGTGCTTCCTGCCCCCTCCTGCAATATTCCTGAAAGCAAAATGCGATTGCGTATGAGGATAGAGACTGGACGTGGACAGTAGATAGTCTTCAAGGTCATTAAGAGCTAGGACTAATTAGACTATTTTTCAAGGTTCAAATCACATGAGCAGGGGTGTACTTGTTTACAGCAGAATTCTGGAGAGTCCTGACCTCTGTTATGATTTACATGAGGCA
>Ga0181612_101748_pt1 | contig 25241 bp, 27 predicted proteins | sample HoacroProtozoa21_FD_119630 | JGI IMG/M metagenome (GOLD analysis project Ga0181612, IMG submission 119630) | Hoatzin crop microbial communities from Cojedes, Venezuel. Combined Assembly of Gp0051906, Gp0051904, Gp0051908
GAGGAAGATAAATTTAGATTTTCGGATATTCTAAAGGTTCTTGGAAATAAGAATTGGTGGCTGATTGCTCTTCTTTGCGTGTTCTTTTATAGCAGTATAATTGCCTTCAAGAAGTTTACAGGGGCCATTTTAGTGCCTCGCTTTGGGGTTTCGGCCCAAGCGGCGAGCGTGATGGCAACCATTCTCCCCTTCGCCACGGTGGTGTTCGCTCCGCTGTTTGGATTTATGGTTGACAAGGCGGGCAAGGGAACCCGTTGGATGATTGTGGGTGCAGTGCTGGCGTTGCTGGCACATCTAATCATTCTCTTCGCTCCCTCGGGGGCAAGATTCTGGGGCTATTTTAGCATGATTCTGCTAGGATTTGCCTACTCGCTGGTACCTGCAGCCATGTGGCCCAGCGTGCCCAAAATTGTGCCCGAGAAGGTGCTGGGAACCGCTTACGCCCTAATTTACTGGGTGCAAAACCTTGGCCTTTGGGGCTTCAAGCGCTACGCGGGCAAACTTATGGCACCTGCGGTGGACCAGGGGAACAGCGCACCTGTTGGGGTTATAAATGTGGAGATTATGTTCGTTGGAATTTGCCTTGTGGCGCTACTTCTAGCCGTGCTACTAAGGCTGTCGTCGGGAAGACACCCCGAACTGGCTCTGGACGAACCTGCAAAGAGGTAAAAATGGCGGCCTTTTGAGACCGCCATTTTTAATGTATGTTCCCTTTAACCAGCGAAAAGAACTCCCCGAGGGCTTCCTTCCCGGCGTATTTAAGGGCAAAAGGCATGCGCTTTAACATTCTAAAGGCGGTGTCCATTTTTCGCTTGAAGGCCGAAGATTGCAGCTTATCACCCCTTCCGGAGGCATAGAAGCCAAAGTTTCCTCCCTCCATGACTATCTTCAAAAGAGGTTCAGCCCCCTTACCGTCGTTAGCGTAAGGCAAGTTCTCCGCCCCAAGGTAGTCATACAAAAAATTGCAAAGCAGCTTATTCCATTTAACAGTGCCAGTGGATTCAAAATAGCCTAGAAGCACATCCTTATCATACTCCAGGGCCCTATATGCCATAGCCATATCGCAAAGTTGCCTAAGCCCAATACCCGCTGAGCAGCAATGTTTTAGGATATGCAACGAGAGCATAAGTAGCTCTGCGTAAGCCGATGGCACCTCTGGTAAAGACACCTCCGAACGGCTCAAATCAAAATACTGTCGGTGCTGGTCTATATCTACCCCGCCCCAATAGTAATGAATGCTCCCGTCGGGAGTTGGAGAATATAGTATCTTCTTGGTTTCCAGAGCCTTAAGCACAGCCCTCCAATCTTTTTGAGGGATATAGATATCCAAATCCCCGCTTTGGCGAAGCGACGGCTCGGGGTAATACTTTCCTACACTTGGGCCCTTCATTGGCACCGCCTCTATCCCAGCCTCGGTGAAGAATTCCAGCAAACTCTCCAAGGCAGAGTTCACCTCGGCATTGCGACGGCGAATTTTATCGGCCTTTGCCATGAGAGGGAACAGCACCGCATCGGGCACAGAGACAGACACCGGCAGTAGGCTTACCCCCTTCGACACCATCCCTATAACACTTTGATGTTCAGATAGTTCCAGCATAGCCGCCCATTCAGCGGAGCTAAGGGCGAAATCTCCCTCGATGGGCTTGGAGTAAAGCCCACTTCGAAGCAGCGAAAAAAAGCCTTCTACCGCTCTAGAAGTCCTATCTGCTCCCATAATTCAATAACATCCGACACTGCCTTATCCGCTTGTTCCTTGCTAATTTCATACTCACTCAAGAGGTATTCCGAGAGTTCCTCGGGAGTGAATTCCCCTTCCGAGGCCTTCTTCCAAAGCGAGTAAAAACTCTCATTCACCTCCATCGCCTGCCCCTTTCCATAAAAGAGCATTAGATAGCGGCCCCGCATCTGAACGATAGAACATGTGTCTTGCAGCTTCATCGTCTGTGATGCTTGTGTTTGCGCCCGAACAAACGACTCCAGAAAGAGCGTTTTTTGTGCCTCTGGGCTCTCTGCCGGGTAATCATCTCATAGATAGTCCCCCACTCGGGGATGCCACCCAAATTTCGGTCGTCTATGTAAACGTCGGCTATTACTTTTGGCGATTTTTCGCTCTTGCCGGTAAACATATAACCATCGGGATGATTGCTGTTAACTGCGTAGAATTCAATGCCTTTGCTCTTGCAAAACTCCACAGCATCGTCTAGCAGCTTGCCGCTTCGCGATGTGAACAAGATTATCTTGTGACCATCAGCGGCAAGGTCATTCAGGGTCTCAACGGCAAAGGGTTTGAGTTTGCCGATTTCGGGATATTTATGCTCGACGATAGTACCGTCAAAATCAACTGCGATTACCATAGCTTACTCCTGTTCATTTTCGCCATATCCATAGCCGTATCCGTAACCATAGCCATAACCGTAGCCATATCCATAGCCGTAACCATAGCTACCATGGCGCAGGTCGGCACCATTGAGTATAATGCCAGGATTCTTAAGCTTGCCAGAGTCGTTGAAGTCCTCAAGCGCAGGCAGAGCCCTCTTGTCCAGACGCCCACTACGAATGATAAATAGGGTCATATCCACAACCCTTCCGATAATCATGGAGTCGGCTACTGCATTGTACGGCACACCGTCAAGCAGAATATAATCGTAGGTCTGTTTTAAATCACCAATCAGAGTATCAAAGCGCTTACGGTTAAGCAGTTCGGCGGGGTTCGGGGGAATATGCCCGGCGGGAATCAAATCCACTCCGTCCAGCACGTTCTTATGAACTATCTCTTCGGTCGAAATCTCATCATCATATAGATAATTCGAGAGTCCCACGGTTCTATGTTTAAGGTCAAACACATTGGAAACGGTGCGCTTACGAAGGTCGGCATCAATAATCAGCACCTTCTTCTTGGCATCGGCAAGACAAGATGCAATATTTACCGTAACAAAGGTCTTACCAGCACCCGCACCAAGCGAAGTGGTAGAAAGCACCGCATTTGTAACCCCCTCGGGCTTCATAATTTCGAGGTCGGTACATAGTATACGGAAAGACTCGGTAAATACACCCTTGGAGCCAGGATCATACACGGCGGTAGCCTCCAGCAGGCTCTTCTTCTTGCGATTCTTAACCTTATATTCGGGAACCTCGGCGATAAAGGGAATGCTGAGAGTGTCCTCTATATCCTTGCGGGTGCGAACCTTGGTATCTAGGAAGAGCTTGAGCAGCAGAACTGCTGCAGGCACAAAAAGTCCAAGCAGCAAACCCAGAAGCATCATTTTACTCTTACTGGGGTAGATAGGAACCGGCGAGCCCGAAGGAGCATCCACCATTCTGGCGTTATTATCGACCATCGACTGCGAGAGGGCATTTTCCTCACGCTTATTTAGCAGGAAGGTGTAAAGTGCGTCCTTAATGCTACGCTGACGTTCGATGGAAACCATCTCCTTGGCCTTTGTAGGCATGGTCGAAAACTTGGCAAGAGCCTCGTTTTCTTGGCGAGAAAGGTCATTTCGCTGCACATTTAAGCTCACCAGCAAGTTGTTGATAATTCCAATGATATTGCCACGAAGCGAGCTCATTTCGGACTCTATGGCCTTCACAGCGGGGCTCTCGGTACTACTGGCGGCAATGAGTTTGTCGCGGCGAAGCACCAGGTCATTGTATTGGGCAATGGCCTTGTCGGCATTACCATCGTTAAGACCGGTATTCACAGGTATCATACCAAACGAATTGGATGCCCCAATGATGTAGTCGCGCAGATATTCAGCCACCGAGATACGGGTCTCAACTGCCACAATATCAGCATTATACGCTCTACTTTCATTCAAATAGCGAGATGCAGCCTCATCCACATTCATCACCTTCTCGGCACGTTTGAAGTTGGCCAGGTCATCCTCGACATCTCCCAGCTCTTGCTGGATAATGATTAAACGCTCATTAATAAAGGCAGCGGTATTCACAGCGGTGCGATTCTTCTCGCTAATGGCCTCATCGTTATACTTCTGAATCAGCATAGAGAGCATATCATTTGCCCTTGCCAGTGAATAATCCTGAAGCGACAGGTCCAAAATTGATGACGAAGAACCTGCCTGCCCTACTCTTAGACGAGAGCAGAACCCACCCGCAGCGGACTGCGAAGGGGATTTGCGTACATCTATGGTCTTGCCAAACCATTCCTTGCCATAGTTCTTGGTAGGGTTCACCACAAAGAAGGCATCCCCAACCTTTACAGTATCGCCCAGAGCCACTTTCTGGCTCTTAATGCCCATGGCACCAAGGTCGACCTTTACATTGTGGTCGTCCAGCGGAGTAACCTTTGCACTTAAATAACCTAGAGCCATGGTATCCCTACTAAAGAAAATGCGCACGGGGGACGAAGTATATAGCTCAATATCACGCAAACGCTTGTGAATGGTATAGTTAACATCGGTATCCAGAGCCTTTACCACCTCGTCCATGAGGTGATTGGAGCGCAGTTGAAGAATCTCGGTGGTAACATCTACCGCATTAATCATCTTACTGTAATTTCCAAGGCTATTACCACCTCTGGTGTCGCTAGGGTCCTTGATAATTACGGTAGCCCCACTCCTATAAGAGAATGGGGTCTTTTCATACTTATAATAAGCATAACCCACTGCCAAAGCCACGCAAATGGCAAACCAGTACCAGTGGCTAAGCAAATAGAAGAAGATATCCACCAGATTTATCTGGCCGCCCTTCTCCTGGGGATTGGTAGTTGTATTCTTAGGTTCCTGCATAATCTTTAGTTGCTTGTTTTAACGCTAGACCATAAGTATATAGTGGTCATAATATTAGCAATAGACATACCTAGACCGATAAACGACATGATGGAACTTCCAGACTGGGATAGTTTGAATCCTCGAGGTTTAAGGTAGATAATATCGTTTTGCTGCATGTAATATACGGGAGATGTAAACACATTCTTACTTTGGAGATTCACCGAATAAGCCTTGAGTTGGTCTCCTTCGTGCCTAATAACCATTACATCGTTGATTTTGGTGCCTTCTCTGTTAACACCCACTTGGGCCACTACATCCAGGATATTAATTTTGTTGTCGGCAACCCTCATAACGGTATTGGTGGTCCCCAGAACCGTAATATGGAAGTTATCCAGCCCCACTTTTATGGTGGGATGCTTGATATAACCCATATTTACGATGCGGGACACAAGCTGAGCCTGAATCTCACTTAGGCTCTCGCCGGCAACGTATGTCTTGCCCAAAACGGGAAAATCAATATTTCCATCCTCATCCACCAAATAGGTTCCACTGGCGGTAGTAGAGCCCGAAGCAGCCCCCGAACCAAATGGAGCAGCGAGCGCAGGGTCATCTGTAATTAGCTGAATACTAAGTACATCCCCAGGTTGAATCCTTAGAATAGCCTCCTTTGCGACGGGAAAAGTATTCTCGTAATCCACGTCCAAAAGATAACCGGTAGTCTTGGGCGATGCGCAAGAGGCCAACAGAGCAATCGCTGCGGCAATAAGGGCAATACTAGTTCTTTTCATATATATCTAAAACTTTATTTATCATACTTTCTATTGTAAATTGAGCTTCATAGCGCTGTTTTGCGCCTTTACGGAAGCTCTCATAATCGCCTTCGCAGATGGACACAATGGCATCCGCAAGGGCTTTAGGGTCTTCGGGCTCAACATTTAGGCCCGACACCCCATCCTCATTCACCCAAGCCGTTCCCGACTGGGGAATCTTGGTGGCTACAACCGGCACCCCGCAACTCATGGCCTCCACCTGCACAATCCCAAAGGCCTCAGTCTTCTGAATCGACGGCAGCACAAACACATCGCTGGCCCCAAAAAGCGCAGATGCCACCTCGTCTGGCACCCTGCCAAGCAAGGACACCCTATCCTTGATTCCAAGGTCAATAATCTGCCGCTCAAGCTGGGGCAGAAGCGGCCCGTTACCACCTATAACCACCTGATAATCAGACGGCAGCAGCTTTGCAGCTTGGAGCAGATAGGTATAGCCCTTATAAGGCACCAACCTACCAAGAGAGAAGATTATCTTCTTCCCTTCGAAGCTAGCCCTAATCTTCTCCACCTCTTTGGCATCGGGCTCAAGCGGCCACACACCAATGGGAACGGCCTTTAACTTATCCTTAACTCCCTGTAATTCGGGAGATTGCTCCACATAAACAGGGGTTGTCCCCACTATGCACTCCGCCCTTTGAATCAACCACGACTGCAAAGGTCGGTAAAATTTTAATAACTTCTTCTGTTTTATTATATCACTATGCCAATGCAATACCACTCTACCCTTGTAAGAGCTTAAGTATAAGGCAAGTGCGGCCATCGGGTCGGGGTGATGAATGCTAATGATATCATACTCTCCCTTGTGCTTACGCAAGTAAGTTATCATCGCAGGCGAAAGCATTGTGCCCGCCATTTTCCTAATGGCCTTAACCACAATCACACGCCCTAAGTCATTGAATCTTATTATCTTAGGACTCGAGTCAAACTCCACCTCACTTTTTAACCCGGCACAAAGCATATCGCACTCCAGGCCTCTCTCGCTGAGGCCCTTGGTGAGGTCCCACATTACCTTCTCAACGCCCCCAAAAATGGGATAGAACTTTCCGAGTTGTAGAATCTTCATACTCTAACGTCCACCGGCTAACAACTTTAGCACTCCAGGAAGCCACTTCCGCAGCACAATAAAAACCAAGCTTATCGCCCCTAGCACAATGGCAATGCTCAAAAAGTAAATCAGCAGCATCTGGGCATCAGTCGTAGGCTGCATAGCGATTACCAAGGCCTTCTTAACCACAATCATGGGAATATAGTGGTAAAGATACACAAAAAAACACCAAGAACGTGATATTTTGCAAAAATTCAGCCTCCGGGGTGCCACTTTCGGGGTTTTTTCCTTGATTGAGGCAATTTGCCCAACCACGGCAATTGCGGCTCCAGCCGAAAAGAGGAACAATGGGGCTGGGCCCTTTCCCATCATCCAGAGGGCTCCCAAGGCAAGCACGCCCGCAAAGCCTAAGTACCTCACAAACAAGTAGATAAGTGGCGAGAGCAGCACAAGTATAATTAGCTCCCTAATAAACCAGAGCGAGAGATTTATGGGGCCCTTCCAAAAGATAAAAATCGGGTCCAACCATTTGTCTCCCAAAAAGCCGGAGAGCATCTGCGGAGCATATTTATTTGCCGCAAAATACACCGCAAAAGCTAGGCAATTGGCTATGATATAGGGAATTAGCAGCGACCCAAAGCGTTTTTTCCATTTCCCCCAAAAATAATCCACACCTGGTTTCGGGGGGACATTCACAAAGAATAAAAAGCCCGAAATCACAAAGAACAAGGGCACGCAAACCTCGGTAATCTTGGTCACAAAGCCCCCAAAGCTCAGATAGGAGGCAAAAGCAGGGTCGGCATTCTCTATGAATGCATGCCTAAAGACAATGCCAAGTGTGAGCAAAATCTTCAGGTAATCTATGGCGCACTGCCTTTTGCTATCCAAGTAGTTCATTGTATAATTTCAGATAATCGGCAAAACGAGCCTCTTTGCTAAAATTTTGAGCCGCAAAGTTAATACAAGATTCCGAAAAATCGGCATCCGTCGCATCTAAAATGGCATTTGTGGCCTGTGTCATGGCGGCAATGTCGCCCTGAGGTACAACTTTTCCGCAGCCTGGGCCTATGGACTCGGCGCTACCGCCGGTATTATATACCACCACAGGGGTTCCGCAAGCAACGGATTCCATATTCACCGTGGGGTAATTGTCTTGATATGTGGGGTTTAGCGTAACGCTCGAGCGAGAGTATATGGCCGCTAGGTCCGCCGCATTCTCTGTTCTGGGGATAACCACAGCGCCCTTCGGAAGTAGGGATTTTTGCTCATCGGGAACCTTTCCCACAATTATAAGCCCCGTCTTATCTTTCAGATTATCAAACACTTGCACCAGGTCAGCAAGTCCCTTTTGAGCCGTCCAGATGCTAGCTATTCCAAGGATATACTTCCCGGTGCCAATGCCATACTTCTTACAAACATCCTCAGTATCTACAGGCCTAAAAATCCCCAAATCAATACCATTGTGAATCACCCTGCAAGGCACGTCCATTAAAAAGGATTTACCCAACTCGCCCCTCATCCATTCGGAAACGCACACTAGGGTAAAGTTTTTTAACTTACTGAAACTCTGCTTTTTAAGTCTAAAATTTCTTTTGGAGCCATCCACCAAGATACTCTTAGGAAAGGCCTTTTTTTGGGGGCAATGCTCACATGCGCTCATCCATTTTTGGCAACCGATGGCATCGTAATGATAGCAGTGCCCCGTGTAAAGCCAACAATCGTGCACTGTCCAAACCACAGGGGCTCCATATTTAGATAGAAAATCCAGCAAAATGGGGTAATTCATAAAATAACCATGCAGGTTATGAATCTGAATGATATCGGGCTGGATTCGCTCGATTTGCTTAATAAATCGCTTTGTAGCCCCTTTCGAAGCAAGTCCATGGGCATCAAAGAGCCTGGTTGCAAGCCAGTGTATGCCCAAATCCAGCTTGTTTCCAACGGGAATCAGCTGCGAAGAATGGGGCTTAATTCCGTCCCTGGCGCCACTATAGGCAATATAACTCTCCCAACCGGAGCTAAGCGCAAGAGCCCCGATTTCCTTCATTATCTTGCCAGTGGAGGTGTTCTCCCTTATGACAGGATTGATTTGAAGCAGTTTTGCCATTTTTGCATTATACTTTCTTCGGAGTAGGTCTTGGAGACTTCGACTGCGTTTGCTCCCATTTCGGCCCGCAATTTTTCATCTCTCATTAGGGTTTGCATCTTTTGGGAGAGGGCTGCAATATCCCCCTCGGGCACATAGAAGCCATTTTTGCCGTTGCTTATAATATCCTTGGGGCCACATTTAAAATCGAAACAAACCACGGGCAGACCGCAACTCATCGCCTCTATCATGACCATGGGAAAGCCCTCGTAGCGGGAGCTCATGGCAAGAAAGGCGCTTCTCGCATATTCCTCAAAAATCTTTTTTGTGGGCTTGCGAATGGCGGCAGAATCGCCTATGCCCAGTTCGGTGATTTTATCCTTTAGTATTTGCTCCCATTCGCCCTGACCGAAAATATCCAAGCGCCAGGTTTTGAGAAGTTCGGCAGGCACAAGTGCCCAAGCCTCTAAAAGTCGGTCAAAGCTCTTTTGATAGTCCAGTCGCCCAACGGCGATTACCCTTTGGGCGCTGGCATCATGCTCAAGCCGCTCTGGCATCTGCAAGGCGGCATTTCCAATCACCTCAAGATTAGGGAGATTCCCCCAATATCCAGCATCCTCCTTAGTTAGGACCACAAACTTATCGAAGCGGCGAACGATTCTCTCGTCCTGTTTTGTGCGCAGTTTGTCCGCCAGCCCATAAAGCCCCTTTCTGCCATACTGAAGCCGAAAAAACTTGCAATAGTGAAGCTCCAGCACCTTTTTGCTCCCATCCTTAATACTCGGGATAAAAGACGATTCCGAAGGGTAAAGGGAGATGGTTATATCAGGTTTTTCCCGCATTAGAAGGGCTGTAAGTTTCTTTTTATGTAGTTTCCGGCGCCTTAGGTAACCCAGAGTCTTAGCCACGGCGTTCTTGCCGTTATCATCGGTATAATTCACCTCTAAATCAATCATTTTCACCGACTTAGGAAACTCGTAAAAAGGGGCTCTCCCGTGCTGGTCTGTAGTAACTAGCACCAGTTCATAGCCGCCCTGCTCACTAAACCAACGGAGTTTATTTAGGAGTACCCTCTCCATCCCCCCTGGGTTGTACACTGAGGCCATGCAGTAGAGGAGTTTCATGCCTGCACCTCCTTATCTCCCTCCATACAAAACAGGAGGGCATCTATAAAGAAGATATCGGTAGCCACCTTTCTCCAAACTATAAAGGTCACGGCAATTAGCAGTAACGACAATATAAAGAAGTCTTTAAACTTTCTATTCTGAACTAAGTGATTGTAAATGAAGAAGATAGAGAATATTGCAAGTCCTATCAAACCGCAGTAGAGGGTAAATAGGCAGTAGCCAATATCTGAGCCCCATTCAAACACACCATAGCGGCCATAACCGAGCAACCACCCTCGAGCATCTGTAGGCCATACCCACATCTTATTTACCAAAATATCTGTAGAGCCAGTACGGAATTCACCAGTTTCCACCCAGTTAAAGAAGCCCTCAAAACCAAAGCGAAGGTAACTTCTAGCCTCAGGGCTACTTCGATAAAGCACAATACCTAGCACCGTAAAGGCGGCTATAAGCCCAAACAATATTAGGGCGAAGTTAAGTTGTGCCCTCGAGATATATCCACCTCGCCTAAGTCTAAAGCGAGTAATCAAAATATATCCTAGTCCCAGAGCAGTGCCAACAATTGTGGTTCTGGATATCATTGAGCCAACTACCACAATTATTATAAATGCGATTATGTATGTAATCTGAGATCTCTTAGATGCTATAATCTCCTTATTTACAGATAATTGATGCGCTATTAAAACTAAAAATACCGAGAATCTTACGCCAGCAGGGTCAAGAGCGGCGCCTATACCATACAAACGACCACCCCTTTCGTAAAAATCTTTAGCCTGCCAGAAAATAGAGTCTACAATAGTTTCTACCACAGGAATATTATCTATCATTAGGGCTATTACACATTGGAATACCCCAACTATGGCAACATAGTCGGTAATTAGCGGCAAATCCACCTTTTCGTAGAATTTTTTAAGCAGCGCACAAACTCCATAAGCACCACCCATCCACACGCCAAAAGAGGTCCAGTAAGTAGCATAAGTCATATCATCGGTGCGATTTACAGTAATTGAAAATAAGCACCAGGTAGAGAAGACAACAGCAATAAAACCGGACATCAACACCGGACGGTGGATAATCATCTGCTGGTTTCTAAAGCTGTTTGCTAGGTATAATAAAATACCGAGCACGCCGATTATCTGTTTACTATTTAGACCTGGCGGCAAGAAGGTAAATTGTACAGGAAAGATGTATCCACTTACCACCGCGGCGCAAAAAAACATTATGAGAAAGCGTTTCATCGGTAAATTACTCCGTATACGAATTTATATACAAAGATATAATAAAGTTTTACGCCCACAAAAATTCTTTTGCTCGCCAGCCATTGCAGGAGGCGGGTTCTAAGGGGTAAGGCCCTGTTAGACATGGCGTAAGCATTGGCTTCGGGATGCCAGGAGTACCAGATCTCGTAGTTTTGCTTGTCGGCGCTGATTAGGAGTGGGAGCTTGAGGTAAAGTTTGAGGTAGTTGAGATGCCCGAACAGGTCGGGCATGACGGGGACGGCGGGCATGACGGGGGAGGCGGGCATGACGGGGGAGGCGGGCATGACGGGGACGTCACCCCCGACGGGGACGTCACCCCCGACCTGTTCGGGGGTCCCATCGCACTGGCAGGCCCCCAAACGCCCATACAACGCCGCAAGGTTCCTATCCACCTCATCCCGACGCTGCTGCGTAAACTGCCGGCTAATAGACGTACCGCTCATAGCATTATAACAATAGAGCGAAGTATGAATCTGCGCCACACTCTCCGCAACCAAGAATGCCGAGATTGAAAACATCATATCTTCGCCCATATTAGCCCCAGGAATAAAGCTAATGCCATGAGACTCAATAAGTTCCCTTCTATACATAAAGAGCCACAGATTCCAACGCATAGTGCCTCCCATCAGGTTTTTTACCGCCTGCAACGGGGTGGAATAATCGGCCTGACGCATATAGCGTGCGTTCTTTTCAAATCCAAGAGTCCAATCCCAACCAACAATGTCTGCAGAATATATTGTCACCTTCTCCAACGCTCTAGAATCTATACTATCATCAGCATCTACAAAGGCAAGATATTCCCCTTCCGCAGCTTGCAAGCCAGTATTTCTGGCTGCGGCCACTCCTTTATTGACCTCATGCCTAAGCACTTTGCAAGCAATCCCACTGGTCTTGCTAAACTGTTCAATAATTTGAGGCGTCGCATCAGTGGAGCAATCGTCCACAAACACCATTTCGAAATCTCTAAATGTCTGGCTCTTAATACTTTCCAAGCTACGACTTAGCACAGCCGCAGCATTGTAAACAGGCATTATAATGGATACTTTCATCTCGAAAGTTTTACTATCTCGTTAATAAAATTCGGGTCGGAACTATTAAACTTCCGCGCAAAGAGTGCAGATGAATCCCTCAAAGTCTCCAAATCCTTTGAGCACCAATCAATTAACTGCCCATCTCTCCAACCAATAGCCCTCATACAGCCAAGGGCATCATCCTCAGCATTATAGATATTTTCCCTCTCCGGAGACTGCCAACAAAGAGTCTGAATCACCGACTCATCAGGGCAAAAAGTATGGGTAAATACCTGCTGAGCCCAGGCTTTTTTCTCTAGCAAATAGTCCACCAGGCTCTCTGTAATACTAACCCACTGACTGCCCTTTTTAAACTCAATCTCCTTATTTCTCTTAATCCCCAGAAGCATCTGAGCATACAAACACCCAGCGCGTAAAACTCTTTTAATCAGCGACTTATTCTTAAAATCTTCGGGGAATAAATGCCAATATTGCATCCTTTTTACTAGCTCCGGAGTCATCTCGCTAAGGGTATAGCCAATAAATTGCTTCCCAGCATTAGCAGAGAAAAATTCATGAATATAATCCTGAGATTTCAGCGGTAAATCCACTCCCGAAAGCAGATGATAATAAGTATATCCTCCCTGTTTTCGAGCCGTCTCAAATAGTTTATACTCAGCCTCAAGCATACTCCAATCCCCCCAACGAACATCTACCCTATCTTCTAGAATATATAGCCCCGATTTCTCCACCCTTAAATCTGGCAATGCTGCGACCTTCTTATCGAAATGCACAAAAATATCGTTCCTAGCATCGTCCAAGCACGATACTAGCGTTTGCAAAAGGCCAAACTCATTATGGGCAAGTATTAAACAGGCGTGCCTCATTTTACATTTCTTTTTAATGACCTCAGAGCTTCTATTGCAGCGCCAATAGGCTTAATACGGTAAAATTTCCAAAATTTATATTTCGGCGGTACCCACTCGGCTCTAATCTCCTGAGGGAGAGAATCATACACCCTCCACCACTGCGCAAACTTCACACTCAAAATATCCCAAGGTTTACCACCAGTATAATGAATATTTGCCTCTTTTTGAACTCTTTCCCACTGCTGCTCGTTATATTTTTTCAGAAAATCCGACTTATACTGAGGCAAAAAGAAGGTCCTAATGCCGTTGTAAACAGGTTCTAGCGGCAATACATGCCCTGCACAAACCTGATTTAAAGCATCTTGGTCTGGAAATTCCAAATAGGGCACCTTACAGGCTTCAAGCAATTTTGCAGATACCTTATCCTCTCGCATTTTAGCAAGATTAAAGACCAAGAACCCAGAATTAAAGTACTTGTTAGGGTCGCAGCCAATGGCCTTAAAACGCTCAGCCTGATTTTCTATCGGGGCCTCATATACAGCAGCCAAGTAATTGTCTTTCAGGTCGATAGATTCATACAATCTAGCTAAATCCTGCCTAACAATTACATCGCAATCAATATACACAATGCTATCATACTCGGGCAATATCTCGGGCAGCAACAGCCTAAAAGAAGCCGCCTCGGTATATCTAGGGTCAATGTAAATATCTGATAATCTGCCCTTTAGGTTTACATACTCAAAACTCAAACGACCTCCACCTAAGCTTACTAACTTATCTTGCTGCCGTTTAGGGATCTCCTCCGATACCAAACAAATCACCTTGAACTCACCAGAGGACGATGCCTCCAGTAACGACTTTAACATAGTCGCCGCCGGCACAAAATAATTGGGAGTAAATGCTATTGCAAGAGGGGTCATAAACTTAGGTTTTAATCAATCACTTTCCCGAAAAAGAGATTTGCCAACTTGTCGCTGCACCTAATTATATTACTGATTACCAAGCATATAAGAACTATCAAAACCGCAACAAACAAGGCTGCGAATAGTTCTAACACGGGATTGTGGTATGTTGCAAAGAACTCTCCCACAAATTGTAAATTTACATAAATAAGGAATAAATGAATCAAGTATATGTCCAGAGTTCTCTCTCCAATGTACTGAAGACTCTCCCAGATATAGCCATTCTCCGAAAAATATTTTCGAAAGAATGCAAAGAAAACAACTATTCCAAATACACTTGCTACTGACTTGACTAAAGAATAAGCACTAAAGCCAACATTACCAATCAGCCAATTCCTTAAGAATGACACATTTAACAGAATCTCTAACAAGATAAAGCCGCATATCACGAGCGCCATAGATATATCTCCACTCAAAACACTTAAAAATTTATCTAAATACCTCTTGCATACGGCCCCTAGAAAAAAGAATAAAAAATGCTGGAAATTTGCCAATCCCAAAGCTCCACTCAATTTAGCAGGAAGCAACGAAAATGAAGGAGTTAGAGAATACTTTGCAATACCATATATCCCCAATGCAATCAGGAGCCCAACAATTAGTTTTGGAGTACCCTTTAACCTTAATAAGTGTCCAATCAGTACATCCCCAAGATAGTAGATTACGAAAAAGAAAAACAAAGTATAGGTAAACCAGAACCCTGCCTTCGACTTTTCACAGAACAAATCAACATACGACCATTGGAATATAACAGCGAATAGTAAAGAGAATATTAAAGTTGGAATGAGCAGCGCCTTAATCTTTCCCCACAAGAACGGCCACAAGCCCTTCACACTACCACATCTCCCCTGACGATAGAACAAGAAACCGCTCAGGAAGAAAAGTGTTGGCATCGTGACGGTCATAAAAATATCATTAAAGCTGAAATATCCTCCTTTTGACGCAAAGGAGAACAACACCACATGACCGAACACGACAAGCAGCATTACGAATCCTCGCAATGCATCAATATATCCAACTCTGTTTACGCCCATAATTATTTTGCCCTGCCTCCACAGATAAATGCCAGTGTTTTAGGCATTATCTTATTTAGTATACGATAAAGCACCATACAAACCGCCAGTACGATTAGTGGAACTATCAGATAACCAATAAATTGCGCAAGTAGACTATCTCCAATAAGTCTTACGACAAGCCCCTTGGTCCATCCTAGAATATAGACTTCGTGAGCAGCATAAATAAAGAATACATACGACGCTAGACCAATGAGTTTATTCTTCCTATTCTCGTTATTAATCAATCCGTCGCAGATATTCATAAATGTTATCATACCAAAAGGATAAAATACTCTCAAAGCCAGCTCATGCCATTTCGAAAAGTTTAGTAAAGTAGCAATTATAACCAGAACAATGCAAAGTATCAAAGCAGGTATTTTCACCTTACGGCAAATTTCTAGCATATTGATCTTAAAGATTCCCAGATATGCGCCCAATCCAAAGAAAAATATCGCTCTCATACCGGGAATATTAGGATTCCACGGAGACAAATAAACCAAAGTCAGAATCACTAATCCCCAGATTTTCAAGTATTTAAAGAAATAATAAATTAGTGGCGCCAGAACAGAAAGAATAAGCAAATCCCTCATATACCAAAGTGGGAAGTTCGCTGGGCCCGTAATAAACCAAAACAGAGGACCCGCCTTCACTGTAAACATTTCACCCTCATCACCAGTAATTCCTAATTTATTACAAATGAATACTTTAAGTACTGTGGCAACTATAATTATTAGATTCCACGCAAGGTAAGGAACAAGCAAAGTTCTAATCCTCTTTTTCCATTTATAGGCAAATCCGTCCTTCGTCCAGACAAGTTCGTCCTTCATGTTAAAGAAAAAGAAGTACCCAGAAAACACAAAGAACCAGCAGACTGCAATTTTGCCAAAATTATGGGAAATTAATTCCGAAAAAAAGTAGAATGCATATTCGCCACTGAGTGCTGGTTCCATCGGTTGCGCCTGGTATATAAGCGCATGACAAATAACCACCAACACAATCAGTGGAAATCTCATCGCCTTCACAAGGTCCGACTGCCTTAAGAACATTTCTTTTTTAGACAATAACTGCTCTGCCATATCCTAGATACTAAAATTATGATAATGTTTACCGAAACGCTCTAATGCCGCCCTATCAAGCCCCTCTCTATCATCGGGATGAGCAATGGAAATCAGCAACTTAGCCCTTTCTTGCAGGGAGCGCCCGGCCAAATTAACCGCACCATATTCGGTAACCACAAAGTGTACATCTGAGCGAGGTGTTACCACTCCAGCGCCGTCAGTAAGGGTTGGAACTATCTTAGCCTTACCCTTTTTTGTTCTAGACGCTAAAGCTATGATACTGCGACCTCCAGGACTAAGATTAGCTCCACGCACAAAATCTAATTGACCACCGGCTCCCGAAAAGATTCTTGTACCTATTGAATCTGCACATACCTGACCGGTTATATCTATCTCCACAGCCGAGTTAACCGACTTAAAATTAGGGTTTTGCGCTATCACCCAAGGGTTATTTGTGTACTCTATTCCCCTCATCTGTACTGTGGGATTATGGTCGATGTAAGAATAGACCTCTTGAGAACCCAATAGGAACGAAGCCACCACCTGACAACGGTCAATCTTTTTGCAAGAGCCATTAATTACCCCACTCTTCATTAGCTTCAAAAGCCCATCCGAAAACATCTCCGAATGTAGGCCTAAATTCCTGTGATTCACCAACTTATTAGCGATTGCATTCGGTAGAGATCCGATTCCCATTTGCAGGCAATCACCATCTTCAATCAGGTCAGAACAATATTCGGCAATCTTATTGTCTATCTCCGTAGGGTCAGCGTAAGACTTGGCAATTAGCGGAGTTTCGTCGTAAACCAAATAATCAAAGTCCTTGATATTAAGCAAATCCCCGTAAGCGAAAGGCACATTTGGATTAACTACCGCAATCTTTAAATCGGCGCTTCTAATAGCAGATACGCTACAATCCACCGAAGTTCCAAGAGATACCATCCCACTTTCATCTGGGAGCGAAACCTGCACTAGAGCGGCCCCAAGAGGGATTATTCTCTCCCTGTAAAGCTTTGGGGTATCGCTAAGATTCACCGGCACAAGGTCAGCAAACCCATCATTTACGTTCTGCCTCACATTAGCCCCAACAAAGAAGCCTTGCTCTGTAAAAATCCCTTCGTAACGCTCTTCGCTATAAGGCGCATGTCCCTCTGTATGAAAATGATGGAATTTCAGCCCAGTGACATCCCCAGCATCTGCCCTACGGCATAAAGCATCAATCAGGCAATGCGGCACACTTGCCACACTGCTCAAATGCACATGCGCACCTGAAGGAATATGGCTTACCGCCTCATCTGCAGAGATATATTTGATTTTATTCATAAATTCTCCGTTTAAACCATCTTAAAACCATCATTATCTTATCTTTTGGTTTGGCTAATCTACAATATTTCAAGTAGTTAAGTTAAGAAAATGGTAATTTATTCTAGGGTCATTGAACTGATGTACAATGCTTTGCAAGTCCTCTGGTGAACAATCATCCACAACAACCAGTTCCCAATCAGAATAAGTCTGATCCACAATACTCTGGATAGCTTGCACCAAATACCGTCCCTTCCAAGTGGGCATTATGAATGAAACTTTGGGCATTACTTTTCTACCACTTTTGCCGGCACACCAACGACAGTAACACCAGGAGTAAGGATGTCCTTAACCACCACAGCACCGGCGCCAATGCGCACATTATCAGCGATTTTGACATTGCCGAGTATCTGGGCACCCTGCCCAATATCCACATTGTCCCCAATGACCGGGGAGAGGTCAGGATATCCTCCGTCACTACCGATGCAGCAGTTCCCGTGGATTTTGCAATTTTTGCCGATACGTGCCTTTGGATTGACGATAATCGAACCGTAGTGTTCTATTGTAAGCCCCTCATCAAAGCACCCGGCGCTGATTATAAAGCCCAACCTAGAGCCTAGCCTGTTTTTACGAGCCTTATAGTAATACCGCATCAGCCCACTTGACTTCTCTTCTTTCCGGAGTAGTCTTAGGTATTTGCGGATATACCACCTTTCCGGCCTAATCAGCCATTCAAGTATTTTTTCCTTGATTGTCATCATTTTGGCGTTGAAGGGGTAAAAAACATTACATAGTAAATAGGAAGATATATCAATTTGCCTTCGACCCTTACTTCGGGAGAATTGGACAGCACATACCCCTTTTGGATGTTGTAGTCCTTGTTTCCCATGAACTTATCCAATGCGCTGTGCAAAGAATAATCCTTCCCTGACTTCACCTCAATGGGAACCGCTGAAAGGCTATCGTAATCATCTACCAAAAAATCTACTTCTCCCTTGCTCTTGTTATCATAGTAATACAAATCATACCCATGTGCAATCAGTTCAGATGCCACCACAGTCTCATAAACAGAGCCCAGATTAATGCTTTCTATGTCCTTTAGAACCGCAGATGCATTATAGCGATATAGCACATTTGTAAGCAGCCCAACATCATTCAAATACAGCTTCAAAAGATTCTTTTTCTCAGATTGAATCAGAGGAAACTTCGGATTTGAAATGGCTCCCACCTCAAGGGCAATCCCGGAATGAATCAAATATTCAAATTCTTCAACATATTCCGATGAGCGCTTTCCCTCCTTGCCTTCAATATCCTTGTATACTACCCTCTTTTTACGATTTTCCATATTCGAGGGTATCAAATCATAAACTCTGGCAATATGTAGCGAGTGTTGAATATCATAACGAGCTGCATCTTCACGATACAAATCGTGAATTTGATCGTGTATCTTACGAGCCTCAACAATATTTTCCGACTCTAAGTACCTATTAACTGCATCCGGAAGTCCTCCTACCAAAAGATAACGCTTAAATAGATTCAAGACTCTTTCATGAATTGCCAGGGGTAAAGACCTTTGCTTATCAAAATATTCCTTAAGCTTTAAAACGGCTTCTTCATTAAAGTCGTTTGCCCACAAAAACTCCTCAAAATCAAGGGGGAACATTCTTTCAACTCGAATTCTACCTCCAGGTTGTGATAAGGTTTTATGCAAGGTAATGCCTAATAATGAGCCACTTGCAATATAAGTAAACCTGTTATCATCCCTAAGGAATTTTAGTAGGGTGAGAAGCTGGGGATATTCCTGGATTTCATCAATAAAAACCAGGGTATCCTCCTTTTTGCCCATTCTCTCGCCCGCAATAGTGCTAAGGCTAAAATAAAAATCAGATATCGACCCCACACCTTCGAACAACTTTTGCCCCTGCTTGTCCTCTGCCATATTTATCTCGATATAATTCGGGAAGTGGTTTGTCGCTTCCTCCCGAATTATATAGGACTTGCCTATTTGTCTAGCACCATCTATAATCAATATCTTATCTTCATTCGAGTTAAAATATTGATTTATAAGTGTTTGTATTTTTCTTCTAAGCATACTTTACATTTTTTCCAGAATTTTACCCCTGCAAAAATACACTTTTTCCAGAAAATTGACCCCTTAAAAATACACTTTTTCCAATTTTTTGAGCAGGCTGCCACTTTTGTAACTCAACTTTTCGATAGGATATGCACCGCGCGCAAGAAGTAGACACGAAAAGTTTTTTTATTAGTTAAACATTTTCAAAAGTAGGCAAAAGCGCGCTTTTTGCCGTTGTTGGATTTACAAAAGTAGACATTTTTTACTTTTTTCTGCGATTTTCTTTTATCAAAGTTGACATGTCGTTGTATTTTGCTGATTATGAGCAAGTTCGCGTTTCTTCTTGACGAACTTGGGTTCGGAAGAGAGGACACGGCTTGAAAAAGTATCCCTCTTCTTCAACTCGCCATTATAATACATTCGTCGGTAGTGGTCGGGGGTATCGTATCCCAGTGCCCAGCTTGGTCGTTGCTCGTTGTAGAACTGCTTGTATCTGGTGAGCACATCCGCAACCATGGGTTTTCTATAGCAGAGGCCCAGGTTGAAGTCAGCCATCAGTTCCTCCTTTATCCACCCGTTCAGAGACTCGTCCACAGGGTTGTCAGTAGGTTTACCAGCCCTTGACATTGACCGCACGATAACAGTATCCTTTATGAGTTCGTTGTACGCCTTGGATGCGTACACACTGCCCTGATCGGTGTGTAATATGACTGGCTCCGTATTACCCTTTAGCAGCTCCACCACATCCTTCAGGCCGTCAATGTAGGGCTCCCTGTCGCCACGTCTGTTTGCAACCTTGAAGCTGAGCATCTCCTTCGTAAACACATCAAAGTAGAATGTTACCTCGTAGTAACAGCACCCGAACTTCATCACCGTCATGTCCGATACGATGACCTGCCTAGGTCTGTCCACGGTGTCCCACGTGGAGAAGATGAGGTTGGGATACTTGTCCTTGACCTTGCGGGGTCTGTATTTGACCCTGTGCTCGGTCTCAGACCTTATCCCCAGATACCTGAAGCACTTGTATACGTAGCTATCGCTGATGCTCATTCCTTCGTTTATCCTCAGGTATGCAGCCGTCCAGCGGTAGCCATGGGTGCGGTGCCTTTCGTGAACCTCCTGCACCTTGGACAGGAGTTCCTCTCGGTTGATATCCCTCTGTGAGGGCTTGTGCTTGCGCCACTTGTAGTAGCCTGCCCTGCTGACACCCATCATGGAGCACAGGGTCTTTACGCTGTTGTCCCTGGATAGCATCTTCACTATTTCGAACTCTTCTCTCTTAAACGAACATACTCCCGTTCCCCAGCCTCGTTCGTCTCCACGGTGTAGTTTTTTTTTAACCGCTCGTTCTCTATGCGTAGCCTGAGTATCTCGCGCTTGTACGATTCCTCTGTTCTATCAACACCTGGAGGAAGGACCTCGCGGACTTCGGAATCGGCGCGGGCAAGGCCTTCGACGCCTCCACCCTCGTCGTATTGCTTCATCCATTTTTTGAGTGATGGGGCCGTGACCCCGTTTGCGGCGCAGAAATCATCAATTGATATCTGCGGGTTGCTCCTGTACCTCCGTATCAGGAACTCCTTCTGAAGTGGGTTCAGATGTTTTGCCATAATGTAGACTCCTTTCTGTAGATACATCCCGACTGTGCTTCCCGCCGCCGGGGATGCAGGCCTCTCCGGTCGGGGCTCCGCCCCTCCCTCCGAGGCCTGCATCCTTCGCACCACAAAGATAGCATTCATATCGAAACTTTTCTACCTCCTCGTGTCTACTTTTTGAAGAGCATCATTTCGATAGGATACAAGTTCTCGGTATATCCCTGCTGAATCGAATGGGGCAGGCAATCGCTTATCAGCGGAAAGTCTTCTTTTGGCTCATACACATCAAACAGAATCTGGAAAAAGAAATACTCGGGTGCCCCCTTTTGCTCCTTCCACCAAAGGGCCAGCAAGTTACAAAGGTCAGAGAGCATTTTATCGCCCTTCTTAGCCACCATAAAGCTATTTAACATCCTCACTCTGAATCCTTTAGCCCAGCCCCAATAATAAGCGTAGCCTCTTTCCCATTCCTCTTTGTTAGGCTGGTCGGGATCTCTTCGAAAGACAAAAAAATTCTGACTTGCAAGATTCTCGGGGATTGGCCCAAGTAGCATAATTGTAGCATCCATCCAAATGCCGCCATAGGTCTTTAGGAGCATAAGCCTCAGAATATCAGAGAAATGCGCCGTCTTATAATTTGGCCTCTCCCGCTCGATAAAATCAGGAACATCTATATACTCTGCGAGATTAGCATCGGTTAGGCGAACAATGGTGTAGTCGCTGGCGTATTTATCCACCGAGGCCAAACATTTCTGCACAATATCAGGTGCTTGCTCAAAGCCTTGGGCCCAATATTGCCAGATAATCTTATCGTTTAGAAACTGTTTCTTGGGCTTCAGCTTTAGTTCAAACCCGGATTCCCGGTACTCCCGAATCAAGCCCTCGCACATAGAGGCCACCCGCTTATGCTGCCGCAGGATTTTCTTTTCTTGGAGTTTTTGCCAAAAATGTTTCATTTATAGGTCAACTTCTGGATTGGACAAAGATGGTCAGAGTTCAAACCTTGCTGCATATAATGAGGCAGGCAGTCGCTAACAAGGGGATAGTTGTCTTTCGGAGCATAGACATCAAATAAAATCTGAAGGAAGAAGTAATCCGGCAGATAATTATTTTTCTTCCACCACAGTAGAATCAAATTGCAAAGGTCAGACATACTTTTATTCCCCTTCTTTGCCACCATAAAGCTACTTAACATGTTGACTCTAAACCCATTAGCCCATCCATAATAATAGGCGTAACTATTTTGCCAATATTCTTTGTTTGGTTCATTAGGGTCTCTTCGAAACACAAAAAAATTCTGATTTGCAATTTCCTCGGGGATTGGCCCAAGTAGCATAATAGTTGCATCCATCCAAATGCCGCCATAGGTCTTAAGCAGCATAAGTCGCAGTATATCAGAGAAATGCGCACGAGAAAAAGCGCCCCTTTTTTGCTCAATAAAATCAGGGGCATCTATATACTCGGCAAGATTTTCATCCGTCAAACGCACTATGGTATAATCGCTAGCATACTTATCAACCGAATCCAAGCACTGGCGCACAACTTCAGGCACATCATCATACCCTTGGGCCCAATACTGCCAGATAATTCTTTCGTTAAGAAACTGCTTTTTAGGCACAAAGCGTATTTCGTTGCCCGACTTTTTGTAATCCTTAATCAGGTTTTCACAAATCCCAGCCACCCGCTTATGCTGCCGCAGGATTTTCATCTCTCGCAGCTTTCGCCAGATGTATGTTTTTCGAATGTTCATTTTTTCTTTTTGGGCTTCTCTTCCTTAATTGCCGACATTGGCACCAAAGGGAATACACACTTAGCCAGAGGGGTACCCTTGAGACTTTTAGCCATAACACCCCGAGCAGCACCAATAGAAATATTGATAAATGTGTCAATCAATTTAGGGTTTGTAACCTCTATTGAATCTTCGCCATAACCAGTTACAAAATCATCAAAAGGTTCAACTATGAACAAACAACGTACTTCTTCATGAGCTAGAAGTGTTGAAACATCTTCAGAGTGAATATTTATTACAAAATTTACTCCTATACAACTTTGTTCTTTAAGAGGATACACCCGAAAAGCGTACTTGTATTTCAAGGCATCGATATTTACATTGCCGTAGTCAAAATCATAATTCAATGATGTTGACACCTCATCCAAGGACTTTAAATAGTAGGTTACACCCATAATTATGCTATAAATCCTAAATTATCATCGACAAGAGGTGCGGCAAATACGGAGCCACCGCCACATTTCACTGAGGAATTCGATTTGCCGATTGAGCTCACGACTCTAGTAGCAGCCACAGAACGTGTTTTTTCGTACGGCAAGTTCAGCAGGTCAACTCCTAACGCCATAGAGATATCTGTTATCGTATCAATCGTGAAATTTCTGTTTCCAGACAACCATTCAGATATTTCCGACGTACATTTACCCATTCTATTTGCGAGTTCTTTTTGGCTTACACCCTGCGCATCCATGGCATCGGCTATTTTTGCGGCCATTCGCATACGCGCAGACACCTTGGCCATCAAAACCGGGTTAATGCCGTCTATAAAAGCCTTAATGTCTTTAGGCGCTTTTACTTTACGTATTATATGTTCCATAGCAACTCTCCGTTAGTTAAGACTTTCAATTCTTTATCCTTAATCATTTGGTTTATTTTCGCCGCTATTTGTTCCATTAATTCAACTTTGGCATTCAATACGGGTAATTCTTGGTAAGCCCTAACCCCAATAGGCTTTACACCTCCAGATCCAAGAAATATTGCCGTATTGTCAAAATATAGACAATACAACCTAACTTCACCCACAGAAATTGCCGCTACACCATCGCCTAGTTTTCCCTCATGTAATTTAAAGAAACCTCTTCTACAACCTGTTTCATGCCCCATCATATATATTTGAGTTAATATGACTTCTGCTTCAGCGGGTTTAATCGTCTGTATTTCGCGTAAAAATGCCCAAAATAAATTTTGTTCATCACCATCCAACACCACCGAGTAAATGTGAGCTCTATCTCCCGACAACTCATCAATTTCTACTATTTCGAACTCCACATCTCTCATGGCGCTCCAAATATATGGCAAAATTCGGATATATCCAAATTTTTTGAGATGTTTTTAGCTCTCTTTAGTAAATTTTCTCGCAAAAAGGTAGCCGGTTTCTTGTAATTTTGGAAGGTCTGCTAGGGTAAATGTTTGGGCGTTTGCCCTCCCAATATTATGCAGTAAGTACTTATCGTAGCTGTAAATTTTATCTTTTAGGGGCGATGCCATCAGTTCACTCGGCACAAAATATTCATCGCCGCAGAAGCTGTATTTGTAGGTTTTTAGAATCTCTTTTTTGTGTGTTAGAACATAATCCATAGCCCCCTGCGTCAGACTTACCCAGTTGGCGGCCTTGTAAAATTCCCTACCTTTGTTGCGTTCTATGTGAAGTCTGCGTTGTACGGCAATTGCTGCTCTCCACCAGAAAGAATGCCCCAAAAAGAGGTTATATCGCCTCATTTTCAGTGTCTCCTGATAAGGAGTATCCTTACACAGGCCACTCATAACGCATTGACTTTTAACGCTTTCAAAAAAGGCATTGATTTCTTCAATAGGTTTTAGCGGCAGATGAGTGCCAGATATCAGATGGTAATAGTCGTATGGCCCATTGGCCACAGCGGCCTCAAATAGCGCCAGCTCACATTTAATCTGCGACACCGTACCCCACTGCACATTCACCCGATTCTCCAGCACAAACAACCTACTATGCTCAACCTTTATATCCGGAAGCTCCTTCACCTTCGCATCAAAATGGATGTAAATATCCACTCCAGCGCTATCTAACGCCGAAACCAGCCTCTGCAGAATGCCAAATTCGTTATGGGCGATTATGAGATATGCGTGGGGCATTAAAAATACTGCTCTACCGCAAAGCGGAATTGATCAATAAATATATCTTTAAACGCACTTATGTTGTTTTGTTCGTAAAATAAGAGCATCGCTTTTTTGTAATCAATAGAATCCACCGAACGATACGAGATAGGGCAATAACGATTAGCTAGTAAGATAGCATTGCTTACGATGCGAGAAGTACGCTTGTTTCCATCTTCGAACGGCTGAATGTAGGATATTAACACAATTGCAAGCAGGGCTTTTTCAAAGGGACTATCCTTTGCATTTATCAAGTCGCAAGTATCTTGCAAAGCCTCTCTAATTTGGAACTCATTATCTAGGGGGCGATAGTTGGTTCCTGTTATCCC
>Ga0181612_163660_pt1 | contig 25241 bp, 13 predicted proteins | sample HoacroProtozoa21_FD_119630 | JGI IMG/M metagenome (GOLD analysis project Ga0181612, IMG submission 119630) | Hoatzin crop microbial communities from Cojedes, Venezuel. Combined Assembly of Gp0051906, Gp0051904, Gp0051908
GGCAATGTCGGTAAGAACCTCCGGCTCTTCTAGCCCCCCCCCGGCCCCTGGCAATTGGTTGCTGGGGCTAGTTTTGGGGGAATAATGATTTGTTATTTCTTTTTTTCTATATCAGAAGGCCGAATTGTAAATATCTCTTTATTTAATGTGCTCATCCTGCCCTTTGTCCCTTTTAGCACTCCAAAGTGATTGTTAATGAAAACCTCATTTCTGCAAAGCATTATTAAATGTGGTTAATGGACACAACTTGCATTGAATGTGCATGTATGGTAGGCATGCTCGTAAAAATAATCCAACGTCACTAAGTTATCGTGCAAATCTTGGTTTATAATTGTCCTTTTTGGCACACTGGGGACCACTTGGCAATGGTTAGGCAGCTCGAGTGTTTTGATCACTAATTATAACTCTCCCATAACTGCATTACTGGGCTATTGACTTCTCGCTCACCTCATCTCTTTAAGAGAGTCTGTCATTACATCCCTTATAGATTTTAACAGTTTTTTGGGGCAGGTGCCTTTCTACAAATACTCTGTACAGCACATGCTATGATGGACCTGACTCATCTAGGCACACAATAGACCAAACAATAAAAAAGCAGAATTCCTAATAACAGTAATCATTAGCATGCAGTTGCGTCCCAAGGATAAAACATGAGACAGTGTATATGTGCATTCAAACCTGGCATTCACAGTATTTTCCATTAAAAGATATGGGCAATTTAAATATTTCTGGTCATTTGCTCTTATTGTACGGTCACGTTTCTAATCTCTCTCAGGCTCTTCCAAGAAAATAATTTATCACACAGTGCAGATCTTCCATGTAAAAAGGACCAGCATTTTTAATTATAGTCATTTCGCAGGATCTAATAGCAATAAGGTTTCCATAAATGTTCAGAATCTGACAAGCTTCACAGCACTTTGCAAAGAGTAGCCATCATTCAGCAGAAATGTTAGAATGCCCTTTATTCCCTTTCTCTATTACTCAGCAAGCATCTCAGGAGAATCTTGGGTTTTAAATTTGCTCAGGCATGAAGGGATTGGTGTGCCCTTTGAGCCTTTGTATTATGATAATGCATACATAAAGGTAAGTTTTATTAATTGGGGCTCTATCCACAGGGGTTACCACAACGAAGGAGGCAGGGGAAAGGGAACTGAATGGAAGAAGGTGTGACCCTACTGAGCAGTGATTCTGAGATCCAAAATTCAGTCCTGATATGCTCCCTCTTAAGCCTGCCCCTCTTTAACCATGTGCTGATTTAATGTGAACTGTTCCAGGCAGCACTAATTTTTAACAACTCACTCCAGTTTATTGTCCTAAAAAAAAAAAAAATCAATACTCTAAACTTGACTTTGTACTTATCTCAAAAAATGCTCTCAGGCAAGATTGGAATTCATTACTGTAGCCTTTGCATAAAAGTACTTTTGAGTTCACGCTCTGTGCCTTCCTAACAGCTCTCTCTGCCTTCCTAACACCACAAGCATAGATGTGATAGATTTCTCAGCATTTTCCTCATTGCTGTCACATTACACTGTATTTCACTCTTTCTTATTTACATCTTTTTATATCTGTGATTCTTGTCATTATTGTTTTCTTCATATATCTTTCCCCATTTTAATAGCCGACGGATACACAAGGACGCTTTGGTGGTGCCAGATCCCTTCTTCTAATTCCGCTACAAGCATGAGTATGACTAACCTGTTGCAAAGCCTTTCCCCCTCATCCCTACCCCCCCAAAGGTTTTGGGTGGGTGTAGAGGTGAGCTGCTTCACTTTGGGAAACAAAAGCCCACATGACTAATGTCCTCTTGCTTTCTTATCAGCTAACCAGGCTCACCAGGGAAGGAAGAAAATAAAATGTGGTGGCAGGCTACTCTCCTGCTTCATTACTTGTCTGCTCAGGAAGCCAACAAACACATGCTTTGAAGACAATTTGTAAACTCTGATTTGTCAGAGGGAGTATCATCATGAAAATGCTCCATATTCACAATGGTGAATTAAAAATACACCTGCATTGAGCAGATTGACCTAATTATGCTTTGACACATTTCTAGTGATTTCAAGCGAGCCACCGAGAGAGCCCCTCAGGACAGAGGCCAGTCCAAAGACAATAAATACTGGAAAGAGCCCTGTCATGTAGGGTGTATCAGCATATGTGAAGAGGGGAGAAGAAATAACTGGCATAAGTTGAGACATACAAATAAGCTTTCAGACATGCAGTATCACTGGAACTTAATACAAACACTAAGAATTCATAGGTGTCTTTTTCTGCTACTCCCTTCCTTCCCCAATCCTTCCCCCAAATACTATAGGGTTTTTTTTTCCTAACTTAAATTCTCTGAAAACAAAAATACCACAACATTTGGAGAAGTTAAAGTTATTCCTTAGGTAGTAGGGAAAATTTACACTTTAAGAAAAAATAAGCAGGCTTTGTAATTTTTAATAAGTAAGAAATCACAACAATAACCAAGTTCCTTCTAAATCAAGACTACTTGTCTCCTACTCTGTTTTATTACGAAAAACTGAAATAAAATTTGTTTCCAATTTAAACCACCAAATATAAAAATAAGTTATTTGCATGGATCTGCTGTTGTACTAGAGAAAACAAGATACCAAATATTCTACAAAGATCTCTTTATATTTTCTTTCATATTAGTTCAATGGAACAGTAAAGAGCAGGGCCAATAAAAAATGAATGACTTAAACTTTCTGCAGTTTCTTGGGTGGTTGCTTTTATCTCTGATGCTTAAGCAGAGCCTTTTCTCAGCTGAAAATTTAAACACTTGGGGAGGCTTTTTCCTCCTATTTCAAATGGAGTCTCATTCTCTGTTGAGCTAAAGGGCACAAGCGGAGTGTACCTAAAATAAACTTCTTACGATCTGATGGCAGACAGCTGTAGTTTTTAAGATGTGGTTTGACAGGAATGGGGAAAAGCATACAGTGACTTCAGGAAAATCAAATAACATTAAAGAAGGCATGAAATGGGCCCCTCTCTTCCATTCCGCTGTGTGGCTGGCCCATACATTCTGGGTATCCCCAAAGCAGGCTCTGAGCAGAGAACGCCCTGAGCAGCCAACCGTTTTTGTGCACCATGCTACAGAAAAGGCAGTTGGGTACCTTTCAGATGCCTGTGTTTTGCAAGAGTTGGCCAGGCTTGGTCTCTTCCCTCTATTAATTTCTTAGGGCATGATGTGTCTTGGAAAAAGCCTTCATGTTCTACAACATATGAGGGCTGGTAAATAAATCTGAGAGCACCAAAGCAGAGCTTAAATCGGGGATGTCAGTCTCATTCCATTAACAACTCTAGCAAAGATACTGTTTTTCACATCATGCTCACACATACAGGCCTCAATAGCATCTGACCATCCTGATCTTTTGTATAATCACCTAGTCATAAAGCAAAATGTTTGTATTTAATTGTATCTTCCCATCTAGCAAACACCCTACCAATCCAGTTGGAATGCAAGTATTGATAAGTTATCACTGAGCCTTCCCACCCCTGCCACATATTCGAAAAAGAATAATTTATGAACAAAAAGGCTTGCAGAGTTGATATCTCCTCAGGTAGCTCCAATCCTGCTGGTCCTTCTAGCTACCTCACTGCTTCAGTAGAAAGCAATAAACAACATTCTATTTCCTAATCTGACAAGTAAGGGCAAATTGACTTAGAGAGTTTAATTACTTTTTTAAAAAAATACTAATGCCTTTGGTTGCCATAGCAATACATTCTCACTAGATGGAACAGCATTGGCAGTATTGGAGAAACAGTCTGTCTTTGTAACTGCTAGTCTTACAATAAAATACAATTATTAACCATAAATGCTTCTTGCTGTTTAGAACTGCAAATGCAACAGCCAATACAATAGTCAAGGACGGCTTTTGATGTATGGCTACAGATATTTGTGTACTCATGGAGCTAGGGGCTGCTGCTGTAGCAAACACTATATTTGCTTAGTACATGACAACAATGGTGCGTGGGTTTGGAGAACTGGGAACGGCTCCCCACTGGAACAAGTGTGCAAAATTTGATTACTCAGGAGAATAATCATATATATGTCCTGATCATAGTCTTTCCTAAACACTTGCTTAAAACAATTTAAACAAACAAAAAAACCAACCAACCAGTGACTGCAAATGCTTTATTGATGGAAGTAGTAAATAAAGCTAACCAACCACTAAACAAGCAGTTTAGATCCTAACCTGTTATTGCCAAAGGTGAAGGCAAGGTCTGGCCTTTCATGAATGGGGAATCCTCACTTGCTTCTCTACATTTTTCTCTGCTTCTGGCTCTTCATATTGCTTCTCTCATTTTCTCTCAGCTTAGGTAAAGAAAAAAAGTGTCCTGGAACAACCTCCTTAGGCATGATTGACAAAGTGATGGATTGTCTGAATGTAATCACTTCCACATATTTTGGTTAAATATGATGATATATCATTTAGTGAATACAATTATTTGGAGTGGAAAAATCCTAGAGTTATCCCTCTATCACTTCAACTCTGCTTTTCAAAAAACTGTTGATAAATATACATGAACCATAACTCAATTTATTAGATTTTTTTCCCCTTTCATTTTTTTCAAAGTGCTACTGAGAGCAGATGATGTTCAACTGGTGTATTTTTACTGGCTTAAGCTAGGTTTTGGTTTATGCCCCTTAATGCCTGTTTACTCCAGAACTTTTAATTATGAGGAAACAGAAGAACATTTCTGGGGATAATATTCTCTGCATTTCTTTTATTAGTTTTAGACTGATGTAAATGACATTCAAAGCCACAACTTAAGGAATCTCTTCTCAAACTAAGGTGGATTCATGCACAAGCAGTATGCCGGAAAAATGTTGAAGATTTTGAAGTTATAGACACATTCTTACTTAATAATCAGGTCTTCTGTCTCACATACATCTTGTACATTAAGTGATTATGCTGAATTTTGGCAAGGGTCTGTATGACAAGCATTAGGTGCATTAATTTAAACTAAATAATTCAATATTTCTCCTCAAGAAAATTTTTCAATGAATTGTGCTGTTTGGCAAGATGAGTACCTTTTGAGAATTTTATGCGGTGGATTTATTTCATTATTTACTGGATACCACAACGACTGCAAAGAAAATGGAATGAACACTTGAAGCACCCCAAAAAGAAATGCCAAAAGAAAAAAAATTCCTCAAATTCTTCCAGTTGCAGCTTCATAGTTTAATAATTATAAAAGTAACAAAAATTAAAATAGAGTTGCATAATGAACCTCAGACCTTGAAAGAAAAAGAAAAATATCAAACTTAACTAAGGTGAGCAATGAGTTCTTTAATAGCACCTGTGCTATTGTCTTTTAGAAGAGGTCGCAAACAAAACCAAGAGTAGATGAGAGCTGTGAAAACCAGAAAAGAGGTTCTGCTCAGTAATGCTATATTCTGCAAAACAGTTTCAGGAGAAAAGAAATGTTTATGTTAAGTGAGATCAAATTTATTTTTAAGCTTCTCAGTTATGTATTTTCCCATGGCATAATAGGGAAGCACAATGTTTTCTTCCTTAAAAATTCTTGATGAGATAAAAAATATACAACAAACCCAAGATTAATGCTACAGTCCTCTCTTTCCACTAACATCTCCCAAAATGGTATTTTGCTGTTAAAAATTCATCTGGTAATGCTGAGTCCTTGTCCTTATCAAACACCACACTGGGATTTAACACAGCTGAAATATTCTCCCTTGCTATTATCTCTGGATATTTGTATTCTAATTACTGAATGAAAGAACATAATATATAATGAATATACGGCATATGTTTCCCCCCAGCCTCCCAAACACAGCATTTTATGTGGTTTTTTTAAGCTTTTATATTTTTATTCCAAAGTCTTGAAATTGTTTTACAAAGTGTCTGCATTTTCCCCACTTTACTGTTGACATATATTGGGGCAAAGGTTACCGAGCAGTTTTCTACAGAAGCTCAGACTGGATCTGGTAACTTGAGCCCCAGTCTAAGGGCATAAACCACATGAGCGGACATGAAATCAGAACATAGCATGCAGTTGCAAAACAGATCAGCTATACCAGTGCAATGTATGCTTAGCTTCTATCAGCTGCTGTATTTCACGCAGGGACTGCAGTCACAGCTGCAGTAAATCAGTACCTCCAAAGCAGCCAATTTATAACAGTGAGGAAAGGGGCTCTGGATAGTTCTGTTTTATAAAAATTCTGCTATAATCAGCTGCATAAAGGAAGATTGATGCATCAGCTACTACATTTTTGGCTCCTTTCTCTTTGGGCTGATTTGCAAGAAATAAATCAGTTCTCCTCAGCTGGACCAGCGCAAACAGACCACAGTGAGGTACAGTGGGGTCTGAGTGAATAACTCTCTGCCTTACGTGAGTATAAACAGTATCACCTCCCCACGGCTCCTCAGTAGCCTTCCATCAACCAATACATATTTTGCAGTACATAAACGCTTTTTAAGCTGTTTGTATAGGGTTTGATCATTCACGTACATCACTTTTGTCTCTCCTAGGGAAAGAACAGGCTGCTGCTATCACGCTCTTCCCCAGCTCTGTTGCAAGAGTCTGTTGCTTGCCTGAGCTAACCAGCAAGCGGAGAAGTGCTAGAGCACGGCGACGCGTGGACTGTGTCTGATACCCGTTTCCTAGAAATCAATATGGATGGTATTAAGGACCTAGCCAGAATGGCATAGCAACAAGCAGTCCAACTCAGGAGATGGAAGAATATAAGGAAAATTTATGGGGGTCCCAGCTGGGTATCAGAGCTGGGCCACCCAGAGCCCACACAGGTCCCTCACCCAAAGGAGCCCACTAATGAAAATTTACAAGCACCGTTCAGAGACAACACAGTGAGCAGTGAAACTGTGAGATGGTGGGTTTCCACAAAATCCTGTCAGGGGCCTGTGTAGTTTCAGCTGTTTGAGCTTCAAGGTGTAGAAATAACTGAGAAATGTTATGGTGTATTGTTTAAGTATAAAGTCTGGATTGTTCATAGCAAGCTGTGGAATTACAGAGGGGGGTTCTGGAAGCATGAAATATTTGTTTTAAGAATAACCAGCTGACCTATATTCTGGGGGAAAAAACCCCCACAACTTTCAATTGCATTAATTTTGCTCACTGAGATCATCAGGATTCTTTAGATTCTTCTAAAGGAAAAAGAAAATACTTGCAGCTTAGAACTGGGATTTGGAAGCACCAATTTTACTCTTGTTCTGTCAATGTATTTCTGAAAAGCTTGAAGGAGCATGTCTGCAGACAAGGATTTTGCAGCTTTGCTTGCAAACATGCAAGCACACAGAAAAAATATTTCCAAGCGCTCATAGTTTACTTTTTTCAGGAGCTGACCTGGGGATCCTAATGGAGAGGACACATTCAGTGTATAAAATTATGCCCTACATTAATGGCTTTGAAATGTTCTTCACTATCAAATTTAAAAGAAAATCATAACAGTATACACAACAGCCAAACACAAGAGATTTCCTGTGGAAGGCATTACTCTCTTATTTGTCATCCAGCATTCAGAAGAAACCTCTCTGGATTTTGCTTTTTATGAAGACTAGGAAAGAGGTTGTCATACTGGCACACCGTGTAGAAAACCAAAATGGATATTGGATTGTTCCTTTAATTCAAAGGATGAGCAAAGAGTCATGCAATATTTATCACTGGAGGGCAGAGGAAGCAATCAATAATGCTTTCCCGTGTGGGCCACTTTTCTCATTACTCTATAGGACAAATCCAGGTCTCCAAATGCATGAAGCATGGATAAAATTCACCCCTGCACACAAGGCCACTGTTAAGACCCATCTGGTTCTACTGCCCTGCTTTGAAGGACTGAACTCTTGCACTAATGCCTCTGCACAGGAGTGAGTTTCACCCAATAGCTATTGTTTACCCCTAAGCAAGAGCAGAGTACAGGCTTCCAAATTTCACCATGAAGACAGCTTATGTAGGAAAAGATAACAATGTTCAGTAGCTACTGTTAAAAAAGAAAAAACAAATGCACACAAACCCAAACAACAAACAACCTCACCTAAACCATGACTTGCAGATTAGGAACAGTCAGTCTTTCTTAGATACATTAACCTGCTTACATTCTATTTCTCATTCTTTCCCTACTTCCCTTCTTCCTCAAATCCAGATAGATTTATTCCTGGTGCTAACAAAATTCACCAGCTTCAGCTAATTACTCCAAATGAAAAGCAGGGGGAAGGAAGATCTAGGAAAGGAGATGAAAACACCTAAACAGAGGCTATAAGAAGGAAATATCTTTTATGTTTAATTAACAATGCCTGAGACCCTTTAAGAACTGGAATTGGTTTGTATGGGTTTCATAGTATGCTCTGTGCTTTTCAAAAGAAATCAAACAAACAAGCTATGTCAGATTTTGAATTCAAGTCTTTATGATACTTCATTAATAAAAATGCCATCCAGGAGCAGTTCATTATTTGACAGCTACAGGAAAGGAGAAATATGGCCAAGCTGCATGCAGTTCAACAAACACATACTCCCTCTCTCCCTCAAAATCTGTATCAAACCAAACCCCCAGGGTTCAGAGTTTAGCAAAACCTCTAGGTATGCTTTACTCATGAAAAACAGTATTTGGCAAAATGTCATAACTTTCCTGTATGTTGCTGCTTTGAGGATTGAAACAATACAGGTATTTTCTTGAAGTGTCATTTTAATTAATTTCACAGTTCTTTTCATACTTTCCCTTATTGCCAGCAGCCCTTGTACTTAAGCAAAACAAACACAGAACTCCTAGAATGGAAAGACTGCTGCTTTTTATACTTTTGAGAAGAAGAAAGGAAACAAGCTCTCATTTCAAATGCTTCCCCTCATCACCCCCCAAAAAAAGTGATCTGGAGAAAAGCCTAGTTCCTGCACACCCATACAGCCAGCTGGGCCATACTGATCACACCCTGGTCCCTCAGTCTCTCGCTTCCACGATTCTGACTGATTTCATACTTTTGCCTCTGAGCTCGAGGAGAAGCAGACCACATTTACACACAAAGCACAAAAAATCTCATAGAACTCTCAGTGGCCTGTACAGAATCCTGTATAGAAGGGCTCTTTTTTTTGAAAGCCATAAGAAAGATAAGGAGGGATAGACTTCAGACTTTTTTTTAATTAAACCAAAAAGTTCTTTTGATGAGTTGATGTTCCACTCATATCAGTATGGAGAAACACTATACTTTGATGTTGAAATAAGGAGAGAGGTCACATTGTCATGCAAGAGATGGAGGCCATTGAGATTCATCAGGTACTCCCACCTGTACAGCTAAGGCAACAAAATCCTTGAGTGCATAATTTATCCTACAGAAACAACCATTCCAGATAAGTCACAGATTCAGTAGTGGGTTAATCCATGGAAACCTGAGCTTTCCAGATGAAGAACAGTTGCACAGCAGATGCAGGCACTCCAGGCAATGTATTTTGCCCCTCTGGAAATATTTTACCACTGGACAAACTAAGGCATCTTCCCCTCAGTCTTCAGGCAAGCAACTAAATGCGGTCTATTCATTTAAGTGCAGGAGTCACAACATGATGTGCTTGAGGTTTATGCCTTCAAGTCTCACTTCCGACAGCTTATCCATCTCCTGTGCTGGAGGCCTAAGAACTGCTGAAAACAAGAAGGTAGTCACATCTTGCTCTTTGCTCAGCTAAAGAGCCGAAGTTAAGAATGTACTTCAAATCTCTTTGGTTCATTCCTTGCTTATCTTCCATGTATGAAAAACTTAGGCTGTATCTTCTCTTCTCTGCAATCCCTGCCTAACAGCTGCTTTGGCCACAGTGTCTGGTACACAGGAACGCAATGGAACTTTGCTTGTCATTAGCATTCTTGTCCTCAATACCAAATAGACGAGACACACCCTAGCTGAAATAACAGGGTTTTTTTTTCTCTCCTTCATCTCAAATTTGGTATCTCTGAATGTATGCCATCATCAATAAAATTATGACTGATGCAAAAGGACCTTCTCTGACAGAAGCCAAAGGGCACCATCACTGAAGGGCACCAATAGAACCAACATTACCAACACAGACTGTTCAGCTGAGCTTTAACATCATTAGAGCCACACAAGGGCAGAGGGCAGCACAGCGTGTGCTTGGAGTTCAAAGAGAATGGCGCTGCAGGTCTTATGTAAAATATTTTTCAAAACCTGTAGGTAGTAATTTCTTCACATGTCAAACTGTTCAGTCATTGAAGTTTCCTATCCAAATATAAAGCATACACATACACAAATAAAATATCATTTTGGAAGTATTTCCAAGATAGTTTTGTTCAAGAAAAATGTCTCTACACACCCAAAAAATAAATGAAATTTTGCCTTTGCTATCTCCCACCAGACAAAGAAAAAACAACAGATTCAAGGATACAAAGGCATTTTATAGGTGTGTGTCATTTTTGTTGGACATCCCCGTCTGATTTTTTTTCTATAGTTCTGAAAGACTTCAGTTGGTTATGTTTCGGCCTTTTTTCCCCCTCCTTCCCCTCCCAAATCAAGCGCTGCATTTTTCCATGAGCTTCACATGTTTCACTTCAACATCCTCCTTTTTTTTTTTTTGTTAAAAGCTTGTGAGTTTTTTTCAATTTTAAAAAACTTTGATCCAAATAAATTTTTAATGACATGCTAAACACTTAGACCAATTCTTATACATGCAATCATTAACAAAAAAACCCCCCCTAATCCTCCACTCAAAGCAGTAAGTAAGTAAGTAAGTAAGTAAGTAAGTAAGTAAGTAAGTAAGTAAGTAAGTAAGTAAGTAAGTACATTCATCCCCTTCTCAAATTCTTTATAGGCAACTCTCTATTTAAAGCTAAAGAGACAATGAGAGACTAAATTCATCTCACCTGAGACCTCTCAATTATTTAATTAAAAATCATCATTGGACATGCTAATCCTGACTTAGGTTTAGTTTTCTGTCTCAGAAGAAGAAAGTGATTACTAGCACAAGCAAATCAACATTCCACAGCAATAGGGTATCTCAAGTGTATTTATTAACAGGAAGGTATTATGAAAAATTAAGGAGCTCCCAAGCTCAGACTGAGTATGCAATTACAGTTGATTATGAAACTCTGCCATCATCATAAACTCACCAAGAGAGATTGCTGAACCGGTATCAAGAACTGTTCTGGACCCCAGAAACAAGGGAATAATGCTGCTGTTCCCTACCCCCAGGCCTCCAAGGACAAGGCTTACCGCTCAGACTGCAAAGCATCAGGATTAATTTCATGTGGGCCCATACATCCATTCTGGGATTTAACCTTTGTCTTTGACTGTTTGAAGGTGATAGCTAATGAGATTTACTTCGGGGTTTGACAAGGGAACATGGGAGGGTCGGGCAGTGAATTAATGCAGCAGGAATAACTAGGCAAAGAACCCAGGCTCTGCGCCTTCCTCCTCACTGTAAAGTGTGGCAGCCACTTCTCAGGTGACTTCAATGCATTCTAGGCACTGAGCACTGACTTTATTTGATGGAGGAGAACTGCAATTAAAAATAGTATTTTACAACTTCTAAAAAATCTTTTTTAAACCATTTTTGCCATCTTTACCATTGAAAATTACATTTTTATGGAAAATGGAATTACTATTAAAAATTGCAATAGCCATACCAGTAAGAGTTAGCTAGCTTCAGCAAGCAAAAAGTCTCTTATTTCTTCCTGGTAGTTCTGCAAGGTATAATGAAGGCTATGGAGATGGTACTGTCACAGCCAGTAAAAACTGAGCATACTTGAAGGATGCAGCATCATAGCCTCTTCTCTAAAAAGAAAGGCCTTTGGAGCCAGAATGTCTGGATTTATTTTTTCTACAGTCTATTGCTCTAAGGTGGTCTGAGGGATAAATCAATCCATTTTAAAACATTTTCTGGCATTATTTTTCACTCACATGCATTAGCATAATCTAGTTTGATAACAGCTCCAGACATTTACTGCTCTGAACAATACTTCTAACACCTTGACTCAAAAACGATCTTCTTGTCAGCATTTTCCTTCATTTGCACGGACAAGGTGAGGACAAAGCCTCTTTCCCTGAAACTATTTTCCTTTCCTGTGATTAAACGCAATGCTACGCAGCAAGAAAGTGGAGTAGAAAAGAGCAGATATCTGGCTACACATCATTATACAGCGCTTTTGGGAAGTAGGCAATGACCAAGAGTCATGCCCTCCGAGGTGACGGCCTCAAGCTTTGACTCCGCGGGACTCCAAGCCCACCCAATCACTCCTTCTGGACAAAACCACTGCTAATTATTGCACTTCCAACACATCGCGAAAAAACCTGCAGCCTGCAAACTTGTTACAACTGGAATTATCTTTAGCACAGTAAGCTGAAGTCATTAGTTATTTATTCCCTGGCAGTGTAGGTGGATAATTAGCGCATAATTTGAGGTTTTCTAGGCATGACAGCCTGCTCTGATAGCTGCCCCTAGTCCTGATTAAATCTCTGCCTCAGATCTCGCAGCAACATCTCATGTGAGAAAATTCCAGTTTCTGCCAATATCAGGTTGCTGTCTTGCCGTTTGAAACTATAGAGGATGTTGGGGGTGGGGGTTAAGGAAGAATTTTTTTTTTTTCTTTTTTCTGAAGCTTTGACTAAACGTTGCTTTACATCCAAAGCACCTGTGAGAATGTGGGTGTGACTGCAGGGGAATGAAAGGGATGTTACACGAGGCATTAAAACAGCATTGAGAACAGAGACACACACAGGCATTGGAAAGGAAAATAAATAAATCAGCGTGCTAGAAAAGCTAAAGTGAATTCAGTGTATGAAGACTGCTCTACACCACACGCCATGGAGAGCTCGCAGGAGCCGTTGTAACGCACCCAGCCTGTGTTTCCACCTCCTGCAACATGGTGCCTGATGCTTCCCAAGACCGTGTTCCAGACGTGTGAAGGCAGGTGCCCGGCCGCCCCGCTGTGAAGGCAGGTGCCTGGCCATTGGGGTGTGAAGACAGGTTCCCAGCTGTCCCACTGTGAAGGCAGGTGCCCGGCTGTCCCGCTGTGAAGGCAGGTGCCCGGCTGTCCTGCTGTGAAGGCAGGTGCCCGGCTGTCGCTGTGCCGGGCAGGGGAAGGCTGCGCAGCCGTCTCCAGCTCCTCCGGGCCCCCGGCTCCCCGCAGCGCAGCTCGCCTCAGGGACAGCAGCGAGTCAGCCGCAGGCCTGAGCCCGAGCGTGGGCAGCCCTGCCCTTCGGGATGCGTGTGCCAGACTTCTCTTCCAGCCTCTCAGGAAAAAAAACCCCTTCTTTCCATTCCCCCTAAGGGGGGGCCCCCGGCCGCTTGCTGGCCCTGCCACTCCCTTCCAGAAGGTTCCGGCAGGGCCTGCTCCAGGGGCAGTGCTGCAGGGAGGCAGCCAGCCTGCCGCACCACGCCGCACTGAGCCCTCCATCACAGGGACACCGCGGCCAGGTGGCCGGCTCTACCCTCAGCCAGCTCACACCGGCTGTGGGGAGAGGGCCCAGGGCGGCAGGGCTGCGCGGCACCCTCTGCCCACACACAGGGCCCCTCCATCCTGAGGGGAGAGCCCTCGGCAGCCCCGTGCTGGAGGCCGGGTCTCGCTCGTGCTCCCCTGAGTAGGGTTCCAGCTATGGCCCCCTCCATCTTGAGGTACCCCCCCCTTTTTGAGCCTGCAGTGCCGGGGCAGGCAGATGGCAGCAGCTGGGTTTAATGAGGTATCGATTTTGCACATGGCGGCAGCGGTGGGTTGCTGGCTCCTGCCTGCGGCACCCAGGTTTGGTTGCTTGTCATAAACGAGATCGGCAGATTTTATACATTGTGCTTGGAAAGGTCACAGCTCTCTGAAATCTGCAAGCTGTATTGTCATCCTCCTCATCCCTCGATTCACTAAATGCCAGTTAGCTGAGTGGCCTCCGGCAACAAATTAAAACCAGTGGGATAAAATGGACCATAATCTGTGATTCACAGAGCGCAGATTCTGTACTGATATTTATTTAAGAAGATTTTTGCATTTCCATAAAATACCCAAGTCCTTAGTGAGTGTCTCCCCACACTGCTTCTCCTCCCTTGTTCCCATTTTCTTACTGTTTCCACCCTGTCTGAGAGCACAGGAATACAGGATGGCAGAGCCCAGCCCAGGGGCCACCCAAGACCCCACATTTCTGCCGCTCACCAAGCATTGGAGCTCTGGTCCCATGAGTCCTCCCTGAGTGCCAGGACCAGCAAGATGAGCACCCAAGGGGACCATAATGGGGGGGAGAAGCTGACCCCATTTCATGGTCAGAACAATCAAGGAAGGAGGTTTCCGTCTGCTGCTCAGGTTGTTCGGCTTCTGGGGAGGTTTTTGTGTTGTTTCTTTAAAATTCACAATCCCTTCAGAGTTTTTTTTGGACATGTCAAAAAGTTGTAGCGGAAGGTCGATTTGTTATTTATCTGAGAACTGCTAGGTCTTGCACACAGGCCTTTGCTTTTCCCGCCTCACCCAAGCAGTCCAGCTGGCACAGGAGATACCGGATAGCTGTTCTCACCTTCTCTACATCGCACCCAGACTAAAGAGCCCACCTTGGGTATCATCAAGGGACAAAGAGACTACTGGCAATCACATTACCTAAATCCCTCTGTGGATATAGATTTGATAAATGCATCCTTGACAGAGCCTGGTTTCCAGAGTCCAGTCCAACACCTCAATCCATAGCTATTCCATCGATGCTGAACAGATGTCGCCCCAAACTCCAATCACAAAATATTACCTCTCAGCATCTTGATAAATACACTTCTTTCTTACCTTGGACTGATCTCTTATTACATTTCAGGGGCTAGCTTGCAGAGGACAGGTTCATTTGCTAATACATGAATCATTATTGCTTTGAGCCTCTGAGCTAGCATTTTTATAAGCATGTTTCAAAATGTATTTGATTGCTGTTAGAAATCATTTTGGTTCACACTCGACAACCAGGCCAACCTAAGCCAATATGCTCTGCCTGGCACTGTGAAAGGATGTTGTGAGAATTTAATTACTAACTGCAAGCTACTGTGCATATGGTGAATTTTAAATGTACTGTTTCTTTTAATTTTTTTGCCTCCCAGATAAAAGCACCCCGTTGTTAAACTCCAACTTACAAAGATTTCTATCTAGCAGTTCTGATAAGATTGTTTCAGGCTGTATACCCTACAGAGAACAGCACGCTGCCTTTTCCTGTCCATGAGCTGCTTGCAGACCGTAAATGCCATCCAAGCCAAGTTGGGTCCTCTTTGTCCTTCTGGAAGTCTGGGCTACACGTTTGAGATCAGAGTTACTTCACAGCCTGCATGTAAGAAAGCTTTTGGAAAAACATTTGTTTTACTTGTTAAGGTACAACAAAACATCACTAGAACAGAACTTAGTGCTGCCAGCAAGGGTCTCACCCTGGGGAGGGAGGGATGGAGAGAAGAAGAAAGGGGGAGGGAGTGATGGAGAGAAGAAGAAAGGGGGAGGGAGTGATGGTGGAGGTGTAGACTGTAAAAATACTTTTCAAATAGTTTACATCCACTCTCTTTTTACCTCTCTTCTCTTTTCCACTATTATGATGGTGCTGATGCTTTTCTACTGTTTGGCTCCTGTTCACTTTTGCAACATGAAAGCCCTGTGATGTATGTCACACTGAGACATCCACAGAGTAAATCAGAACCTTACATTGGAACCAGATTTCATCAGCACATTAACAGGAGGAGGAGGACGATTTTTCAGAACGTCTTTTAGTAATACATGTAGCACAGCATAAAGCCCATGGAAAATTCAGCCCTTCTGTTCCTCTAGTTCTACCCTGTGCTCATACCCAGTACTCTTTCCAACGAATTGACTAAAACACCTTGGGCCCCGCTCTATGTGTATATTCCCTTGAACCTTTTCCCCTTTGGAATATGTAGTGTGCATCACACTCCCCACTGTCCACCACCTCTCTTTCACCTCCAGGAAAGCTCAGTGACGCAGCCTGGGTTGCCCTTGTTAGAAACTGGCACAGTACCTTTTTTTAGAAGCTGACCGCCTGACCCACCAAGCAGCAAGATAACAGCTCAGCCAAGCTCAGTGTGCTTGGGGAAACAGGGAAAGTATGAAGAGAAAGCAGAAGTAGAATTTGAGGTGGGAAACTTACCTTCCTCCAGATGGTAAAATAACATACATGCTTACAGTTCAGCTCCTTCCCCATGTCTTTCCATAAAACAGGCATCTCAGTGCACAGAGCCTCCTTTAGGACAAGCTTTTTCCATGTTCAGCAGGATTGACTGTCTTAGGTACATCTTCTTACCTGTAAGAGCTGTATGCTTACAGTGATGGAAAAATAAATCATTAAGTAGATCTGGAAACCTCCTTACTTTCGGTGGATTTTTTTCTCTCCTTTGTTTAAATTCCAGCACTACTCTGGTTTCTTTGTGAAGTTTCTATCTCCAGCAATTCAGATTGGAGGGCTGGATATAAAGAATGTGATCTGAATTTATTGTAGAACAGAGAAACTGCTGTGGATGATGAAAAGGAAGACAGGAAATCTGGACTAATGATGCCAGAAATAGAATCATAAAAACTGATTTAGAACCAGCATTTGAAGAAGCATCTGCTGACTTCCACCTCAAGTTAAAACTGAAGCTGCTCCTGAAAAACCTCCTCTCCCCAGATGACACTGCTCTTTGGAGGAGGATTTGCAGGGATCTGATAACGTGCTACTCGAAGAAGAACACTGCTGAAGTAGAAGTGACCTGAGATAAACACACTGTGTAAGTGTGGACTAGCTGTTCTGGAGGCCAGCAAGTTACCTGTACGCTTAACTGTGGGTCTGAGGGGACACATTCTCACCCACCATGTTGCACTGAATTACATCCAGTTTCCCAATAGCTTATCTGTATCTGTTCAGCATTAAATCTAACAACTCCACTGAATATCATGGGCCACTTCTACCTGCCTTTATGCAGAAAGGAGGAAGCACGTCTTGTCATTGCTTCAGTTAAGAAACATGATATTCACCCCCCTGTTTTCTTACAGACCTCTTCAGCTAGGCTTTTGCCATGGTGGCTTTAGACATTGAACTCAAATTTTGTAGAGAAATGTAGAAGGAAAGAGGCAAACGAAAAGATCTATTTGCTCCTGGGGTCTCTTCTCCCTCCAGACAGAGCCATGAGTGATGAGGAGCCTGACACACTCCTCAGTTAAGTGTTTAAACCAAGCTAGGATAAATCCAGCCCTTCTCCTCCCTGTACTGCAATTCCTTCTCTTTGTGAGGGGGAAGAGGAAATTGCAGGAACAGGTTCATTAGTGTTTGTGACACATTCAGATACGTAACAATGGGAGTCATCTCAGTACTTAGAAATTCCCACAGATACTGTGATAGGCTTCTGACAGTTCACTTTTGTGCCTCGCTCTTTAGATTTTAATTCTCACTATGACATACTTGAAGGAATAAGAGTGTACATTTCAAAAGAGAAATTTCGAGCACCAGCTTACTTCCTATGCATGCCACTTCAACAGTTCTTTGATTCTCATGCTTACAAAACCAAAACAAATCCTAAAACCTGTATTTTGTCTTTCTCCTCAGTGCTGTGATTGTGCCAAATCTGCTTGATACCTTCTGGTCCTTGTGAGCAGAATAAGCACATTAGACCTCCAAATTATGATGAAGTCCTCAGGCCTGGCACCAATTAACTAATTAGAAGCTTTGTTTTTCTAAGCAGACAGTTTTTCTACCTGTTTGGAATGAATCCTCTGCTGGTGTACAAAAGAAAAATTCTGTGAGACATGATAAAGCTGTGCACATTTACCTCAGACTAAATTTTTGGCCATGTTTATCAACACATTTCAAAACGAAAATAAAGAACACCCCACACACACGCAAGTCCATTGTTTTGCCTTGTGCTCCAGCAAAGAAGTCAAGGAAGGACTTCAAAAGCCTTAGAGTTGTAAGGTTTTAAATGGGTCTCATGGTTACACAGAGTTCCCTTCTACTAAACCCAGTGAAGCACTGGTATAAAGAAGAAGAGCAGCCTTGTGTCACTGTGGCCTGATGGATTGCAGAAAGGGTCTCTGCAACTGTTTCAGACTTAAGGAAGGAGCTTTGGCTCCAGGATCAAAACATAAAGCAGGCTCCGAAGAGATGAAAAGTGTCCTGAATTTTTCTGATAATGCTGAACACAACGTAAATCCCTCGTTGCCCCTCATGAGCCCGCTGAAGCTTTGAACTTCATTTCTGTTCAGAAAGAGGAGGCAGCACAACGCAGCATCCTGGGCCTCAGTACTGTGATAGTTTGAGTCTGAGGGAAACACATGGCTTTGACATCCTCGAATGTATTGTGAATATTTTCATCAAAAGCTTCAACAGCATCATTCAAAATGTATCTTTCCAAGGAACAAGGAAAAACATTTTCAAAATATCTGTGTCACTTAACGAGTCTGCACTCTGCTCTTAAGAGTGACTCAAAATGTCACAGTGTATACAGTAATATACAGTGTAAAAAGAGCAAAACTGGATCCAAAGTTATTTAGGTTCAGATTCACAAAAATCTCTAGTGAGTTGGACCTCAGCTGATCTGCTTGACTTGCATTTTTCACCCTTGATGCACATTCTTTTCTCGCAACTCCCTGCCCTTTGGTCAGCAACAGGAAAACATCCAGTGTTTGCCTAGCCTAGACCTCCTCGCTCAGCAGGAGAGTGGCCAGCCAGGTCAGCAACTCATTTACCCAGTATGATTCTGAACAGCCCGAACATCTTGCTGACTGCTTTTTAACACAAAACCATCAGCCTTGCAATGAAAATAGCAGTTTCTTCTGTTGAAACAAATAATTTTGCTGTTTAATTTCCTCCTTCTTGCTGACAGGTGGCACCATTTTCTGCACGGAATGCCAGCGCTTGAAGTACATTGAGAATTTCAATAGCTTTTGGCAAATGTCTCGCTGCTAACACACCACGGCACAAATCCGTGTGTGTTTTGGAGCTCTGTCAACAGATTAGACACATTTCACTGTAATAAACTGCTAAATCAGAAAAATCTTTCCTGAATCCTGATTAAAATCTCTTTATTAAAGCTCATTTATTCATGTAAAGAACCCAGGACCTGATCACTTAGTGAACTGCTGTACGTCGGTTCATGCCTTCCAGACTGGACAGTGCAGCTCAGTCTCTCGCTTTTAACTCCCACTTTTCCCATTCAAGGAAATCCCAGTGTGCCTTGCCCTTCCTTATCATTCCGTTTCCACCACTTGAACATACAACACTAAAATACAACTTTTTCTTCAAGAACTTTTCGTGCCAGCTGGGCCTACCCAAGGGGGGGTGGTATCTTGCTCCGTTGTCAGGAAGGTACAGGCCATGAGGAAGTTCTGCTTGGCTTTTCTAAAACAAATAATAGACTCTTAAAAATTGTACTCCTGATCTAAAGAATGTCACAGCACTGCGGTGGTTGCACCTTTGCCCCTAGGTCGTGTAAATGGCAAAATTATTTTTGTGAATTACAAAGGCTCATTTTTCCAATGCGGGTCATCTACATTAGTGACACATCTGAAAATAAAATCTACAATTACTTTAGGGAAATAGGATGATAGAAGCAGGTCAGAGAATATGGTTAAGCAATAAAGGTGAGCTTATGATAAGAAAAACACAGTGCAGAAAAATGTGTTTAAAAATGTGTTAAATTTGCATGAAAATGGCTGAGTTTTGTTTGCTGGTGCTTAGGCTTATAGTTGGTTTCAGGCACTGAAATAAGTCTTGGATTTGTTCACAAGTTATGAATATTACATAAATTATAGCGTAAAGAGGGTTTGGTTGGTTTGTTGGTTGCTTTTCCCTCAACATTACAGACAGGAAAATATCCCAGTCCTTAATTTCTTTTTTTAAATTCCGGATAACCAGTCGGATGCAAAGGCAAGTCTAATACAGGTGCTCAGCTGCATTACAGTAACCACAAATAGCCAAAACAAAAGAAAAAAAATGACCAAGCAATGTAGAGGCTGAAAAATTATTATCACTGCTACTTAGTGCTCGGTTACAAGCACATATACATGATTCACCGTCGATTCATGAAGATTTATTGATCAAAAAAAGAAGAGGGGTAGCTACATTCATGATATACATACTTCACAGTGAAAAATCTGAGACTCAGGATAACTTCTGTAGCACAAATGTTGTCAGATGTAGAACTGCTGACAAAATATTTACATGAACCTAATTTTGTTGGATATTATTCACAGAACAATCATTTTAGCAAGCATATGGTACCTTAAAAGGTGACATTTCTCCTTCCAAGAAATACTGGCTTGATTATAATAGGAAATTGTCCACAGTGTACCTCGGCTAGCAACAGAGCAGCGTTTCTACACAGAGTCCTCAGTGTGTGTTTACAAACAAATGCCTCACCCTGAAAAAGACCCATCCGGGTGACGGAGCTACATTTGCCAAGGCTGTGTCAGGCTGTTCCTCCTGAGGCTGGTTGTATCATTGCCCACCCGAAGACTACAGCCAGCTCTACTTCCTCCAGACAAACCAGGGCATCGCTTAACAGCTGCCCTTCGACTTGTGCAGTCCCGGGCCTTATGGAAAGCAGGAAAGAGAAAGGTTGTGCACTCAGGTCTCACCCAGTTAATTCAGCTGAAGCAGAGGTGTGCAAGAGTGTCAGGAGCACAGAAGCACGTCCCAGCCCGGTCACAACCATAAGCCATGGGTGGGCCGCACGGCCTCCTCCTAGGAGGAGGAGCAGAGCAAGGGAGCTCTGGCTAGCAGAATGGAAGAAGGTGTCAGATCCTTTCTCAAATGCTCTGTGCTCTTTGATCACAAATTGCAAACTTTGTGCATACACACTAACAGTCTGGCTGAGATCCAAAATCAATGTTAAAACCAGTAATGTACGCTTTATACTGCTGAGTGGTTCAGCAACCCGATCAGTTCTCACCATGCTATCACCCAATCCAATATATGACACAGAGCATCTGCTTGCGCTTTTATGAAGTTGTTTGCTAGCGATACAAAAAAAGCATGACACTCCATCAGTTCTGAAATATATTTTAAGAAAGGATGACAGAGGTCAAGCTAAGACGGGTGTTAAAGAAGAGTTGGCAGCAGTTATTCACAGTTTTTCACCATAAGAGAACTACAGGGCATTCTATGGTATGAAAAGCAGAGATACTGACTCACAGAAATTGTGCTATTTATTACAACAGGATGTTGTGACATTCAGAGGTATAAGTGGATTAGATACCTACAGGCCCACAGTGGTTATTAAATCTAATGGTTGGGTTGGTGTGTATCGCTTCTGGCTTAGCAAGTTCTTACCTTTCGTATTAACTAGGCAATTTGGGAAGTTTAAGCCGTCCTGCTGCTTTGGTTGTGTTCTTCAGAACAGTAACACATCATGGACAGATCAATTGTGCTCTTACACATCTGAATTGCTAAAACACAGCTCCAATGCGAAACTCCTAGAAAGAGCAAACTTTCATCATCAGCTTCCTGACTCTGGTTCCATAGCATATCTTTCCCCATGGCTCAATGATTCCAGGAATGCTGACTGCAAGGTCAGAATTTTTTTGTGGGGATTTTTATAATCTATGTTTGAATGTTTCTTGTGGACCGCTTGCTAGTCCCGTGAGACCATACAAGAACCGAGCTTGCATTGCTGTGTGGATTGGAAACTGCAAAGATTATGCAAGTACGTCTTTGTACTGGGATGGCAAGACAAGCCCCCCCTTGGGTCTGGCAGCCACAACGCCATCGTAGTCTGTACTGTTACCAGTCTCATTGGGGATGTGCACACTCAGCGGCCAAGTCCCTAATGAGCGTGTGGTGATGCGTCTTCTCTGACATGCATGGAGTTCATCCCCTTTGGAACAGCTTGCAGACTGCTGCACTGTGCTGTGCTCATCTCAAAACTGGGCTGACTACCTTTCAGAACAGATCATGTGCAACTTAAATTTTAAAATGCATGTATATTTTGCTTTACTAGTTTTCCTTTGTGTGACAACTTTGAATTTTAATACAAGGTGTCCAAATGTACAATGATAAAAAATGCAGCTCATGTCAGCAGTAAAATGCATAGTAATTTATTAACTTTTCAAGTGTAAATACAAATTGATTTGATGATGTGCCACATAATGAAAAATTATTTGCAGTCACAACTCACATTCTAGTTGCTGCATTATTTAAACTTCTTACAAAGAGTCTGAAAACTGCGCAATATTTGTTGATGGCCAATAGAAAACCATAACCTTATGAAAAGAAATAAGTGCTTCGGTACATCTTTGAAGAATGCTCTTGGTTCAGAAATTCTGTTCTTCAAAATCAGGTTGGCATATATTGCTTCGCTGGGATATTTATAAGTAAGTATTCTTGGCCAAAGAAAATATTGTTTTTACTTAGGGCAACCCATGAACTTGATACCTTTAGTTATATATCATTAACACCTTTATAATACGTCAATGTATTTTGTGAAGCCATTCTGAAATCCATTACAATGTACTAAAGAGGTCACTGTATATCTCTTTTTCTAATGCCATGGATGGCTAGGGCATTGTAAAGACACAGCAAAAGTCTCCACACAGCATAAGCATCCCAGATCTTTATAGGGACAAGGTATTTTCAAGTTATCAGAATAAAACAGGGAGATTATTAAGAGAGATCTTGAAGCTAATTCTTCACAATTTTTAGAAAATGTAAATATTGATGCACTTTGTTAATGATTCACTGAGAATTATTAACTATATAATTGCAGTATTTACTCCTTGAGTTCCCTTAGCTCACTCAGTAAGCAGACTCCATCTCCAGCAGAACTCAATCAGTGCATCAGTATTTCAACAATATCCTTGTTACCTCACAGGAAGCTATAAATGCATGATGCACATACTTCAGTAGACCATGGTGCCAGTTAATGTGTTTTCCACACATTCAGTAATTGTAGCTCTCACCTTAAGCCCACTAATGTCACACACACACGCAAAAATCAAATTGTATCTGCAAAAATAAGATTTAGAGGCACACACCACAGCGGTCTCTTGAATAGGTATTCCAGATGAAACAATAAAAAAAATGTGTTAAGTCTGGGATTCTTTCCAGAAAGAACATAATATTAAGCTTACTTTGGTGGCATGCAGATCTAGAGACTTGTGAAGACCTGATGATTCCTTGGTTTCTGTCAAGCTTGTTAGCTATTTCCTCTAACTTGCGATATCATTTTTATCTGTGACATGACCTCGTGATCGACTTCGATCAGCAGTAAGAAGCAGGTAGTCAAAATAGCAGTCAAAAATGGAACATCATTGCTAGAAACATTTTCAATTAAGCGAATTCTGAAAGCTGTTCCTCCCAAAACCTTTAATGAAAAAAATGAAGGTATTTGTTTCCTAACTGAACAATAATATGCCAAACACCCTGTGAACTCCAACTTCTATTAAAGTTCTTCTTACAACCCAACTCACTGGGTCCCGAAACAGGCCATGATGTGTTTTAGTATGGCTGTTAATGAACCATTCCAAATGAATACTGGATACTGAAGGAATTACATGCTGTGTAATTGATCTAAAGAACAGATTAGGAATGGTGCTATTTCATTAAATCTTATTAGCTCTGCCTTAAGTATTTAAAATTGCAGCTGTCTTATGTCAGATAGATTACACCTCTTGTCACACAGTAAGTGAGGTTTTCATCTGCTAGACCACAGTTTTTAAAAAAGGAGCAGATTGATGGAAAGAAACCTAAACAGTTTCCAAAGGACTGTGGAGGCCTGATCTTCAGACATGCCAAGCCTCAAATTATTCATTGAAATGAGACAGTTCAACTCTTTCAGAATATGTATGAAGAACTGTTATTTTTTTCCATATTTTTGTCTTAGATCACATCTAAGGAACCAGGGTTTACCTTTTTGGTTGTGGGACGGTCCTGAAGAGTTCTCACCCCTCATGGATGAGCATAATACAGATCTTTATATAATTGCAGTGGAATCCATTGGGTCCTTTAACAACACCTTTTTTTAGCTCTTCTTTCTATTAGTTGTTTTCCACTGGAGGTTAGCATGCCTCAGGAACCAGTGAGTCAATAAAGCTAGAGGTCAATTTTGGCTGAGGAACAAATGGTTTTAATCAAGCCAAGAATAAATTCAGCTTGGGAAAAAAAACAGTTTATGTCTCTCAAAGGAGATAGGACTTTTGTCTCCCACAGGATTCAGACTAATTTTAGGGATCTTGACATCCTTACAAAAATTTTTACTGGTTTGCCTTTGACAGCAGTGTACTAGACTTGATGCCCCTTCTCATCTTCTATTCTTCTGTCCTAGGACCCAGTACTTAACTCCATAGTCTCCTAAATCCAACAAAATAGCAATTGAAGATTCTGATCTGCATTTTCTCTATAAGGAAATACTACACTATATTAAATACTTTTCATAATATCGGGACTGCTGCACTGTGGGAAACAAGACTGAGAATTTGAAACAACATTAAGCAGGACCTCACATTATAGTAATGGGTGAAATACTGACAAGAGACCCATAGACTTTAGTTAAAACAGATAATACTCAAGGATTTTTAAATTATTGTTCCTTTTATGAGAGAATTTTTAAGACCCCGTCTCTCACATGCAGAGTCACCCTGTTAACACCATAGCCAAAGCAGTGGTTCAGACAGATAAAACTAAAGTAAAAAGAATCCAACAGATGTATTTTTCATATGTAAGAATTTGTTTCAGTAGATCTTAGAAAGGCAATCACAGAAAATACCAATGCCAAGACTTACTTCAATTTTTTATATTATATTGTAAATCTCAGAGCCATTTACCTATCACAAAAATCTGCTTTCCTTCTCGTACTGAAAGTCTGGTGCTTGCAAGTCTTCTGCAGGCTGTGGCTTGCCAGGACTGCCCACTCTCAGTTACATGGGGTGGCCACCTTCAAATGCTTTGCCCTGGGTACTGAAAACGTGCAGTAGTGAAAGTCTGAGGACAACTAATTCCTGCTCACTACGGTGGTGTCACAGCGAAATGTTGTCATGCTTGCTTGAAATCTTTGCCAGTAAATGCAGATTCATCTGGGCTTCTCAGCTCCAAAGCCCCTAAACCGCAAGTGCAACACACCTTTTAGGATAGTAAATTTAAAACATGGTATTCCTCCAAATATTCAGCCTTCCTTTTTCATTCACTCAGAGTGTGAAAGACTTTCTGCCCCATTGCTAACCAAGGATCAAGCATAGACTGGCAATTCGGGGGGGGGGGGCAAATTAAAAAAAAAAACAAGGGGGGATTTTTCTTTTTTTGTTTTGTTTGGGCAAAGAACTTTTTTACTTAAAAAGTTAGCCTTTTGGTACTCACCTCGAC
>Ga0181612_145690_pt1 | contig 25240 bp, 14 predicted proteins | sample HoacroProtozoa21_FD_119630 | JGI IMG/M metagenome (GOLD analysis project Ga0181612, IMG submission 119630) | Hoatzin crop microbial communities from Cojedes, Venezuel. Combined Assembly of Gp0051906, Gp0051904, Gp0051908
AAGATAGGAAGATTTATTGCTGGGAATGCATTATACCAAAAAAAAAAAATCAACTTGTCTAGATCAGTATCATATCCCAAAGTTCTGCCCTAGATGAAACAACAGAAAGAGCAGAGGGCATCTGGACGGCATCAGGGTCCACGGCAGATGGGCGTTCAGGGGTACTTCGAACCCAGACAACCATCAGCTTCTACTGAGGAGCACATGAGCTGATAACCCCTCTCACTTTCTCCCACCTCACTGTGAATATAAGTGCAATTAAACACTTCAAAAGGCAAACCAAGCAAGCTAAACAAACAAAACCAAGGGGTTTTTTCATTCTTTCTCTGTCTGCTAATTCACACAACATGAGAATGAGGACAGAATAGAACAACAACTTGGATTTCACACACACACGCACCACCTATTTACCTTACAGAAATACTGTATATAATTATGTACGTTTTGCCTGAAAGTATTACAGATATTAGTGCTGTTGTGGGGAGGAGAGCTTGTGGGCAGCACATACGCGTATTGTAGGTGTTTATAAAACCACTAGGAAGTGGCAATAAAATTATCTTGGGGTATATATTATGCTTGTTCAAGGAGCATTTAAAACCACTACTATATTCTATTGAATCTCTCCCCTAAGTTTCCTTAATACACATTTCTTTGTATAACTATACCTCTAATTTTGAGTGTCAATAGATATAAACGGATTTCATGCAAATAACGTACATCTATATAAACAGATATGTTCAGTGAAGCCTGTGTGTATTATTTTCATAGTATGCACACATACACATAAAAAACCAGGCTGCAAAACAGTACACATGTATATATGCCATAGCTGATAGTCTAAGATCACGCACGAGAACAGTAATTGCTTATATAAAAATAATAAAAAGTTAAAATAATGACTACACTTATGTACTGCTCCAGTTGTACATGTGAATCTGCACACCGCATATAGGCATAAAGCATAAAATAGAGTGTCACATGAATGTACAAAACTTAACATCTACATTTGGTGCATTTGCGTATCACATATGGGTTATGCGTCACGGTACACACCTGTTACACACACATTTAATACTCACATAACATTCCACGGTCCTGGATATTTTTGCTATTAATCCGAATTTTCACACAATGATTTTATTGTTACCCACCTAAGACAGCTTGCAAATCACACTTTTTAAAACCTGATGGTTGAGCAGCATTTTAGGATCCTGACATGACAGTGTCCAAACTTTGAAAGCCCCGCACACTGGCAGAGGAGCATGCGGGGGCATCCGTGCCAGCCTCCCCGCATCTCAATTCTCAATGTTTACTCAGCTGCCAGAAGATGGTCTCAGGCCCTGGGGAGAGCACAACCTGTTTGGGCCATTGACATTGAGTATCCTTGGTGCAGGGAGTCAGGACCTCAGAGGTATCCATCACTATGCCCGCCTGAAGGCAGGCTGGAGCCAAGGAACTCGCCGGAGAAGCTAGTAAAATTTTAATGCACTCTGTAGTGCGGTCATGTCATACTCAGTTATGGCAAATAATCCCAGATGCCTGCAGAGGTAAAATGGAGCTGTAATGTGCTTGCCTCCTAACCCGAGCTGACAGCAATGATGTACGACTACCATTAGCGGAAAATATCACTTCAACTAACCCATGATCCAGCTCCGCTAAGGGTCACATTATCCATGAGGAACAAATTACACTCCCAAAGTAAATACAAATTTTCTACACGAAATGGGTACAAAAAAAAGGAAAGGGGAGCCGGGCGGGGGAAGGGGGAGAGGGTCGGGGGAGCGAGCAGTGATATGTTACCTATGACAACACGCTGCCGAGTGACAAAGATGATAAAGGACAGGACAAATCACGGGCTGAGAGCGCGGTGGCACAGCCAGCCCGGAGAGCACGTACCCACGCCTGTAAACACCGTGGTCGCTCCCCTTAGTGGCAAACGCATAATCTTTTACAACGAACATGCTTGGCTCCGATTTTATTACCACTCTAACTGTAGGGACCCTCTCTGTGGCACAGCAAATGAATAAAAAGGATCCTTATCTTCCCTCCTAATGGGCCTTAAACAGTAAGAAATACTTCATGATTGCCTGAGCGTCGCTAGCGTATAAAGTCTGGGTGATCTTTCACCCTCGGGGCAAGTTTAAGGTGCTGCATTTCCCAGAGTTAAGAAGACAACACCTGTACAAATATGCAGTATAAATTGCACTGATGGGAAACATCCTGGCTTTGCAGAAACAGTTTTAAGAATAATACTGAGAAACTATTTCTCTAATCCTATCCTTAGCCAAAATAAATATATACCAAACAGTAAGATACCGGTATCCCATGACCTGAAGTAATTCCTTAAAACCGGGTTCTCAGCCACTGCTTCCCCACGGAGCTGTTTGCTAAGCACGTTGGTACCCACCATCCAAGGAGTTTTTTCAAGAATTCAGCTCCCTCATACTATCGCAAATAATCCTTTTGCCCTTCCAGAAGAGGGCTGAATGGGCCTGACGACTACTCAGCTTCTTTCTGCCAGCCGTAACCTGCCATGCAAAACCTCCCTACCCCAGGGAGGCCCAGCCTGGGGAGAGAAGGCTTCCACCAGGAACCTGTCTTGGAGCTCCCATGTAAGAGTCTACCTCCGTATCGCAGTCGACCCCCGCCTCCTGCACCTCAGGACCCTGCAGCCTCACCAGAGCTCCCTTCCCAGCAGCTTCCCCTGGCTACCCCACTTCCACTCCCAGCTGGGAGTCCCGAGGAACATCTCATACAGCCTGAGGCTACACGCTTCTTTCTCAGGCTTCCTTACTAGACTGGAGGTGACACACTTTATGTTTTGAGGTTTTCCTCTAGAATCCACCCCAGTCTTCATATACCTGTGCCTAGAGTTGAAGAGTGCAGAGAACAGGAGGAGAACATGAACTCTGATGATACACCCTTCTCTCAATAAATGCTGAGAGTTCCCTCAATGACCATAATCTTCCCGATCAGCAAAATTATAATTTGTTATTTATACTCCAGTGGTGCATAGGCACCAAACAGGTTGACACAAACCCTGGCTGAGTCTATGGACAGTTAGAAGAATACAGATATGATGACCGTGGCAACCACATACAAATTTAGCTGGCTCCCAGCTATCCATGTGCTGCAGCTCTGGCACTATCGTAGAACCACAGAATCACAGAATGGTTTGGGTTGGAAGGGCCCTTTAGAGGCCATCTAGCCCAACCCCGCTCCAGTGAGCAGGGACATCTTCAGCTGGATCAGGTTGCTCAGAGCCCTGTTCAACCTGGCCTTGAATCTTCCTAGGGATGGGGCCTCCACTCCCTTTCTCGGCAATCTGTTCCAGTGTTTCACAACCCTTTCGAGGCAGATGCTGTTGTTTCAAGTGCTACCCAAACTCTTCCTTCCCCAGGAGTGAGGGGGAAAAATACACACCACACCCCCCGCCTCCCCCCCCAGTTTTGTTCCCAAGTACCCTACTAAAAAAACCCAAACTGATGGAACTGCCCCCATGAGAGTGAATTGCACCCGTCTATAAATGTCATGGTCTGTAATATACAAGATGGCATAAAGCAATTTTATCACCATTTAATCCATTTCTGATAGAGCTTCTGCATCCAGCAACAGCGTATACAGCAGGCAGCCCTGTGCACAGCAGCTGTTTACCTCGGTCTCCAGTTTCCTAGCGCAGTGCACAGTGGGGTCCCTTTGGGTTCTGACTGTTTCCAGCGAACGGGCGATTCGCTGGGCCCTGCACGCGTTTTGGAGGGAAGGGAACAACAGGGCAGCCCTGACGCGTGGGCCAGCACAGCTGAAAACGATGCCCTGTTTATCTGGCAGAGACACAACTAAGCAGGACACTTCAGATCTGGAGGGCACGGAGGAAATGGCTTCTGAAGTTCATGACCAACAAACTTTGCATTTATCCAGTGGTACTGAAGCATGGTTTTAAGTAGGCCCATCTCAAGTTCCTCTCACAATAAATACACCAGAGTATTTATAATTACCTAAACCAGCTGAGTTTGTAAAGCTGGGCTAAATGTCGTGGGATTTTTTTAACGTAGCCAGCAGCACACTGGAAAGCAAACTACACACAAACGCACACACGCACACAAACCCTTGTATGTGTGGCCATTTAGCTACAAAACACCGAAATACAGTCTACATACTCAACTGGGTGACAGACATCTGCCAAAATACTACTCCAAAATCCCTCTCCAAAGGCCATACACAAAATAATTGTCCAAAAGCACTTCAGAAAGATACACAGGGTGCATGTGTGAATGCTTTTGTGCGTGTACAGATACACACAAATAACCATTCCTTTTATCTGAGCATACCAGAGTGATTCATGGTATTTTTCATGCCATAATCTTTGGTTCGTAGCTGTTGTATATGCAACCAAATGTATTAGTATTATCATTAAAAACATTCTGATGTATGAAATATCATCCTTCAGCTCTCACGGTGCTTTCAACAGCACATCATTTTTCTCTTCAAAGAGAAAAATAATGAAGTCTCACAAGCAACACGCTCCCACCAGCACAGACTTCTTCAGCCAGCACAACACCCACCCATCCTAACCCCTCCCAGGCTGGGGTACACTTTGTTATCCTTCCCCCATGACCATATGCCAACGCCTTGCAACTTTCGCCTGCAGTTTGACCAACCTCTTCCCTCCCTTTGCACCCCACCCAAAGCCCACCCAACGCAAAGCCCGTTCCAGCAGGAACACCCAGCAGCGCTCGAGCCGCAGCCGTAACTGGCCAGCTGCTGCTGGACCCCGGAAGAACACATCGTAACGGGATTCAAGGGCCTCATCAAGAGAGAACTGATTGGGTACCACTAAGCTATACACAGAATTATGTCATCAATTCCAGTAATTTTTTTAAGTGGTACATCCTATCAAAATTGGATAAAATTCAAGGAAGAATGAGGCCTCTTCTCCTCTTGAATCAGGCGTAAGTAATAAGTCTGTGTCCATTGCAAAGCAGTCCCCCCTTGATCAATGAAATACTTCCCTGAGAAGTGAAAAATCACTAAAGTGCCGCAGATTGAGCCTTAATTTGAAAATCAGTCTAATTAAACAGAGTGGTGAGAGGAAATGGCAGAGATGGCAAATAAAAAAGGATCTTACCCCTTACCTCATCTTTAGCACCTGCCTTCCTTATCAAAGCAGTTTGTACATCTTTTCAGAACAGGACTTCCTTTTATTTCCAGAAGACTAACTATGTCTTTGCACTTATGTTTTTAATATTGTATTAATTACCACGGGTATAATTTTAAAGATTGTATCTAGTTATCAGAAGATAATACAGTTGCACTTAAATTTGTCAGCTGTGCAACAGCTTGCCCTAATTTTAGATTATCAGCTCTGGAGACCTGCTCAAAGAGTAAGACTGACAGACTTTTTAATGGAGAAAATCTGAATTCCCCTGGGATCCATACTTTTTTCTGATTCAGTAAGAAATCCCAGCGGCAGTTGCTGCAAGGATCCCAGGATGGAAAATGACATCTCTCTAAGCATTAGTGCCTCACGTTCTGATGCAAGGCCTCCAAACGTACTCTCCCTCCACAGACATATTTGGTACCTCTTCAGGCTTTTTAGCAACTGGAGAGCAAAATGCCTACTCTGAATGCTCCGGTCCAGTACTGTGTGCCAAATTGGAATGAAGGAGCACGAATCTATATAAACAGATAAATTATCCACCCCAAACATGTCATTTAAAATTGAGATGCTGACACAGCCTTAGCTACAGTACTGCTAAGCAGGGGCTGCATCGTTTTTCAGTTAAATATCCTTGTTTCTGCTTCCAGAGAAACCTCTGGAGAAATGTCTCATTTGAGGGCAGACATAGACAGAAACTGGCTCTGTCTGTCAGCTCCCAATTAAAGGCTGGGGAAGACGCATTGGAGGCACAGCCATCACCTAATAGAGATCAGATATCAACAATGATTTACGCAGCCAGATAAATACATATTCAAGTGGGGAAAAAAGTAATACTAACAGCCTAGGAGACATTACTTTTCCTACTCTGTCACCACTCACCATTCACCTGCTCCTCAGCCTCCCAGGTCCTGCTCCTTCCTGCGCTCTCCTGCTTCACTGCGGCCCATGTAGTCACGCTTGAATTGACTCGTCTTTCAGCCCCCTCGATCTGTCACACACCTTTCATCATACTGATCTGCCATTTTTTATTCAAAGGCACTGGTCTATCTTTCTGGATTCCAGGTCTTATTTATACTAGTAGAAATATGTACCTGTCTTGCATTGCTTCTACATCTCGTGGATATCTTATTTGCCAGGCACACTGAAGGATCAGTATGAGGTCTGCCCTCAAAAATCCTAAATGAAGCAAAATTGCTTCCTTTTCATTTTCCAAACAGCAAGCACAAGATTCATCTGCAGCAATATACCATATATTCTGAATACTTCACGACATCAAAATCTGCAAGAAAGAGTCCAAAAGAAAAGCAGATCTCCTCTTCCCAGAAACACTTCAGGCAAAGATGTTTCTGGTGGAAGGAGAGTAACTCCGCAGCCCTCAGAATACGCTGACCTACGACCGACCAAGAGCAATTTGACAATTCACTACTAGAACAGCTCCACGGCTGGAGGCTAATACCCTCATCATGATACAAGACATTTGGGTCAAGGATCTTAAAACTTCTAATCCTGATGAGTACCCGCAGCTCCGACGGTTATTAATGCAAACTGAGGATGCTGAGCACTATTTATAGAACGATCAACCTCTAGCACAGAGGTCTGGCACCATCACTTCTCCCCATGCATTTTGCTCATAGGAATTTTTGGTCCCAAAAATGTTATTTTATTCAAAGCAAGAATTAAAAAATCTTCTGGGTCCTACTGAAATAGATCTAAAAGATCCTGCCTGTCTGAAGAAAAGAAGTTTCTACTTGTCAGTTAAACAAAGGAATAACGCACAGCCTCCTTTATAGTGTGTACTTTACCTGTCATCCAACAGCCCATTATCATGTCACGGCAGAGTGCACTTTTCTACAGGTCACTTTGTTTAAAATGACATGGATAATGCACATGTCAGCGAGCTGACAGTCCCGACCGTCCTTCAGAGATAAAAACCGCAAGAAGAGCGCCTGTTCTTATCTGGGGTACATGCCTTGGTCTATCATCTAAGTCAGGCAGAACATGATTTCTCCAGAGAGCACTTTTTTCATTTCCTGATTTTAAGAAAATCAAATAAGCACCATTTGTCTTCATCTGAATATGCTTGACCTGCTCAAATGATGATGTCTCGCATTTTATAACAGGCTACATATGCTGAATTCAAATTAACAGCAGAAGAAGGCCTTTAGATCTTTGCCTAGGCTGCCAGCACAGGCTGAATAAATACACCAGGGTTAGCTGTCGTCTTTTAGAACTGGGCCAGAGCTATAAAACTCCAAGCTGGGTCTGGTTCTGGGATTTGAAAAGCACTAAGTTATCAGGGATGTTTGGATCTGTGCTTAATCTCATTTCATCAGGGGGGAAGACAAAATATAGATCGCAGAGATGAAACACACATCTGGATTTTAAATCTGTCCCACACAAGTGCGGAGATACTCTGTATGAGACACAATCTCCCGTCTCACTTGTCTTGTGCTGCAGAAACTATCCTGAACCAGTGCGGCACCACCATCCCCAAAAGCTGCCTCTCTGCCTTTTGATGTAGGAGTGCTGCAAGAGAAAAATACTGTGCAGCGGGCAGAGGTTTAGCTCCGTAAATGCAGCAGCAGCAGGAAATTACACTGCTAGTTCTGCGGGCCATAAACATAGGAGCTGAAATTCAGTTTATCATCTCGCACTGCGTAAGGAACATCCTGAAAATGAATAATCACTTCACAGGATGGAATGTAATGGTAATGTATTAAAAATTCATATCTAAAAGTGCAGGTTAATATTCTGTGCAAAAATCCAACAAAACCTCCCCTTTCTGTTGTCACACTGATTAACTCCAGTGATTAGTTCCCTTATGAAAGGGAAATCACTGCAGTTCAAAGTAAACAGTGGTTCTTTAACATAGTTAGCAAATTATTAAGAAACGTGAGGAAAAAAATCTCTACTTGGGAAATTACTGAAAAAGCTGAAGGGCAAAGCTTTGGCGGTTGATTTCACACACAGTGGTTTGAAAATTTCCTTAGCTTCCTGCTACAAAATCCTGTAGAAAACTGGTTAAATTTACAAAAGGTGGATTTTACAACATGTTTGTTCTTTTCTGTTGTATAAGCTGCATACCAGCATGGTCATCTCTCCTCTTCTTGGCTTGACTTGGAGCTAGTTAACAGAACCACTCATGAAACTCTAAACAATTCAATGTTATCACATGAACAATATTTTATGACATTATTTCATCCTCCCCCAACTTCCATCCCCCAATTTATCCAGTGAAAGAGGAGGCAAAAGTGATTACGTTATCAAAATATCCCTTTAGGCTCAACATACAAATGAAAATCACAAAATCCAGCCTGGAAGTAAAGAAATTAGACGAGTTCATATGCAATGAGCATTTTGGTTTTTCCAAAGAAGACAGGTTGAAGTCAGTCTGTTCGCAACATCCAACAAGCCATAAAAACGTGCATCAGTGTGAATACTCGTTCATTACTATTAGCCTTCTAAACAATAAACAGCATTAGAGCTCAGTGCCTGACTGTTTTCCAGCGTGACTTTCTTCCATTTTTCCACTTAGAAATCCACAGTTACTGAGATAATTATCAGAAAGTTGTGTCACTTGACTTAATGTACAGTTTCCAAATGTTGTTTCTAAAATATATATATATCTCAATCATAACACTTCAATTTGAGTTTGAAGACCCTTGACTGCAGAGAAGCAAAACAGGCAACAACACTGGTTAAATAACTGTTAAAAAGTGCAAATGTGAGGGTTACAAACATTTTTGGCTGCTGTTAGAACTTCCCAAGGGAAAATGTAGCCATAAAAAGGGTTGGTAGTGAGACTGGTGTTCATAAACAACCCACACAAACCGTGGCACCAATATGCTTGAAGACATATTGTGTAGCCTCCAAAATATTCATTAGAATTCTCTTTCCTTGAAGGTCTATTCCAAAATTAAATTAAAGGAAACAAGGTCTTTTCTTTGTATATTCTTTAGATCAATCCAAAAACTTTGAATAAATAACAGATTAATAGGAACAAGAGAATCCAACAAATTATTTTCGCTCCCATACTGATTCCCTTTCTTACCTTTTCTTCTTGATCACTGTCGCTGTCACACTGAAACACAAAAAAGGAAAAAAGAACAGGTAAGAGAAATTTGTTACAGCAAAAAAAGGACAGATTTCTATGCACAAGCTGGCTGAAACACTCACAAACCCTGTGGCATCATATCTGGTACCTCCAGGAAAAAGCTCAATGACTGTACAGGAGGGAAGTTTTCCCCATGCTGTTGTTGCAGATGATACATTTGTATGTTTGAATTATGAAAAAATTGCACTGAAAACATCAAAAGCCATTTGCAATGCCCTCTGTTAGCTGAATGCACATGGACGGGAGCTGGTGGTGCACGAGCACTTTTAGACTCCAAAACTGGATCGGGGAAGAAGAAGAACAGTATTAGAGGGCTGCTTTGTTTTCTTTTGATGGACAGTATTTCTCCTACTGCCTGCCAAGAAACTGGCTCCAAAGGCTGCTCGGACAGGAGGGTATGGAAATGGCTTCGGCTTGCCCATTCCGCAACAGAAGCATCTACAAGGCTACCACCTTGCTCCAGGACTCCTTGGAGTGTTCACCCTATGTCTTTCCTTAAGCTGCTCAACTAAAGAATTGAGAGATCACAGCAGAAGCAAGAATTTGCCTAATTAATTGCTTCGTTGAGGTTCTCCGTAATCCAAGAGTAGCCCAGGTATCATAATAAACACTTAAAATACTATAAAATGCTGAGCACTAACACTAGTGGGTCTTGCTGTTTATCAAGTGCCATTGCTCAATTTTTTAGTAACTTTTACTGTTATAGAAATACGACAGGACTAGATGAATCAAGCTTCAGTACAGATAAGCATCAGAAGCCCAAAACACGTCTACATTTGCTAGAAGTACAAAAGCTGTGCTGGAAATAGGGCTGTAAGGACCACGCAACCCACTCGCACCTAGCTGCTTCTCTCCGAGACAGATTTGACCCATGCCACTTAGCCCTGGGTAGCTACGGAGTGCTCACACTTGGCTACCACTACAGCAGAAGAATGAGGAAAAGACCTCCTGTTTTTTTTAGTTTTTTAAACTATGATTTTAGATTCTGGAGGACTGACTTGTCTGTGTCGTTCCCGGATGAACGCGTACCTCTGCAGATCTAATGGCAGATGCTTCGAAGGAAAGCCTAAGATCACCAAACAGGAGAAGCAGGTTTTCTGAAGCCCAGGACGAGCTGATTGTGTTACGTGGCTACAGGAGCTTTAAGCCCTTTATACATTTGTATCCTGTTTAATGCATCCTTGCGTATTTTCATAAGACAACCAAATTGCTCTGAAATTAGTTATACTTTATGAATTCCAAAGGTTAACTATACAGTGGGATTTGAACAGATACAGCCCAATACACCCATAAATGTATGTGTTTGATTTGCACAAATCAAGTCATCTTCTGCATGTTGTTTAATTATAACTTCTCTGTTTCACTGGCTTTTTCCTCATCTTCATCGGTGCAGGGGGTGAAAAGGTGCCTTCCCCATACCAATGAGCTACCTACTAACAAACTAAAGCTAAGAACTCTTTCTAGGCATTTTTCAAATAATTTTAAATGGAGCAAAGATTAAAAAAATACCATCTGCTTTCAGATAATTCCAAATAGAAATAGAAGTGAAATTTATCTAACAACTGAAATTATTTATATAGCACTAGTTGCACCTAAATGCTCTTGTAATAAACAAATGAGAGGGAACACGAAGATATGAGACAGTTTTAGCTTGAATTTTGAAACCCTCACACAGGGACCAAGTTAATGAAGAGAATGTATGTACCTGACAAAAGGAAAACTGCACATTTCCAGAACCACATGATAGCTATATAAAGTACTCATAGCCTTACCGGGTAAATCTTACGCATCTTCACTTCAGCGTGACTACATGTATGAGGTTTTGGTATGAGGGTAAGCCTAGGTAAGTATACTTGCAAAGCAAGGCCTTATGTTTACCAAAAAAGCAAACATGCACATGGATTTTCATCCATGAAAATCACAGCACGTCACAAAGGTTTCCCATTTACTATCTCTATTTTACAGTTGTTGGAAAAATTCAGCTTTTGGGCTACAGCACTTTCTTCCACTGCTTGGTACCAGCCAGGAGGGCCCGGCGGTTCTGGGGGCCCTGCATGGTGTGCTCGACGATGGGTAACACATCTTCTACGTTTCACAACAGGGAGCTCAGAACCCACTGCTCCATTTGTTTGTGTCCTCTGCCCACCCTCCAGACAAATGCCAATACAAGTCCTGATTGCAATACCTGAATCCAAAAGGAGAAAGAAATGGGGTAAAAAGTGGGCAGGCAAGAACGATTCCCTTTTAGCAGCAGGGTTCAGAGGGCTTAAACCTGCCATCCGCTCCCGCTGCTGGGGCACACGCGTCCGGTACCCAGCTGTGGCTGCAGCGCTTTGCAGCCTCTCCCTCCCCCACCATTTTTTGTCTGGTTTAAAGAACCTCTCCTCCGCTGTGGATTAAGTTTTTCCCAACTCATAAGCTTGGAAAGAGCTCAGGGTTTTGTGTTTTCTGCAGTGTGGAGGTACCTGGGGAGAAGAGTACTTGCCAGCAGTGACATCTGAATTTGCCAGCAAAACAGTTACCCGCACCCGAGTGAATCTGCAGAGGAAGCGCACAGAGCGATGTCGGCGTTATTTCCATCAAAGTGTTAAGCCTCTTGCTTTCCGACAGTCCAGTTCTAATTTCAAGGTCCGCTTAATTCCACATCAAATAATTACAGCTATACCCAGAAGCACCTTGTCTCCAGAGTTAAGCATATGGCGAAGGACTGAGACCTACTGGTGTCCATTATGGAAGCAGCACGGATGCCAAGCCGATTAAAAATGCTCAGGCTCCCTTCACAACATGCCCGGTGACTGACAGCTTCGCGATTTGGCCAGTCACTGTGGCTGCCAAAAAAGCCTCTGTTGCACGGAGGCCCACATGGCACTCTGAGCAAACCGTTCCGTTCCCGGTATTAAATTCCCATACTGACCCGAGCAGTTTGCTGGGAGCTCAGCAGGAGCGCACCATCCAATTTACAGCTCCATCCTCCAGAGCCCTCAGTGCCAGCCTCTGGCAGAGACGAATGATGGTCAAACCCCTCCAGCTCATAAATTATGCAAAGGCAATAAATGCACTCAGCAAACAGCTCCTAACGTTTGCCCAGCCTGGCTCCAGATACACTCTGCAAAATGCCAGGAGTCCTGCACACACCAGGCATCTATTTCACTCATAAAGGGGTTTTGTTGGTGGGGCGCGAGGGAAGGAGACGCCGGCCAGCAGTGCTGTCCTGTTCCAACTGCAGAATTTGATGGACAAGCTGCATGAAAAAAAAGAGGAGGGACAAGAGGAAAGGGCCTTCTGCACTGCACTGGGACGATGTTTACCTGCGGTTCGTGTACGTGTGTCTGTGTGCAGGCACACGCACTGCACCGGCGTGTTTCGCACAGCCACGCCAAGCTGAATTTTCCCTGAGGATTAAATACGTGGATTGCCTTTGGTCCACGGGAAGAATCAGACAATTCTTGTGCAGGGGTAACTCCAAAAAGACTTGCAGAAGAGAGGAAGAGGTTTGCTGCTCAGGCTGGAAAGTGAATTGGAGCTACTGTACGCTCTGCTCATGCCTGAGACTGCTTCGCCGTTCAGGCACCCCGAGCACGGCACTTCACGCACTCCCTGGCGGCCCTCGCACTGATGTGCTCATCTACATTTTTGGATGCATTTTCTCCCCAGAGGTACTAAAGCACAAGGTGTTTCCATCTTCTGCACTTCTGGAGAACAGGGCTTGGAAACCAAAGCTGACAACCATAAGTTGATTATTCAGAATTACTGGTCAATTTGAAGACTTGAGTCTGCATTGCTTGCTCAATTTCTCAATTCCTCTAGCATTTCTTTACCTCCCAGGGCCACAGAAAAAAAGTAAAAGTATTTAAACGCTTTGTGGTTTTCAGAGCACCAGACAGTTTTGGAACTGAAGCGATGCAAATGCTTTGTGCTGGTCTTCTGCTTCGTGCTGAGTTTCAGTATTTTGTGCCTGTTACAACAAGGTAACTTGTCAGTGTTCTCCCACCTCTTGTTTCAGGAAACCATAGCTCTGTGCACACGCTGCATCGGAATATTCTGCAAATAACCAGGAATCCAAAATATCATTCAGAGACAGCATGACCTGGTCTTTGGATAACTGCCACTAGCTTCACTGTGACAGATCAGGACAAGGAGGCTGCAGACGCATCTTACACCTGAACAAACAGAGGCTTCTTTCTCCGATTCTTGGGCCCAAGGCACTTGCTGTCTCCACAGTGACCACAAGTCGTGACCAATTGCAGTCGCTCGGGGCCAGGCCTGAGCAGAGCCCAGAGCTGAAGTTCCCAAAGCTGGCCTTCATTAGCAAAACCCCACCCAAGCAACCAGCCCGTAGCTCTGATTTAGGCACTGAAACGAAAGCCAGATCAGCAAAACTGCTGAGCATCCACAGCTCCAGGTCTTCAAATGAGCGTGGTTGCACAGTGCTGTGAGATCTTTTCAAAGCACAGCCCGACAGGCCACTCAGACGAAAGAGCCTTCGAAATGGCTACCTGCTGCTATTGAAGGTCTTGTGCTGGGCAGCAGGGACTCTAACCGCTTTCCCAAAGGAACTACAGCACTGCAAACCAAACCCAGAGCAAAGGACATGTCAAGCTTGCTCAAAACTAGCTCCACAGATACAATTGGCAGAGGACACATGGAAACTTTAAGGTTGCTCCTAATTTCTATATCATTAGGGGCAATAGTGAAACCAGTCTGAGAACAACTTGCTCCAAGTGGTCACTGTTACCACTCCAACTGTTCCAACACTTTTAATAACTAAAGTGTGTAGGCTACCCACCACCACGTCACTTGACACACATGTGCCAAGTGTTCAAGCTTCATCTTTGCAGTGTTTCTGCAACTCTGTGCTCAAGAAGAGCTAATCAGAATCAGCAACCTATAAACTTGCAGTTTCATACCTATGGCTGCAGTCAAACTTCAAATAGCTGTTCCTAAAACCAGCCCCAGGTGATGAGGGCACATACAAACCTGTAAGGTCTTGGTACCAGCAAAAAAGAACGTGCTTGCTTCTGCCCCAGCTTTAACCTTCTAAATTACTGCTGTCAGCCTGGGAGCCGAAAGCACAAGATTTGCATTCCCTGCAACATGGAGCATGCACACATGTAACTGCGGCGGGAAGTGGAAAAAGAACTTTCCAATTCCCATTTTAGGTTCAAGTGCTGCTGTGTTTTGTCGAAGGAATGGAAAACCGAGGACTGGGCTAGAGATTAGTCGCACCTCCCAAATCCCCTGCCCAGTTGGAGAGAGCGCAGGTTAAAATGCACAGCACACCTCCCACAGCACCCGCAGAATGAGACTGCTCCCAATGCCACATTTCAAAAATCAGACACCCTGCGAGGTTACAGCTACAATCTGAGCCCATTTCAATAGCTTGCGAGAGTCTGGGCCAAATCACGCTGAGTAAAGGTCTGTGCCACCTCACCAGCTCATTCAGGCTGAAGTAACGCTACGGATTTCTCTGTATCTTGCTGATTGAACACATTCTTGTGCAAAAAGTGGCAATCATTGAATATATCATGTACAATGACATTGAGGAGGGCATTGTTCTCTATTCTGCTCAATGGACTTTGCTGGAACAGCTATTTCATATCTTGGCTCCATTTATCATTGCCACCAAAGGAGTCAGTGCTGCTGAAACGCCAGCGCTGAACAAAGTGATTCTACTCATCTGTCTGCTGAAAAGAAATCTGAAGAAAATGAGGGAAAACCCAGACCTCAGCCATGTTCGCACTGACATTTACAATATTCTTGTCCATCTATCCACCAATGACAAACTGACAGCCCTGGAAAGGGCAAAGATGATATTTTAGCTATACAATTAGACCTTTGCTTCCAAGAAAAAAGGAGAAAAAAACATCTCCTAGATGAAAGGAGACACAGGCAGGGAATAAATGGGCAATTTTCTAATTGATGAAATGGAGACAGGCAGAGTCACAAAGAAACTAAGAGCAAGAATTTCACTTTTTTCTTTCCCATCTCTGACTTTGCCTGCAAGAAGCATTCAGCATGGAGCTCCTTGCCAAGGAATCTTCTATATAGCATCTCGTAAATTGGTTAACATCACAGTCTGCTTAGCAATTCTGCACCATTATCCACAGCGATTCACTGTAAGGAATGGCTCTGAAACAGAGATGGTCTAAGAAGTTTAAGGTCTGCTTTCTCAAAAGCTAAAATTACGGATTATTCACAGAAAAGTCCCATTTTACACAAATTACCTTAGTCTGGACAAAAGATTGCAATGTTGACCTCTAATCTGAATTCCATTTTATCCAAACTACTTCACTTCAGATGAAATGTATCAGTCTTGGACATTTAAAGTTGTCTTGGCCCCTTACAGGAAAAATATTCAGAACTTAGAACCACTTTCAGTTTTAACTTTTTTTAAATCCTCACTCCCAGGACTTTTATGATTGTTTTATATAGCAAAATGACAAAATTAACGTCTCCTGCGAGCTCTGCCATCAACAAAATGATGGTTTGATAAGAAAGAATTATATTTTGAACATTAAAATGAAAACATTGGATTACATTACTATCCATGACAAAGATGATCCACCTTATACAGGATGTGTATATATCCCTGGCAACTGGTGGGTGGTATACATACTTCTGGTAGATCACAGTGAGCTGCTTTGTAAAGCAAAGGGGGATTTCACCGCAGAAAGACAGCTAACCATCAGTCCTGTTTTGAGGCTTGAGTCTGTTGTGTCAACCCCTGTATTCCCAGGGATGTTGCCTGAAGGGGAAGGCTAGCAGCTATGCGGGAAGCAGAGAGCGCGGGAGGCTGCCTGCGCATGGCTGGGGAGGCAGTGGGGCCGCAGGAGCGCAGAGCCTGCCTGAGGGCTGCCAGGGACAGAGCTGCAGCCCGCTGTGCTGGCTGCCTGCCCGGGGCTCGGTGTCACCCGGGGGAAACGCAGCACCGGCATCCTCAGCCACCTCCAGGCACAGCCCCAGAGGAGGATGAAGAGAAAACAGCCCTATAAGAAACACATTTTCCTTTGCTGCCTGGAAACGGAGCTGCGACTGGTAAGTTATTGCCGTTCTTGGAAAAGTCCAACTTCTTTCCCCCAGTTATCACTCCCGATGGCTTCCTTATGGTGCCGTTGCTCAATGATCCCACAAGTGCTCAAGGCCCAATCCAGCCATCCCCAAAGCATAGGACGATGCTCCCACCGATGTCAGCAGAAGATTATATGGGCTTTCCAGAGGTACCATTAGAAAGCTAACGATGCCACGAGTTACTCAGCTCAGCATCTCCAGAAAGTGCCTGCCGCAAGTCAGGCATTCAAATTCCTCTAGACTAACTGGGCACCAAGCAGCTGTTGGCCACATACACAACCGAACCTTCATTTTAGGAAGTTGTTCTCATTTGCAAAAGAAGGATGAACTCTCTGCCCCAGTTCCTCAATACTCTGTATGAAAAAATGACCGCAGGCCTTTGGTTCCTGGGCTCGAAACGTACCTTTGGTGCCTCCCTAACTGCCTTTCTGGCTGTAGACACCTGGCAGTATGTAATGCTATTTATAACATCCTCTCAACTAACGGTGACAATCTGCAGCGTGCAACATCATATTCAGCATCCTCTCAACTGATGAGTACTTTGTCAGGGTTCAAAAAATAAATAGTAGTAAATAACAATACAATGTGCTTTTATAGTGGTGGACTGAGTCAATAGCAAAGACTTAAACCAATCAGTGCTTAATGAAGTCAGTGCCTAATAGTGCATTAGCCAGTGTATCTGTGTAAGAGAAGATCCCTATTTGTCGTAACTCCTGGTCTTAGCTCAACAGTTCAGTTTGGAATTCGAGTATTCCAGGTACTTACAGGCTAACGAATTCAAAATATCCTGATGGACAAGAAGCAAAGCATGTTACGGGTTAAAATAATACAAGAATCTATTTTTTCCACTGTGTTGTGATCCATAAAAATCACCCTGAGCCTTTCCTCTTTCTTCTCTGCCTGTGAAGCCAATTGCTTTGATTGCAGTGATATGAGCTCGCTGAAATGACTTGCCCTTGCTTGTGAAGCAAATGGAACATGCTAATAGAACTTATCGCATTACCCGATGCAAAAGTGCCATAGCTCATTACTTTAAGATAAAAGGATATCATTGCAGACGGGAAGCAGAATTGACTTTCTGAGGCCCGACTTGATGATGATTTAATCAACTGCTCTCTTTCACTTCTCATCTCTGCGCCTGTCGGTTTCACAGGTGCTGTTAAATGAGACACTCAGAAAGTGAGCGGAGGGAAAGAAATTGCTGTCATTACTTTTCAAGAAAGGAGGTATGCAAATTTTCGACAGAAAGATTGCGTTCATAATGGGCCTGGTAAAATACAAGGATCATGCTTGACAGGTGAGGGCAAGTCATTTGTACGCCCTTAAAGTGAAGCAACCATCCTCATTTAGAAACTGTGTTCGATAAGAGAAGCTACAAATGAAAACCACGCAACGGCTAAGATGCAGCCAGCAAACCTTTGAAGACTTTGCTAGTGCAGATCTGCCTTCAGCAGGTGCCTGGCGTGCCTTCACACACGTCTATTCCCAACTGCCAGATGGCCAAATTTTGACCTCAGTATCTCACTGAGAGCTCCTCTTAAATGTTTTTTTTACTGTTAGCTTTATATTCACAGTCTGGGGTCTGAGAGTTTCTTCCTTTCTTCATCACTGCCAGAAATAGAAATCACAAGACAAAAAACTACGTGAGGGTTGAGTTAACTTTGAGAACAGAGTCAATAGGTTGGAGGCAACAGCTTGTTTTCTTCTGCATGTAATGGAGTATTACAGATATTGGAAGGTCCAGAGCTTACGGTTCATACAGCCAAGTAAAATGTAAAAAGAATAATCCACAGAGAGGGTTGTGACAGGAAGCAAAGACGATGAAAAGATTTTTCTCCAGGGCCCCAAAGGAACCTGGGGTTCTGTGTGATTGCAACGTAAGAGGTAAGGGCAAAAAGCAAGTAACGGAATGTTCTATTGACCTGCTGCAAAAGTTCTGATGTTCCAGAATTAGAAGTTAAAAAAGCACAATAATTGAGATGATGAATTATGTACAGGCTAAAACCACTCTATAGATCTTGGATGGCCATTGAGCCGTTTGGATCATTTCAAATGGGAAAATAAGAACTACCAAGCTTTTACTGGTGTCAATCAGGTTTTCAATCAGAGATTGATAGTCACCCACAGCAAACAGGTTCCTTGGGGCTCCAGTGTATGAGATGGATACAGTAGTTTGTCATACAAACATTGACATTTTGTCTCAGATAACAGCATAGGACTTAAACAGAATTAATGTCATGAATATTTAGAATTTAGAATTTAACAAGAAACAGCGAGGAAATACTGCCACAAAGGAAGCTTGATACAACGGAAAAGGATTCAAATGAGAACAGCCACTGCATTAATTCCACAGATGGGTGCATTTTAGGAATTTAAACTATTCTTTCTCAAGATACACAGCTCATTTGGCTCAAATGCTCCTACGTTTATTTATGAAATGCAACTATCAGTCAGCTTATTTGGCCTTTTCCCTGTGTGTCAGGTTCTTAACCCTCTCCATCTACCTAACTGGTAGTGACCCAGTAATACTCTTTGGATCTCACTCATCTCTCACCAAAAACGCTTCATTGTAGGTTGAAAAGCAAGGTGATGGAGGAAAGACAGCTTTGGGCTAGGACTCTGAAGATCTACCTCTCCCACCGGCTATCAGTCTCACCTCAGGCAAGTCACCGAGTCTCTTCTTCTGTCAACCCTCTACTTTTCATCTGTTTGGGCTATTAAATGGTTTGCTCCTTAGGATTTGGTTACTTTTCACTATACATGTTTATAAAGCGTGCAGGACAATAGGGCATTTTTCTTAGAGAATTTTGGTCTTAGTAAATAGAAGAAGTAAAGAAGACCACAATGACAATAAAAGCATGAAGTCTTGGATCAGGCCCTAGGCACATCATGCGTATTTTCAGTATAGATCTCATCTTTCACCAACTAAACGGCATGACCTATAGCAAATTATATAATTTCAACTGAAAATTATTTTTATTTTAAATTACAGAAGTGCACACAAAGAAGCAGCAATACAAGATCGATAACATTGCACAGGGCTGCAGCAACCCTGAGCACAAAATGGCTACCGAAACACACATGAAGAGAGGTTCAGTTGATCTGCAAGATAAAATAGTTGTAGAAATAATGTCTGAAACAAACAAAAAAAAGAACAAAAAGCCATTTCTTCTCTTTTTTCCCAAACAAGAACTCTTTAGCTTTTGAGCTCTGTATCTTTATATTAGGCCAAGCAATTTAAACTGAATTGTATAAATAATAATAACAATAATGCCCCAAACAACCCAAAGCAATCCATCCTTAGGGATAAGACCTTAACAGCTGAGGTATAAACCTCTGAACATTGGATTTTAATGGATACTAAAAAATTCTTTAACTAAGCCCTATAAATATAACCTAAAACAAAATTAGTTGTGTTGTAAGCTGTTTGCAAACTCCCGTAAATGTTCCTCATTGTCATAATCCCAGAAAAATAACTCAGACTGTGTACTCAGCCTTGTAAACTGGCTTCTGTGCTGTGCATTCATTCTCTTTTCCACTTTTTGTTTTATAATTCATCACTCACACAGTTGTTATATATTATTATTATTATTTATTGCTGCCTTTATCATATTTGTACAATTTATAAATTGTCTGTGCTAGACCTGATGGAAGAAAAGGATTATTCTAAATCTAGAGCAAGTAAATATAAATTGTAACGACAATGGTACGCTTTGGCCTGCCCGCCTCAGATGTCCTGTTTTGACACACGCGATGCTGTAATTTGGAACCTGTAATGTCTTATTAGGAAATGAATAGGGTTGGGGTTTTTTTTCCCCCAGAATGCTGCAATTATAATAATTGAATTTAAAACAGGAGTTGCATTTCTCTGTTTGGAGGTAAGCATAATTGTATATCCCTGATTTATCAGCTGGACTCAAGTGCTAGTTATTCATGGAGTGGTGGAGACCAAGTAAGAATGCTCATCGTCGGGGGGACGCTACCCAACAGAGCACCCACCGTGGGGGCTCCCCCTTCCCTGCTTAGCAGAATGGGTCCCTCTGCATGTCCCACAGGCTACTCCAAATTGGCTCCCTAGGCTGGGCTCCTCCGCTCACTTTTCCCAAGGACCTCCTGTCCCCAGCCCTAATCCCGGCTGTGCCTCCTCTGTTCTGAGGAAAAGCTCTGACTCCGACATGGCCTTCTGCAGCAGTGCAGTGTGAAAAACCTGGGACTCACAGTGCTCAGCTACATGGTTATACCTACAGCAGAAAGACGGGGGCTTCAGACGAGACCCAAACCTCTGGTGTAGGAGCCTCAGTTTACCTCCAATGTGCTGCTAGCAGGGGTACAAGAGAGATGGTTTTGGATTTCATTTTTTTCCACTGCTGCATTAACCTACCACCAGAGCAAGGTGATAAAAACTCCTGTATCATAAGTGGTATCACAGACTCCATGACTGTTATCAGCAGTGGCAAATTACCTGGCACAGCCGTGGTAAGGTATTGCTGTGAATAGCTGGCTTTTAGCACAGTGTTCCGAGAAATTATCCTTGTCCAGGCGAGTCTTGGAAAATGCACGAGTTTTGCCAGCAACAACTGCGTTTAAGCAGGGCTGTAGCTAACACAGCGCCGAGCGCCGCTAAGACTGCCTGTATGCCCCTTTTCCAGCTGCAACGGTATGGAGACTTCACACTGTTAGAAATGACCTCTTCCAAAGGGGAACCCCACGGAAGGGCCAGGAGATATTCTGAACATCAAACACAGGACTTCCCATTAAACCTTTCGTCGAGAAGGGAGATACTGAAATAGAAGGGGGTTCATCACGCAAAACAAGTCTGTCTGGGAATATGAGGAGCCGTAGGAGGCCTAGAAGGAGAGCAGCTTCACGTCTCTCCTCTTTGTGGTCACCACCATCCCATGGGCAAAAGCCCACACAGGGGTTCTGTCTGCACGACCCCAGCAAACCACTGCACCTTGTACAGCATGCACGAAGGAATTTTAAACTGTTCAGCCTGTGATGTACGGTTTTGAGACAGATTAGGCAGAGCATGGAAATTTACTCCTTTCTCCAGAGATGCTCTTTATGAATACAAAGCCCTGGAATTTCACACGGGACTCCTGAGAGAGGCAGAGGCCTCCTCTGTTTTATAGACTGTAGACGCCAAACGATTGGAAGTTCGATTCTCATCTCTTTTGAAAATTTAGTAATAGGAAGGCTCTGAGATTTCAAAAACACTCGCTCCACAAAAACCTCTGTAGGCTTTATCTTCAGTCTAAAAAGCAAGTGAATAACAAGATGCAATGGGTAAAAGCCAGATAAATTTAGACTGCTGCATATTTTTAAAATGGGGAATAATTTCTTATTACTCAAAAACAGGGCAGATTTTCCCTAACTGAAAAAATTTAATGAAAAATTAAAACCTTGCCTAAATTTTGTGCCCTTGTTCAGTCAGAATTATGTACTCTAGGCAGTACAACTAATTAGTGGAGATGATGTGGTCTGTGCTATACAAGAGGTCACAGCAGATCATACCCTCATTGCCTTAAATTATGTGAATTTATAAACTCCTAAACATCCACCTCTTTCCACTCTTTACTTCCACGGCTAGCTCATTAATGCTTTGGACCTCCTATCATCCAGCAATTCAGGTCAGCTCCATCCAGTGTGAACATCCCCTTCCGTGCTGTGACAGTTCTGCAGGGCTGGGGACAACCACTGAACTTCTTCCCAAGCCAGGAGGGTTTCCCATCTCCCAGGAACAGAGGGTCCTGCCACCTTTTGCAATGAATATGGTGTTGACTTTGCTGTGTATGTCGAGTTTTATTCTTGTTCATAGTATTAATTTTTTGTCATGCTGCAGGAATAGCACTTCTTGAAGACCCATTTCAGCTTTGCTGTTAAGCTCGACTACCTTTTTTGAGTAATCAATAAAAAAAATCTGCTACAAGAGGACACTGTGATTTACAAATACAGAAAGAGAATGATGCAAAGCCATTGGTATGGATGTAAAGGACTGCTGGGAGAGGGGAAAATAAAAAGACTAAGAGAAGAATCAGAACAACGAATTTAATCTTGAAGGAAAATTCAGCACAGCTATCCTGCGTGGCAGCTATCATAAAAAGATGCAGGAGAGATCTACAGGAAATTCAATACAAAATCTAAAATGTACACCAATGGGGTCTTTCAGATAAAGTGAGAGGGAGAGAGACAGCAGTTTCTCATAAAGCGTTACAGAAGGCAGCCTTACATCTTCACTCACAGCTCCTAGAAATAATAATTAACATGCAAGGGAGAGATGTTAGGAGTTACTCTCCGAATTGAGGAATACTTTGATACATGCATCGGATTTATCAAGGACTCTCCTCCCCTCCATACCCAACAGCAGAGAGCTCAGGAGCACATGTTTTCCTCCCACCCCACACACTTACAGCACCTTCAATCATTTCTTGTCAATACATGCAAACCTTGTTTAATTTAGGTTCTCAGCATTCCTGCCCAACAAGGTGGGATCATTGTGAGAAAAAGTGAGAAAAGGCAGGCAGGCAAGGAGTGTGCCTCACCAGAGGCTGCACTCGGAGAAATACCCATCTCTACACTCCTGCCCTGCCACGAAACCTGCCTTCCCTAAACTTTGACCTTTTCTCATAAAACGATGTGCTGGAAAACCGCAGGCACAATACGTGGCACAGTAACAGCAGCACAAAGCAGAACTCTACAACGGCCCAGCAATAAAGGAACAGGAGACAACTCCCATCCTTTGTCTTCTGAAATGGGATCCATGCTCCAGCAATGCTAAACTCAACTACCCAACGGGAATATATGCTTCTCCTTACACAACCAGTATGTAATTCACAGCCGGAAGGACTTGAACTGTACAGGACTCTGGGCATTTACCAACACCAAAGACAACGACCCACTTCAACTAAAACAAACGGCCGTGAAGGAAAACCACTCTTAACTAAGAGGACTCCCATCCCCTGCCATGGGGGCTGGCTGCGGTAACTCACTCATGTCTGCCATGAGCTGACGTACAAGAGATGTCTCTCCTCCCTCTCAAAACTGGCTCTACAGGGACATACAAGGGTATTTCTGAGCTGCAGATTCTTTTACTCTTTGCACTTCTGCTTTTAATGGTAAGAAATAACTGGTCATTGTGATGTTTCTGGGCAAATACCTCCTACTTGGAAAAATGAGCAAACATAGCCAAATGATGGCGTGTAAACAACGCTCCCTAAACATCACACTCGAATGCCCCGCGTGCAGGCGTCTTCCTTCCCAAAGCCTCGTCTCCCCCTAAGACCTCAAAGGGTTAAGCCTGCAAATTGCCTTGCTGTGCTTCTGGGACAGCATGAAGGATGGCTGCCATTGCCACGGTCAGATATGACAGCGCCAATTTGATGTGCTGCCATCAAGGGCCGTCTAAGAGCCGAGCGCCCTGATGGTTTTGTGATGCGAACAGTCGCATCGCAAAATGGTTTTCCTCTCCCGCTGCCTCTGCTTCCATCTGCTGCTGGGCCGAGGCACAGCCGGCTGCCTGCCTGTCACAGCATGTATTAAAATTAGCTGGGGAGGAGGCACTCAGTTGTGCTAATTACATTTTAATCATTGGAAATGTGTTGGCAAATCAAGCCTTGATTGCCATCTCGGAGTCTGTCTCCTCCAGCAGAGTGAAGGGGCTGTCTGCATTAGCCGGGGCCTGCTGGGCCCAGTTCTTTCACAGAAGATAGAATATGGTGCCTGCTGGCCCACCACTGAGACTGCTTTGGCACATTATTAAAAAGCCACAAGGCTTGTTTCAAATCATCACTGTGTGAGCTCTGCTCATTCTCACATCCCTGGGTATTCCAGCCACTTGGTACTTTTAACTATATCTTTAGTTTACCTTGTGGGCTAAAGCACAATTTTGCATGCGTGGGTGGAGGAAGCCGGAGGTTTTTTGCAGCTTGTAGGGCTGGGAACGGAGTCGGTTGTCAAAACGCCTTCCTTGTCAGCTGTAACGCTACACTGAATAGCATCCCAAAATAACTGGAACTTGCACAGCTCCCACTTTATCACAGGAAGGTTCGGTACAAGCCCCAGTTCGGTCAGAGCGATGGGAGGCGGAGAAGTCCCTTCTCATTTCTCATTTAGCAGGTCAAACGAAACCGAGTCATGGACTATTCTCAGGTCAGCCAAGCTTATGAATCACTCTTGGAGAGGAACAGAAAAAGCGGTGAGGGTCCCCTTTGTTCCTCTGACTAAATGCTCACATGCAGATCCCAAAAATCAGCACATTGGATGAGTGTCAAAAGGATGAATTTCCAAGCTCTTTCCCCAGCCACATTTGAAATAACTTTTTTTTTTTAAAAAAAAAATCAATACAGGAAAGCTTCCAGAGCGAACAACTCGAACCAAAAGCAAAAAGAGCCAGGATCTCTCAAATGTCAGACCATGCAGGCTAAACAAAACCAGCAGCATCTACCACCTGCAAACCTCCCCTCAAAATCAACAAACAAAAACGACACTACGGATATTTAGAAATCTGAAAAATTGTCCCTCAAATCTCTCTTTTATAGCATGTAAATACTACCCCTAAACTGATTCTTGACAGTAGGTAAACCTATTCCCATTGCTTTACAGGCAGCGGCAGAACTGCACGCCTAGGGCTGGATTTTCGAGTGGCGGGGCCAGACTCGCAAGTGCTCATCGCTTTGTAAAGCCAAATTTCCGAACAGCTTGATTCGTAGTAAGGCACCTAAGCAAGTGGCAGATTCCCAAAGCGCTCAGCAGCCAGCGATGCCTATTGTCGCCCTTGAGTTAAAAGTTCTAAAATATCTCACTAGACTAAACACTTTTGGCAGCCTGAACAGCTCGATGATTCGAATGGGCGGTAAGCACCGAAGCTGCTAACTCCAACCTCGCTTCTCCCCTCGCCGGTG
>Ga0181612_126140_pt1 | contig 25236 bp, 10 predicted proteins | sample HoacroProtozoa21_FD_119630 | JGI IMG/M metagenome (GOLD analysis project Ga0181612, IMG submission 119630) | Hoatzin crop microbial communities from Cojedes, Venezuel. Combined Assembly of Gp0051906, Gp0051904, Gp0051908
AACTAGACTCAGCGCTGCTGATGACAACAGGATTTTGTTTTGTATGGAGGCATCTACACTTTATTTTTTTTAATAAATCCTCAGTGCTACTGTTAGGAACATTAACAAAGGCTTTCAATAGGTCAGACCTCAGCTACCATTGCATTTTCTTGTTACTGTAGTACATTTGGCAGATAATAGAAGATGGGGGCTAAAGCCCTTATGCCGTAAAAGCTTATTCATGTGAATAGTCGCTGTGATCTGATTTTGAATTTCACTGCAGCTACTCCTGTGAGTAAACATTTGAAGATCAAATCCTTAGCTGCATGGACTAATTCTTGTGGAGTTTTCAGGGAGGCGTTTGGGAATTACATCTTGAATAGAAGATGCCCTTAGCTTTCAACAACTACCACCTACATACATGAGATGTTCATTTGCGGTTGCATGTGAGGGCATGGTTGCAGCTGATTTGCAAGAGCCAATGGGAGTTTATGCATTAGGTAATTCTTTCACTTTCATTCATGTGCTCCTTTTTTTCATTCTTGCTCTTTGTGTTTTGACAGGGGGAGCATGTAGATTATAAATACTGAAGTTTACTTCAATTAATGGTGGCATGTCGCTGAAGTATGATTTCATATGAGTTTGTGGGTGTTCTAGTGAGAACGTTCATGTTGCTCTGCTGCCTGTAGATGAATTTCATGCATTCTGGAGTCCTGTCACTGACTGTGGTGTTTTCGGAAGCCATGGTTTCTCACACTTTTTTTTTTATAAATAAGGCATTTGTTTGAATAGATACTAATATGGTAATTGCCTATTCAAGACAGAGGTGCTTTGGATCAGGGAAAATGCAGCCTAGGACCTTTTACAACAACAGGAGCGTGTACCTTTGCATATGTGTACATAATACAACTTGCTATCCATGTGGTTCATACTGCTATGGTAGTTCATCTGGCATATCATTTAAATATTTACTCCAAAAGATCTTGTTCTCTGTTGGTGTGAAGCAGCATTTCCAGTTATTTTTAGGTCGTTTTCATCTTAGCAACCCCATTGGAGATAAACCAGACATGAGTGCTGTAAACTGTCCCTGCGTTTTGGTAGAAATTAATAAAATCAAGTTTAATGGTTTGATCCCAAGGGGAGAACAGACCATCTGGTTAACAGAAGGTTAGGCCAAGTAATACAGTGCTGAGAGTGCCACAAGCCAACCCAGAATATCTGGTTGTGTGTCCAGTTGCTGCATGTATTAAGCATTGAAATGGTGCTTTCAGATCTGCAGAGCCAGCAGTTCTGTTACCACTGCTGTGACGCAGGAGATAATTCTGTTGGGCAAGCATCAGCATGGGGGTGGATCTACAGTACAGGATGTGTAATGTCAACATGAAGCATGGGAGCTGGCAGTAAGAAGGAAAGCAGCCATTTCATGCCAGTGCAGGAAGCCTAAATAGGTTTTTCCCCTCTGCATCTTGTACTTTTATGCTAGTTTCATACTTGGTATTAAATGATTACCTTCTGCTTTGTCATCTGAAAACTTCAGCCCAGCAGGGTTTAATTTCTTTCTCTTTTTGAGCCTGTTTGTTTTTTTTAAACAAGTGAAGTGCACTCCAAAAGCATGTCTGATGGATTATAAAAGGAGCTGGGGGGAGGCTGAACGGCTAAGCAAATCTGGAGACAGAGAAGAGTTAGTCATGTGAAAGTCCTGAGCTTCAGATGAAGTTTCATTGTAGATCCTTTTGGCTTTAGTGCAGTTTTTTCAAAAGCTGTAACTATTTGAGAACATTGTACTGCAGCTGCAAAAGGGAGAAAAGTAGGAAATAGTGCAAGTGATACTGTGTAGACTTTGAAACTCTGTAATTACTAAGAAACTAGAAAGCTATTGTAATTGTTTCTGCTTTCTTTTTAGCAGGAATGTCCTGTTAGAATTTATTTTTCCTATTTGGTTAAAGCTGGTGGCAAATTACTGTGACACCGTTTTTAAGAGCCAAATACTGTTACATGACTGTCTAAATCTGCAGAAAAAGAAGTTCTAAATAAGCTTGCTAGGCATTCTGTGGATGTGAAAAGTGATATGTTTTCTGTCAGCTCAGTCATAGACTGGTCAACTAGTTTGAGGTTTTTTGTTTTGGGAGTTTTTTCTTCCAAAACATTTTGAGATATATTCCTGTAGCTGCAGCCTGGGAAGCTCTAGAATACCAGAGCTTGCTTCCTGATGGGCATGGCGAGAGGAACTTTATAATCGGAGCTCTCATGGTTTCTATTGCCTGTTTAGCAGGATTTTCAAAGAATAATATTACGGCTCCCCTTGAATGAAGCCTTGTCTTAGATGCTCTTCTGTGGTAGCCCTGCAAAGGTATAACTTTCTTCATATGTTGCTAAGAACTGGAGTGGGAGTTTGGGAGTAGTCAACCCACAGGTATGTTTTCCCAGTTGCACTTTGGTGATGGGAGGAGGGGATGCGTATAAAACGTGGTTTGTGTGTGAAGACTGTTTGCTCTCTTCTGCAGTAATTTCGCCCTTGTGCAGTCCTTGGTGGCCCACTGGTTCCATTCAGGAGATTTTTTGGTTGAAGCTATGGGAGTCTACCACTTCTGCATAGGGCACTTGCAAAGAAGTGGCACTGAAGAATTATATGCAGCTCAAACATCATCTCTGAGGGCACAACTGTTTCTTGGTTCCATAGATAACTGCATGTTGCAGTAGCTGTTTCAGCATCAGAAATATTAAAGATGCAGGCAAATTGAGAGACTTTTTCTAAGGTATGGTTGCTCTGTCATGTCTGTCCATGTAATTACCTTGGCAGATTTTATTTTCTAGTAGCTGGTAGTTTTGTGGTTTTCCTAGTGGTGTTGAACAGTTTTTAAAATGCACTGGAGAACGTTCATCGTAAGTCTTTCTTCATATGCAACTGAACAATACTTCTAGATTTTGTCTGCACCTTTTCTCATAGAACATCTCTATACTGCAAAGAAAATACATTGTCCTTGACTTTTTTGTACTGAAAAAGGTGCTACTTGCTGAAGATAGTTTATTATAAATAACTACTAAAATGATAATCTCACCACAGCATGCTTGGCAGTCTTCCACTGAGTTAGCCTGTTTCAGCAAGGAGCTGTCGGTTAAGATACAAAGCAATCTGCAGGGACATATGATCACACACACTGACTGTTTTCTCTGTCATCATGGATGCCTCATCATTTCCTGTGTCTGGTAATTAGGAACTGGAATTATTATCTGGTAGACCAGCAGGATCTAGCACCAGAAAGATGCACTTGAGTTCCCATCTCTTACACACCAGATTACAGAGGAGTTCTCAGTTATGGAGACACTATTAAGAGAAATGTCTGTTGGACATGGTTGTGGGGTTTTTTTGCTTTTTTTGGTGTTATTTTTGATGTCACAAGGATGTGAACTAGTGGAGAAACTCTTGATATGTGTATGTTCACAGCACACTTTCCTGTTAAAAATGGTGCAGAAACATCACTGGTGGTGGCATAGTGAGGATTTTTCTGGTGTTGGTTTTGTTTGGGTAAACATTCAGGATCTCTCAATGTTTTGTAGAAATACTGTCCAAAAGAAAGTATGATAAAGAGATAAGATGCTGTACCCATTTTTTTGAGAGTACTGGAAAACTAATATTTATACCCATATATGTTTAGTGTCAGAATTTGACTGTAGTCACACAGTTCAATGGTGACTTTTTTGAGCTTGAAAAGTTGATACTGCTTTGTGGCACATGGCTATGAGTTAACAAGTTATTGCAACAGTTGTGTGATGGACATCATTGGCTGTTTTATGCAAAATTCTTTTCAAGTAGAGTGCTGGCAAGTGTTTGTGTTTTATTTGTTTAAAAACAATTTGATCAGGCCATCTCTACTGCTTTGTTAACAGTGTGATAAGAATCAAAACTTTTTCTAACTTCCATGTTACTCGTGGATTCTGTTCCTTGGTGCTTGATGCTTCTCAGAGTCCATATAACTTATATTTCAACCCTAGGCATCTGTGGTTGCTTTAAAGTTTGTAATGTCATATTTAGTGGAAGCACTTGGCAAGACTGAGATGGAACAAATGAAGGTATCAACAATGATATTGGAATGTTTTTCTTCCTGATTTGACAGATTATGTTAAATCCTGGATGTATCTCAGCAAGATCAATGGGATAAGAGATCATGAAGAATTTAGTCATAGACTGACTTACAAGCATTAATAGCAGTCCTTTATTTTTACCCTTACAAGTGTTTGGAGTTGACTCTCATCTGGGAAGTAATATGCCATCCTCTGAAAGGAAAGCATGGAAGGAGACAGAGAGATGGTAACTCTTTATCTAGAGATGGTATCCTTCCCAACAAGCTCTTCAAAGGCAAATTCTTGTGTTCTTTGCTGAAATTGTGGGAGCAGATTATTAATGAGATGGGTTCTGCTTGCTGATAAGATGAAAAAATCATTGGAACTGGTTCCTGATGTTCAGTGTCCCATGCACGATTGTGGAGTGCTCTTCATCTCTTAACATCTGACCTAAATGCCTTTACACTTCGAGATGGCTGTTCAGAGACTGTCATGTCCAGAACCAGCCTAACTTGGGTGACCTTGTGGCTTTAAAGAAAATCCCATGGAACTGTTAGTTTCAACCTTACTGAAGGACACATTCTGAAGAGCTAGCTCATTAAGCAAGCTTTGAAGAGTGTGCTCTGCAGAGCAGCTTCCTGTTATTTGGTTAATGGTTGACCTAGTTCTATTGCCATATGCCTCCTGGAACGCATTCTAATATAAAATATGCGCTAAAGCAAGACTGGGATAATAGAAGGAAAGTCAAAGCCTTTATGAAGCAGAAACCATATAATGCTGTTGCATTTTGGATTGTATTGTAGTTGCTAGAAATGGCAGTATCTTCATGGAACTGTATTGATTCTGATTGCAAACTCAGGAGTGTTAATCAGACCCATTTATGTATTTTTTTCCAACTGACCTTGTACAAAAGGTTTGTATCAGTAATTCCCTGTGCTCCATATGTCAAACTAAAGTTAGGGAGTGAAGCACTCAGAATGACATTATAGCTGTGAAGAAAGGTTAGATTAGATTTGGCTGAAGACAGGAGGATTTTTTCCCCCATGGTAGGTGTTTTTTTTGTTGCAAACCATGGATTAGCAAATTTTTTTCCTGTCTGAATCCTGGCTAGAAGCCAGAAATGGGGATTCAAGCTTTTACCTGGTATCACAGACAACACAGCATACATACTTACACTTAGGCAAAAATATAAGAAATTTGGAGGTACTAGATAAACTTCAGCTTCCAACCTGAATGAGTACTTTGTGACATGCTGAAGTTCTGAAGAACCTGCACGCTGTGTTTACTGGTTAATTTGATTTTCTGCCCTAGGAAAAGGAAGGGTGTGCGATAACTGTTTTCATAAGCAGTGTGCATTATGGTGGGACAGGGGGAAGGGAAAATTAAAGCCAGGCTTTGTAACTTTTTGAGAGCTCATGACTCTGTCAGTAGATTTGGTGATGTATTGTTCTCATGTCAGTGTGGGAAACTGAACTGCTTACCAGACGTACTGATTTGAATATTCATATAACTTGGCCGTGGCTAACCTGTGTCTCTTCAGTTGCAGATGGCTTGCAAACAGTCCAGGTGTGAATTCTGGGCAAAGGTATGTCAACGACAGCGGTGGGGGTGGCTGGGGCCAGCCCATTTTGTCTGTGTGGGAAGAAATAAGCTGTCAGGACCTGTAAAGGCAGCAGCTGCTGCTCAGCATGGGGAGTGCCTAACCTGCAGAGAAATAGTGGGATGTCTTGGGAGTCATAATCATCTACCCCCGTAACTCCTTCAACTTGAGGCCCTTCATGTGTTTGTGACTCTGGGCTTATTTGGTGAGGCTATGAATATTTTGGTTTATTTGGCTAGGATACATATAGTGGAAGCGTTACACAGTTTCCCCTTCTTCGTTACTGCATAACACTGAACAGTATTTTTGTGGAACTCCTGGATCTGGGGGAAAACAACCTACAACATTTTCAGTAGGACGCAATGTGTTGCGTGAGCTGTAATCATATTGGTCATGAAAGTATTCTCTGCTCTGGGGACCGACACAAGCACAGCTATTTGTGCAACCTGATCAGAACAAAGGATAATGCTTCTGCTGCAAGGTCAGACAGATCTGATGCTTCAGCAGGCTGAGCAAATGAATGGAGGAAGTGGTCCGCCTCCTCTTATCCATTGTCTCAAAGATGCAGGCTCATAGAGAAGAAGGGGAGGTCGAATAGAGATTCTGAAGGAATATGCTGCTTTGTGGGAAGACAGCAAGCAGGGTTTCTAGAAATTCTCTGCACTGGCAGGCTGATGAGCTTGTAATGGGAAAGTGTGGCAATGGGCTACTTTATTGAACGAGTACTTTCTCTTCTGCAGCCTGCCTAGAAAATTTTAACTGATACTAGGAAGCTGATGAAAGTTCCAGGCTGGGAATATGGGACCAAGCCTACCCTGAAGAAAGCTCAATGGGTGTAGAAATCAAATTAATTCTGATCTGCTAGTAAAGAATGCTTCAAGACTTTCTGTACGTGAGGAAATTCAGGTTTTTTCCTTTTCCTGTTTTTTTTTCCTTTTCTTTTTCCTCTTTTTCTTTTCCTTTTTCTTTTCTTTTTGTCTCACCTGAATAACTCGTGTGTGTTCCAGAATACTTCTCAGTTGTGTTCCTGATGGGATTTTTACATAGGGAGATCTGGGCTGGTCAAATTACTGGGACAGTCAGAGACTTCTGCTGCTTAGGAGAATCTTTCTGTTTCTCTTGCTCCAGCTTTCAAGCTGTCATAGCCAAATTAACCCAAGTGGGATTTTAGTAGCAAGCTTCCCTTTTAAAGGCATAATGAGGCCAAAGAAATGTGAGAAGAGAGGGAGCAAGGCAGGAATTTTTGATAAGCTGGGCAGATTTGAGGGTTACTTTACATTCCAGAGCTACAATATTTGACTTTCAGCCTTAAGGGGGATTTCAGCTGAGAAATGAATCCTTCAGAGGGAGCAGTGTAGAAGTTCTATCAGTATCATAGCTGGTTAGATCTCTGTGTATTACCTTTCTTGCATGGTCACTGGGACTTGAAATTGCTAGCAGTTAGGTTTCTCATGATCAGGATATTTTAATATGGAACCAGTTTAGTTTAAAGTCAAGCTTCTGTTGGCTCAGGGACCCATAGCCGTTATTTCTTTAGCAAGCATGCCATTTTTCTTTCTTTAAGTTAATGGAGATAAGATCTGTGTCTGTGATAACAGAACCAGTCTTGGTGATCCATGAGATCCCTTCCATGCTTTGTTCTCCCACGTACTCTCTAGAAGGTTATGTTAATTTGAAAGAGAAGTAATTAGTTCCACAGGATGCTGACAGAGTCCATCACTAGTGTGCAGTGGGGATGCAGATGCTGCTTTAGGAGCCGGCTTATAAAAGCACATCAGAAAGTCATCAGACTCCTTGAGTGGAAGCCTGTGTTGAAACATTTATGTGTGTGATGAATGGGCTGCCATGATTGGCATGTTTAGTATCCAAAAGCAATTGTGACAATTCCCTCTTTTTATTCTTAGGAGAGGGTTAAAACTCATCGAAGAGGATGTATTGTGCTGGATTTGACCAACAGAACCTTGAGTATGCGTTTCCAGCTGCATTGACCTAGAGGAAGTGTTGCTGGGGAGAGGAAATAATGATAGTAGTTGTTCAGTGGCTGAACTCTTGTGACTACTTTGCTTCCTTTATTCAACCATGGTTACATCGTGCCCAAACCAAATCAGTGTAATTTGGACAGGGTGATTAAAAATGCATCTATTCCAAAACATATCTATTGGAAAATAGTTCAGTGAGCTTTCAAACAATGCCTGGGTGTAAGGACAAGACGAGAAATCTCCAGGGTGGACATAAATCTCACAAATAAATCAAGGAGCATTCTTCCAAGTGATAAAGATTTGGGTCTGAAAGCGAGCGCTGTCTTAAAGAACAGTATCGGGCTGGTGCTAAGCAGATACAAAAATTCAGATACAAAAATTCAGTTGTGTATCAGTGAAGGCTGCAAAAGAATTTCTTACTCTCTTCGGCTTCCTCACCTCTTCAGGAAATAGGCACAGCAGAGGATCTTGGCTAGTTTTGGAGTTCTTCAGAAAAGCATCCTTTGAAAGCTGTTACATTTCCCAACTTACATTAAGCAGATCTTATCTTTGTTTTGTGGGATATTTTTAGTATTTTCTTAATAATAGAACTCCTTAAGATGTGAGACAGTTGGACTAATCACTGTTTTCTGAAAAGTCAGAGCACTGTACCAATCATAAAGCTGACAATGTTTTCACAAAAAAGGCTGTATCATGGCGTAGATACGAGGAATCATGAAGGTTCATGGCTTGCATAAAGCTTTGAACAAGAGCAGTGTGCTTAGTTTCTCAGTCAAGCAAGGTGGATGTCTGAAGATCCTGTGGCCAAATGTTGAATTTTGGAATTTACCCATTCAAAGACAGTAGCAAATTTTTGAGCTGTCATCAAATTTTCACAAAGGAATTGAGCTGAAGAGGGGAAATCATCAAAACATGTCGGGTTTTTTTTTTCTGAGTAAAAGAGATTGAGATTTGGGTCAGTTCCTCAGAGATCATCCAGATGGAAGCACCCTTGGGATGAGAAGAGCCCATTCAAAGAGTGCGGAGTAATTATAGGTGTCATTTGCCACTGGCTTTTCTAGTGTATCAGAAGAAACTTTTGGTGCTTTCCATGATCAAAATAAATAATGATGTTGCTTTGATAATGAAACAGATAACACCAATGCTGTACCAGTGTTGTTCCCAAAGAGAAAAGGAAGGGTTTTCCTTTTTATTTTGGACCCATTCCACTGCAAACAAAAGCATCTCGCAGGTCAGACAAGAAGGGTATCTGACAGGATTTAAAGAGACTTGTCCTTTTTGCTTCTGTTCTCTACATCAATAATTTATATTTGCTCTTGGAATACTAAATCCATTCCTGAAGTTGACCTGTCTGTAAAAACAAGTGTGGAAATGTTGGGAGTAGTAATGATTCGAAGTCTGGAAAATTATGCATGCCTGTGAGAGCTTTCAGATAGTCCATTCCTTCCTTTCAGAGGTTTCCAAAAGTGATGTTTAGAGGACTAAAAGCAGTTCATTTGCCAGGCTGTGTCCAATATTATAGGAATCTGGAATCTGTACCAAGCTGCAACAAGATGTAGCGACTAGAATCTAAGGCTAGAAAATGTTTTTTATATAAATAGTTCTATATTTCTAATTTAATAGAGGAAAAAGATTAAGAGCAATTGGAATGACAAATGCACTCTGTAGATGGTTCTAAGGCGTAAACCCTAAGCACAGTGTCTCTTCACATGCTGTGGTGGAAAACAGGCTTTAGATTTACTATTGAGTTGGACATGGACAACTATTTAGTTGTAGAAGGTGAGCTTTTTCATTCACATTTCAGCAAGATGACTTCCACTGTCATTATCTCATGTGAGGTTAGGGATTAGTTGTCTTCAAGAACTTCTGATGGGAATGCTGTAACTTGGAGGTGTAGGGAGTCTGAGGAGGTGATTGAGTTTTAACATGCAAGAAGAATCACTCTCACCTGGGAGAGAAAAGGGAAGTGAATATCCAAGTTAAATGAAATGATGAAACTGTCTGCAGGTTTGTAGTTACCAGTTTAGGCTTGATTATCTGTAGCATGTTTTCCTGCATTTCCCTGTCTTAGGCATCCTGCTACAGCAGGATGAAGGAGAGTTTTGATTCCCTAATTGACAAATTGTTTTCGATTCTTAATTTGTAGTTTCAGTTTTGGAAGACTGCTTTCAAGATTCAGAACTTTGTATTGCAGTAGTCTAGCTGGAGGAGTAAGAAGAGAATGGGAGAACAAAGGAGTTCAGGAATGAAGAAGGAGAAAGAGGTCTGAGCTGTTTCCTCTGTTTCTTGGTTTTAGATGAGTGACTATTTTAACCTGTAAGTAACGTTGAGATTAGTTGCTGTCTTCCATCATGTAATGGAAGTAAAGTTGAGATAAGTAGGTAACTTCCTCTTGGCAAACTGTTACCTCTCCATTTCTCTCCCATATTATGTGTAAAATCTTTTCTCACAGGCATGGCTGCAAGGGAGCCTTCTTGTCTTTAACTCAAATGTTTCCTTTCTTCTAGTAATCAAGCCTACAGATATAGACCCTGTGCGCTCAGCTGAAAAGGAAACCACTTTTTTTTTTGACAGTGAGGCTTCACTGCCAGAATGTTCTTGTACTGCAGGTGGCTAGAGGTATATGATACAAGTTAGTCTGTCAGCTTTGGAACACATCTGAAGGGCAGGCTCCTCAGGAAGGGTGAACCCTAGCACCAGTCATATGATTAGCAAGTCTGGTTCTGCCTCCTTCAGCTTCTGAGACCCTGAAGATCCATTGCAGGTTCTGCTTTCAGGTAAGGAGAAACTTGCACCTATTTTGACCCTCCACTTCATATAAAAGGCTTGAGCAAGTACTGAACCACATGAAGGTCTGGTCCTCATCTGGGGAAAATTGGCAGAACTCAAAAAAATTTCTAGAAATAAAAAAATGGAGAAATCTCTGGAAGCAGAGCAGTTACTGGGACTTTCACAATATACTGCAGCTTGTGAGAATACAGGAGCAGGAAGCTGGAATGACACTGATGGCCTAATCTTTCTGTGACCTTTTTTTTAAGAGGGAAAAAAAATCTTGAGGAGATAACTTTGCTCATGTTCTCGTGGTGGAATTGGCTTGCATGGCTTTGTTTTTCTTTGAAAACTGATAGTAGAAGACTATCCAGCCTTCAGGAGTGGAGCCATCATATGTAGGGCTGTGCAACAGGAGCCAAAGTTTAAAAATAAAATACCAGGCTGCCTTCCCGAAGATCCAGACATAGCATACACACACACGCACGCACACACATGCACGCGCAATATCTTGACTGACCACAGTTACACCAGTTACTGAGTTCAGAGCAACAGACAATGAGATCCAAAAAGGGAGTCTTGTTCCTCAAAAAGAAAGAGGAAGAAACGTAAGATTCTGCAGCCTCAGATACCACTTTCTGGCGTGCATGGGAGGCCCCTCATCGCCAGCAGGGTTGAGAGACAGTAAGGCCAGATAACTGTCAGGCATTCCTGGTGGTGTCTGCTGTAGCCCCTTCCCAGCTCTCCCTTTCTCTCATCTTCTCTGCCCTGCTGAGTAATGTTTCTGGGCAGAGCAGTCTTTTTTGAAAATGTGCTCCTTTCTTAAGAGATAAAAGCAGTGGTTTTTATTTCATACTGAGTGCTGAGGGACCAGGACACCAAACATCTTCAGAAGAAATGAAAGACCGACTCCTTTGACTTCAGAGCTACTTTAAAGGTACACGTCACCAGCATCATACTCTGCTAGGCTGTGGAAATAGCAGATTATTAGTTTGCATCTTTTCAGAAGACCTGAAGAAGGAGGGGCCTACAGAGGAGGTGGTGGATAGACCAGACAGAATTATTTATGGCAGAAAAGCAGAAATTTAAGGTTTAATGCCAGGAATACGGCTTGGAAGGTGAGATAAGTTATGTTAGAAAGGAATGTTCTTTTCAAAGAAAACATGACGTTACTCAGGCAGGCAGTCTAAGCAAATTGGAAGATGTAATTCTTGATCACCTGTCAAGGCAGAGAGGGTCGTAAAATATTTAATCCTTTTTTGCCTGCTTCCCCAAAATGTTGTTGTCACATCAACTTCCAGACTTTGCTTGATAATTGTGAGCTTGGCTGGCAAAGGTGGGAAGTCAGGGTTCCTCCAGTGGCTCGGTGTGAAGCAGCAGGGAGTGTGCTTCTCTCAGATGACATGACATAAACTGTGTGCAGGTAGCAGCTGTGCACAGTCTTACCTGCCTGTATGCTGCTTCAAGCTAGTGTGTTAAAAGACTGGAGCTTACACTTTTGACTGCATAGAGTGGGCAGATGCAGTTTTTAGAAAAAGCCTTGAGTCCCAGATGCACCTCGTAGTAAATGCAAACTGGATTTTCAGCTACGCTTCTTCCAGCTGCAGCAAGCATGTTTGTATATCTCAGCTGACATTTACAGAGGAAAAAAAAAAAAACAAAACAAAGAAGAGGTGTTAACCACTTCTTTTCTCTGCCCAGGCAAAGTATCAGTCACAGCTGCCCATGAGACACTTGGCTTTTGGCAGAGCTCAGGCTGATTCTGCTCTGCAGACATAGGATGAAGCATGCTCAGTATGCTTCAACAGGAATGCCAGCAGTATCTTGGATTACTAAAGAGACTGCTCTGTGTCTGTGAGCTCCTTCTGCAGAGTTTGAGTTCACATTAAATGGGATCAGGAGTCCTTGGTAGCCTGTGTATGGGTCTCAGTGCAGGCTAACCATCTTTTTTGGAAAGTTGTGTTTTCTTAGACATCCTGACTCTCTAACTGGAACACTTATTCAGATTTTTCAGAAAAAACATACTACCTTTACATACTAGTTGAACATGCAGTGAAAGTGATGCTGTAGCCTGAAGGTTTTGTAGAACTTCATTCTGTTACAATCTGAGCGTTTTTTTTTTTAAATTCATAAAATACATGAGTCTTGTTTGTGGTGATGTCCTAACAATGAAAGGTAGGTGCAACTGTCAGCATGTGAAAACTAATTGCTTGGTTTGTTCTCATAAATTTTGTTAGCCAGGGTGGAGTGGAAGTGTGCACATGCATTGTGGCTCCAGCTAGCATGTGTGCAAGAGAGGTCGGATTAAATCAAACTTCCTCTTCTTTGGTGATGAATATCTCCTGCTTACAGAATACATTGAGGAACACCTAGAGTGTTCCTCTTACAGATATTTTTATAAAGGTGCTATAAGGAAGATCCCCTTTGATGACTTCTACCAAGTTTTGATGTTTTCTTGCCCAGACATTTTCTGGAACAGAAGAATTATTAATATGTTGCCCATTATTTAGAAGAGTTTGGGAAGAGAGTAGAAGGATGCAGCAGTTTAAGAAGTTTAAGTTCAGCATATTAAAAGAAAAGCCTCTCAGAGCATACAAGAATTTCAGTTTGTCTAGCTGTCAATCCTTCAAAACAAATATCCTTACTTACCCCCAAATAAAGCTCCTTTTTCAGATGGCCACCCTTTTTTCCATCTTCCTCCTCCCACTGTGATCTCGAGTAGTGTGAAGGTTAGACCATGTTCACCATCCCTAAAATCTGTCTCCCGTGGTACTCTTCTCAGCTCTGCAGACATTTTGCTGCGTTGACCTACATCTTTCAGCAAAAAGCCTGGATTCTATGGAGAAAGCTGGAAATGGCAACTCCAGTTAAGAAATAAAGTCAAAGATAAATAAAGAGCATCAGTTAATACCCTTGTGTGTGGTGTTTGATTTACCTCTGCTCCTGAAATTTTAACTTCCACCGTGCTGGAGAACCTTTCATTTGTAGTTGCTGTGGAAAGTTAGCACTGTGATTTCAGGCATAGTGGCACAGAAAGGTAGTGTGGCATAACGGGGAAGGGCTGGAGTCTGGAAACCTGCTTCCTGCTGATGGCTGTGCCACAGACCAGCTGTACAACCTGGAGCCAGGCTACTTCACTTCCCTGTGCTTCTGCAATACCAGGAGAAGGTTCTCCATGGTGCAGACTTGATCCTCTTGCTTTTCACAGAGAGCCTGCAACAGTGCGGTTGAAGCTGCATAAGTCAAATAAATAGGTAGTAAATGCATGGAATAGTGTCATTATTGCCACTTGGTATATTTAATTCTGCCTTTTTGTTCCTTACATATTACCTACAGGTTTTGAGTCTTCAGAGTTTGTTCAATAATTTGAAGCTGTTTGAAAACCAGGGGAATACTTCAGTCTCTTTTCTCTCTGAGAGCAAGTCACTTCTTAAATGACTTGTTTGTGATAAATGAATGGAAATCTGAAACATATTATCCTTTGTCTTGCTCTTGTGTTCCATAAACAGCAGAAGGAAAAATCAGATTTCTGCAGGACTGATTGTATACTTTTGGCATAGACGCTTTTTGTCAATGAAGTCCTAACTTGATGTGAAACTTTCACTCTGCATACATTCCTGCAAACAAGAACCTACGCTTGAATGAATGCTTGTTGTGAGAAGGAAATGAAAAAGCACAAACGCCTTTTATTCAAATGAGCTTTAAAGGGAAAAAATAGTCTAGAATGGACTACAAAACACATTACATTCTTGATTTTTTCTCTTCCATAGTGTTAAAGGATGTTGACTAACACAAATGAAGTGCCTCAAAATATTCTTTGTATGTATTTTGGTATCATATGGTTCATGTATGTCTTTTCTGGGATGAAAAAACAGGGAGGAGATTCACCTGACTGGCAAGTGGTGTTGCTGAATGGTGTGTCTGCAGGGCAGTTCACTTAACTGGACTCTTAGTGAAAAGAGCCATGTATTGTTTATCTCTGTGACTGTCCATGTCTCCTCTCCATGTGTAGTTGAAAACATGCATCCTGCCCATTTCAACCAGCATAAATTTGAGGACATACAATTTTATAACAGTTGAGTGTATGGTCTTTGTGGTTTAGGGTTTTTTTTCCTCACTTGCTTGTTTCCATCTTTCTTCCTTTAGTGAGAAGAAGAAAAAAGAATTTCTTTATATGGTTCTGCTTTGAAGTAATCCTGCTTTATTTTAAAATCTCTTTAGTTGGAGAATTCAGTGACACATGATCTACCTAAAGTATTTATGTGTACCTCTTGGAAAAGCAGTAAGCTTGGAGGTTTTTTAAGTTTCTTCCCTTTAAGTCAACTTTGGTTCCTTTTTTTCAGTGGATCTATAATCATCACTAAAACAAATTTCCGTTATGTACCCCTTTGCTTTGGAACTGTAGAACACCATAGTGTGTCTTTGTCATTACCATAGGTGAATATTCTCTTTGTTGAAAACATTGTGAGCCAGAGTACTCTTCCTTTGCTTTTAGAACATGACTTCTGAAGTTTTCCCATTAATTAAAAGGCACTTTATATTGCATAATGTTGTTTGTATCTCATGAGGGTGAAAGTTCTGTTGGGTCTTTCAAACCTTCACAGGGCTTGAATCTTCTGGGTTCTTTTGGGTATTTTTTTAAAATGTTTTTGCCATCTCTGCTAGCTTAAAATGTATCTTAAACTCTTCCATCCATTTTGCGTGCAGAATAAATGTGAAGGTTTGTCTACCCATGGAGTTACTTAGACAGAGCTATTGCAGTTTCAGATAACCTGAAGAAGTCCAAAAGCATGTCCAGTGTGGGTACAACCTCAGTTCTGGTTCTCACACACATAGCTTGGTGTGACATGCAGGATGATCTGGAGGCTTGTTGAAAACATTTGTAGGAAGACACGCTGACATCAGTTGCAGAAGGCTTCTAGCAAGGACAGTAACACTACGTGAATCCTTCAGAACAAAACAGATCTGCTCCATATGCAGATACACAATGACCTCATTGTATTTCTGTGTTTTTGTTGTGGAGCTGTTGGCAGTTAAGATGTTCTGTCCCCTGCATTCCAGAGAAGGAGTATCTCTGGAGCAGTTACTCTGCAGCTAAAGCAATGGCTAGTGTAGCAATGGGGAGAGGAGAACTGCTGCCTAGACTGCTTTCCTAGACCCGAGCATGGATGAGCTTCTGGTTGTAGCCAAAAGCAAAATACCTGAGCCACTGTTTCATGCATTTTCAAGAACATACTGGATTTGCAGTGAAATAAGAAATTTTCTGAGGACAAAGCTTAAGGCCGTTTCTTGGCTGTTTACTAATGCTTCTCTTCGGGCTTCTCTTTGTTGCTTCTTAGTATACATGTGCAAAATCAAAATCCTCAAGTCTAAGGTGCTCCTGGGCTGTCTGTTCTTGAATTTGTCTAAGTATCTTGGATGCTTTTCTCAGGGCATTTTTTTCTTATTTGGAGAAGGTCCCATTTTTGACTAGGCACATACCTGAGCGCTTTCTAAAAAGTCTTTCCACCTTGATTTTAGCTAAGAAGTCTCTTCAGCCAGGAAAATGGAAAATCTCTTCCAGTTTTCACCTTGCTCTAGACAGAGTGTTCTCTGGGGACCTGTGTCCAGTTTTCTGCATCCGCATCTTACAAAAATCAAGCATTTGGGTTCAGTTTCCAGATTACACAGAATTCCAAAGGTTAATGAGACTAATTTATCTGGAGACTTTCTCTGAAGTGGACTGTCCTGTGCTTTTTCCATAATGAAGATACACCATATTCTTTCATAGGGTTTGAATAAAACATGATGGCTAGGTTTCAAATGAGTGATGACCTGAGGCAGCTAAAATCTTTAATGGACTGTTTGTAAATTATGAGAAGCTGGTAGTTTAATTCACTGGGTTAAATAGAAGCTGTGGGTGCCTGGAAAATATAAGAACAGTGTGTTCATGGTCTCCCTTTAATTTGTTTTTTGAAGAGATACTTCTTAAGGTGATGAACTAGCTTGAACTGAACTTATGACAAGGGACGTTGTCTTTATATGTAGTTTGTCAGTTGTTTGCATTTTCTGGGGTAAAGTTTTGGCAACTAGTTTCTCTTTTATCAGCTTTCACCCTGTATCTTTAGGGTAAAGTGAAAATGGTTCCACTTTCTTGACAATGAGAGTAATCTTATGATTATGGGAACTGATTATTTTGTTCTGAAATTGGATTTTGTTATCATCCTAATTATTTAAAATGCTTGCAAATTTTTCAGTTTTAAATGGTTAAATGTAAAGCATTTACAGCAGCAGAAAAAAATCAAGGTGTTACGTAATGGAATTACAGAAGAGAAAAAAGCTGCAATAGTTCTGAAATGTCTACATACTTGTAAGGATTGTAGCTTTTGAAGGATGCAGTTGGTTATAATCTCAGCCCCTCTTAGCCATGGGCCTTATTACAAAGAAAGCCTTAGTTATTTTTTCTTCTTTAAGGTCCATTTCCTGTTTGGGTATTTCTTAGGAGGAAGTAAAAGAAATCGGATCTTAGTAGCTGACCCTCAAACAGCTTATTTAAAGCAAGAAGGACTAAGCTAGGACAGAACAACTCCATTAGGAGCTTCAACATCTTAGCACTTTTGACACAACGCAGCTTTAATAATAATTTTTGTCTTAATTTGAATATGCCCAGAGCAGTCAGGGGAAAGGACTGTTTATTATTGGAAAGATGAGAAATAAAGTTAACAAGAGATTGGATTTTTTTCTGTTTGTGTGTTCTTAATTGTTACCTGCATAATAAAGTGGGTTTCTTTTATAGACGGGGAATGGCAGCTTTTTCCTGTTTTTAATGTAATAGTTTCTAATGCCTCTTTGATCCAAACACTTTCTGGCTGGAGAACATCCATTAACCTTGGTCAATTCATAGATATTGTGATCCATAATCCTAGGATCACTCTGAATTCGTTCTCCTTGCCTCCTGTTTGTTTCCTGGAAGGACCAAATGAGTGGAGATGGAGGCTGGAGGGGCAGGAAGGGAAGCAAGGTGCTCATGTGGACACAGGATATTGCATTCCAGTGTGTATATATTTCACCCCAACATGTAATCCAATGGATTATATTCACATAAAAGTTATTTGGAACAAGGAAAAGTATTTTGGACAACATAAACGTTAGTTGCAACTTGTTCCTTGTTTTCAGCAGTATCAGTTTTCAGCCATCAGTGATAGGACCAGCATCTTGCTGCCACCATCCCAAACAGGTAGAGGATCTTCACTTGCACAGGTGGAAAACATCTTTTGGGAGCAGTGGCAGGGAGAAGGGTAGCAGCTTGATGGTAATCACTAGTCTGAGATCTGTCAAATACTGGAAAATTATATATTCTTCTACCTGGGGCAGAGATGCTGGCTGCCATACTGTGAGTGAGTCAGTGGGCAAATAAAACTGTGTATTCTGTCTGGCATTATAAATGGGTCAATGATGGATTTGTATTACCTGAGGAAATGAACTGGCTGACAGAGAGGCTTCTGCTTGGTGCCCAGCAAATGTCAAATATAGCAGGAAGCTTGGGGGAAGGGGACGGATAGCTGGAGACAAAGGCAGTGTTAAAATAGCTAGGATGTCACTGGAGCTCCTCAAATGAGTGTTTCTGAGGAGCAGACTGGGAATGCAGAATAATGTTTAGTTTCATGTTAATCAGCATTTTCTTGTTCTCCAGTAGAGTTTCAGCCATGGATCTTGCTTTACAGTTAGAGTCATGCATGAGGTGGGTTTGGATCTGCATGAGGTGATGTGCTGTTCTCTTCAGCTGTTTTTTGCTGGTACAGAACATGACTTGTGGTGCTTTAGTTTTGTAGGGTTAAACCCATTCCTCTGAATGCCCTTTTTCATCTTCTCCGCAAGCTCTCTGCATGAGGTGACCCTTTAAAGGAGCACCTCTGAAGAATGTAAGATCTCAGGATGGACTGAGGGAGAGGACTGCATCATCCCCAGGGTCCTTACTAAGCTGAGCTCATACTGGTGACGAAAAGTGGGCTTTGGCTCGCTTGAATCAGATCCACACAATGTTTCTTTGGTTTCCGACGGTCCTGTGAATTTTGCTTACTTGGAGAGTCTTGAATGCCTAGCAAACTAGGCGCTGTATTATGGCAATGATCTCTGTTTGAGAGATTACTCCTCTCACCAGCTGAGTTCAGTCTCTGTCACCACTGTTATGACATAGGTCCAGTCTCTGCACTTGAAGGAGCAACTTGTGTCCAGCAAAGCATGTTTTCATATCCATCTTTAAAGATGGTGATAATCTCTCTTTATTTTGCCTTCTTGAAGACATTTTTCAGTAGCAGTCCCAAAGCAGAGTTTTGTCCTTGGCATTTGCAGTTTCTGAGTGCTAGGGACTTGATTTCCACTTCGATGACTACACTGAGAGTGCCTGCATGTGTTTTGAACCAGCTGTGTTGGCTGGTCTAATCTCAGATCTCTAAAATTCTGTGGCCCCTAAAACAATCCAGCAGTTCATGTGTTCCCATGGTTTAGCTCTGTCACCAGTTTATATGCTGTATCGAGCCTCTGTGAAAACATGCTACTTGCAAACGAACATTGGTCATCTCTAAAGCATGCTTGCAACTGACCAGCTACAGCACTCTTGTGACCATGGAATGGATCATGTAGTTTGGGGTGAATGGCAAGATTACTTTTAAAGGCACTACAGACTGCACAAGTCTGTTTTAGGCTTCATTTAAGGATAGATAGCAATCAGGAGATAATATCTTCTGTCTTCAGTGGCAGCTTTGCTCTTTCCCACTGCAGTTCATGGTGAAGCAGGGTGTGGGGTTGAGTTTGTTGTATCTGATTTGCTACTGGCAGGACCCCCTTTATAACAGCTGTGACTTTTCTTGGCAAGAAATAGATCTTTGCTGGGCTTATGCCAGGCTGAGGAGCCTGCTGCTCCCCCTGCTGCTTCCAGGGTGAGGCTGGTAATGCATCCTTTGTGTAAAGAGCTCCTAGAAGATGTTATTTGCAATGCATGAGAAGGAATTAGGTTGTTTCTGGAATACCCAGGCAGAGTGCTGCCGTGTTCTTCAGCACCACCTACTGACATCTTTCTCTCCCAAGACCATGTACACGGGGAAGCGCACCTCTTAACTCACAGAAACTGTATTTCTTGAGGTAATTAACAATACACTCTCGGCTGGAAATTAGAAACCCCAGACCCACTGCTTTCAGTTTCGTTATGCCATATGGGGAGCACTAAGGAGCAGGGTACAAAAGCCAAGCAGCTTGGCTCTGGTATCTGGTTTTCCTAGGCTGGGCCAGCCCACTTGCCTCTTCAACACGTATGTCTATACAGAAGGGGCTTGAGAGATTAGGTTGTGTCAGCAAGGTGGATGACTTGGTTCGGTTCCTATGAGTATTTAATATGGGAACCAAGTGGCAGACCACATTGCTACTCGGAGAGTTTTGCCCCATGCTGTTCCATCTTCCTCTTAAATCCGGGAAGGATTTGAACAGGTATTTTCTTTAGAGGCTTTGACTGGGAAAATGGTTTGATACATTTTTTTGTGTGTGTTTTCATTTTCTTCCTCCTCCTTCTGGTAGGAAAGGAAACTAAGTTTATTCTCTTAAAAAAAAAAGGGGGGGGGGGGGGGCCTTTTTGTTAAAAATTCTCCATTTCCTAGTAAAATTGTTGTTGCATCTTGTAACACATGGCCAAAGTAGTATTCTGTTTATTGACTCTGGTGAACCACAGGAAAACCTTGACAAAACTTTCTGTGTGTTTGTATTTGCACCTCCACAACTACTTTTGTGCAGTAAATTAAGCACCTGTCATACTTAATAAGGGAAAAAGTCTTACTCCAACCACTTAGTTGTTAAGATTCTCACACATATTTAGAGTCTTTTTGATTTCTGTAGGGATTAATAACGTGCCATGAAAGTAATTCAGAAGATCAGAAAAACCCATCCTAGTCTTGCTTGGAGCAAAAGCGTTTAATATTCGAGAGCCTTCTCATAGACAAAGTTCTTCATCCTAAGACTCAATTGCCCATGCTCTGTACCATGTGGTGCCTCACAGCTAACCTTCAGGAAGGGCAGACAAAAAAATGTCAGAATCATACTTTGTATGACTCTCTCTCAATCTGTCTTTTAATTAAATTGTGGCATTTTAGATGCAATCTGCTTTTATTTCAAAAGTTTGAAGTTTGAAATTATCCTTTAGGCATTTAGATGGCCTCTTCATGTATTTTTTTAAAAAATAACATATATATGTGTATACTCGAGGAGCCCATAGAAAGAAGAAGAGACATTATTTGTGAGAAATGGAAAAGGAGTGGTAGGCATTTAAGTAGCTTGAATCAGTAAAGCCCCAGCCTAATGCTGTTTGTAGTTCAGTTACTTGTATCTGAATTGTCTTTGTTGATTTGATTTCCTTGCAAGTAACACGTGGGTGTAAGATCAAGTATTCCATCTTGGACTTTTGTCTTCCTTGCGAGGGAAGTCTGTGTTTTCTGCAGTGAGATAACTGTCAGTTTGCTGTGTCTGCCTGAGGCTGGGGACAGCGGTCTTTTCCTCAAGATACCTCGCAGAAGCTGACATTGTGCTGCTATCTGTGATTCTCCTTTCTTTCATACCTCCTTGTAAAATCCATGGTGTGCCTTTATTCTGCTAGGGCCTTACAGTGAGATGGCTAATACGCATTCATGTTCAGTAACTGAGCACCAAGTTTTTATGTTGTATTATTTTTTTGTGTTTTGTGTGCTTATAGCAATGTATCCATAATTTGGACCTATTTCAGGTCATGTATATGGTTATGTATTAAGTTCCCCAGAAGAAAAATAACCAGAGGTTCTGTGGATATTTTATCTTCTTGAACTGAAAAACCTGCCTATGCTTCTGGCAGCTCCTAGCACTGTGTAGCCTCTCTTCCACAAGCTTTAAGAGTAATGTGGTTTATATTTCCTTTAAAATGTAGAAGATTTTGCAAGCTATGCGGTAGCTTTACAGTGATCCGTAGTATGGTATCAGGTATGTTAAATGAATGCGTGTGTTCAGGAACATTAGTAACTGTATGGAGGTCAACAAAGTTGGTCGTCCTGTTTTCTGTGACTGAGAGATTTCTGAAAAGCTTGTGCAAAGAATGTGTAGGAGGAAGACCTCCTTTTATGGAACCTGACCTGGAGCCTGCTTCAGGTTCAAATACTCTTCCAGGTGGCTGTATAAATACATTTTAGGAAAAAAATGAGGCTGACTCCACTCAATTTAGATCATTGTTTTTACTGTTGAGTTGTAATGCATCTCTAATAGAAGTTCTTTCCTGAAAACATCTTGTAATACGTATTTCCATGTAGGTCAACAGAAATATTTACTGGAAGAAATGGGTGACAGGATCACACATACCAGCTAATGTATTTCTCTCATGGGTATAACTGTTGAGTTTGTAATAATGTAATAAATGACCCAAAACTGGATATCAGTATGGAGATCTTGATAATAAAAGGTGTAACTGGCGATAAAATTTTACCGTAAGTCCTTTACATGAAAATACGAACCACAAAGTAAGTATATTGGAGTGGGCAGTTGCAACCCAACCCATGGAGTTCTATCAAAACTCAATTCGATCAAAGTAAAAAAAAAGTATTTTATTTTAGTTTATTTTCATACTAGTTTGGAGGAGTAACTCCAAAGATAACCCTCAGAGGACAAAGAATCCCAGTAGCTTGATTGGAATTTGGTCATTGAAAAAGATCTGTGAGTTGAGTAGATGTGCCTGACAGTAGTTGAGAGTTTAACTTATTACTTGAATTCCTCATTAATGATTTTTTTTTTTTAATAAATAAAAGATGAGGCTGGCTTCCTCCAGTTAGAATAGCATTCAGGTTTCCAGTTTCCGAAGTGTATAAATTTTTTCATTGCTCCTATGATTTTCTTGTTTAGTCCTTATTCTCCTTGTTGTGATCTTATGTTATTAAAAGTGTTTAAAAAAAAAAAAAAAGTAGAACAACCCCAAACCCAAGGAGGACATCAGAGCAGCAGCTCCATCGTACGCGAGCTGAACCTGGCCAGGAGCTCCGGTGGCATGGCTGGAAGGTCCTCACTGGAGCTTTAGGCACTGGTACCTCATCAAACCCAGGCTTCTCTGGCAGGAAAAAACGCCTGCGGTTCTACTCATGGGAATTTTGAAAACTTGTCATGTCTGCAATTAGTTGCTTGTGAATCACATTGCCGTAGTGTTTGGTAGTTTATTTCTGGCAGGTTGATCTCCGACAGCAAGAAAAAGGCGGCGGGGAGATTAGACCAACACTAAAGGTTCCTGTGTGTTTTGAAGGAAAAAGATTACTCTGGTGCATGATTCTACCCTCTGCTAAGACGTTTTGTTGATGTCAGTCTGCTTTGGCCCACTGCGCTGCGTGGGAGCCGTTGGAGCTCCCCGCTGAGAGGGCAGGTCAGGGCCTGGCAGCCTGGGCCCATCCCATCGCCCCAGCCGGGAGTGGGGTAGGCCCAGGAGCAGCCTCAGCCCTGGGCGTGCGTCGGGAACCTCCCCGGGCCCTGGCCAGGCGGTGGGCCTGCAGGTGGGCCAGGCCGGGCGGCGCGCAGGGGAGGGCTGTGGGGAGCTGGAGACCGGCCCTGCTGCAGCGTCGCTCGGGTGAGAGCTGATGGCCTCAGGGGGCGAAATGGGGTCGTGGGCTGTGAGGGAGCCCAGGAGGGCTGTGGGTCCCCTCCAGGCCCCGGCACACGCTTGTGTCTCCAGGGGGACTTTCTCCAGTTGGGAGGGGTTTGGCAGTGTTTCTGCTGGTGTGAGGGGTGCGTAACGGCACAGAATCATAGAATCATTTAGGACCTTTAAGATCATTAAGTCCAACCGTAAATCTAGCACTGCCAGGTCCACGACTAAACCAGGTCCCTAGGTGCCACACATACACAACTTTTAAATACCTCCAGGGACAGGTGACTCGACCACTTCCCTAGGCAGCCTGTTCCAGTGCTTAGTCACTCTTCTGGAGAAGAAATTTCTTTCAGGTCCACCTTAGCACAGAATAAAATGAAAGCTGTTTGCACAACCTGCATGGATGAGGTAGAGATGAAGATGCTTCTGATCATCTGAGCAGAGGAAGGTTTGGAGAACCAGAGATGAATTTGTTTTACATGTGAAGTTACTAATACTGAGCTGGAAGTTCACATACTGTGTGTGGTCTGACTGACCTTTTCAGTTGTGGTTGTGCATGTGCATATTCTTAACTTCTAGAAGCTGTGCTGACTCCAACTCAAAATATAACGGATGGGTAGTCAAACCACAGAAGTTCAATTTTGAGGTCAGTGCCTTGGGCTTAACAATTAATTTTGTATTTTGAAGCTTTAAAACCAAACTTAAACATAATGGTTTGTACTACTTTGGCTGCTGCCAAATTCTGTAATGACTTGTTCAACAAGCACAATTATCTTTTGTTTTTGATTTTTAAAAACCTGGAGATCTCATATAACTGTCTCTGATGTTCTCACACATTTGTGATTGTGGAGAAGGATGTTGAAGACAATTTGAGACTTCACCTTGGGTGTTTAAAACTGGCTTTGAGAATCTCTTTTGCCTGATGTTTTGGAAGCTTTCTGCTCATAAGCAAAATGAGAATACCTCTTCTCCATATAAAGCATTAAAGCTGTATATTTTAAGAAGAGGTTGTAAATGCAAATTAGTCAGTGGCATTTTAATAATCTGTTTGGTGAGGTTAGCATCGCATTAGTAAGGGTATTTTAGAATCACATTATCTGTGGGCAATGTGGTCTCAAGAGATTGCTTGTGAATATGTTAGAGAGCTTGTGGGATTTATGGATTCATTTCATGGTGGTTGTGTTTGGTTGTTTTGTGTTTTGTTTGGTTTTTTTTTTCCCCCAGACTTCCTGTTCTGCTTTTGAGTTAGTGAATTTGGTAGCTCCAAACTCTCTCACTCACCTCCATTCTCCTCCAAATTTCCTTACTGTGCTGTTTGAAAATTTAAAGGATTATGGAATGCATTGGCTTAGCTGGTCATGATGGAAACGTGCAAATCTTGCTTTGTCTCCGTTGCTTGGGGTGTGTGTCTTGCCAGTGTATTAACATCTGTACTTGAAAATGCACTTATCTGGTGGGTAGGTGTGTTTCAGTTCCATATCCCATGCAGACAAAAAAGGAGAGCGAAAGACACATATTGTGTTTCTGTTTCTTTTGATATATGACCTCAAACTAGCAGCTTGTGTTTTTCTTTGCCTTTGTGCAATGCCTGAATTTTAAAGAAAAATGTGGACATGGTAGAGCAGAATTCCTTACAAAATGCTTCATCCTGCTTTCAGTGTGATGCATGGTGAAAACATCAAATTGAAGTCCACTCAGCTGTACATGATGTTTGTTCCTCATAGCTGCAATAAGATAAACTTCTTCTCTGACTTGCTGCTACCTTTGTGATATAGACCCTGCTGAGATTCAGGCTGGAACCCATTAGAAAGTCTCCATCAGTTTTTGTAATCAGCAGCTAGTAGCGGTGTCACAACTCTTCCTTCTGATTAGTAGCAGAAGGGTGCTGTTGGTTTAAGACTGTCTAGACAGCAACCAGCATCCTCGAGGATACCTTCTCCAAGCATCGGTGTATCGTGACTTCTGGAGATAGGGACGGCGGTGGCTTTTACCTCTTGAAGGTGCCAGGATTATCTTGTTTCAGAACCTCAGGCTTGCTCTCCCTTCTGGTTTTCTGTTTTACAAGCTGGCCTGAAGTTTCCAGAAGAGAGCTGAAAGCGTTTTGTGGTGGTGTTACTAAAGGGTCTGGAGTTTTCCCGGGGCTCTGTTCGGGTCCTGGGGACTCTGTTCAGGTCCTGGGGGCACTGTTCGGGTCCTGGCGGCTCTCTTGTGGTCCTGGGGGCTCTGTTGGGGTC